>Ga0209543_1000734_pt1 | contig 37848 bp, 27 predicted proteins | sample MesohylFT_FD_187296 | JGI IMG/M metagenome (GOLD analysis project Ga0209543, IMG submission 187296) | Host-associated microbial community of the marine sponge Aplysina aerophoba from Gulf of Piran - sponge mesohyl, lysed by freeze-thaw... | ecosystem: Host-associated > Porifera > Sponge >...
GCCCGGATCGGGGCCGTATGCGTGCGTCTGAGTGCGTCATACGCCCTGCGAAACGTTGAATTGGGGAATAACTCGGCACGATAGCGGTAGTCTGCAAAGGCCCCGGGCTTACGGACCAGGGTATGCAGGATATGGCGATAGTCAATCCGAACCTGGTCCTCTCCGTGCATCCGCGCCATCTGTTTTTGGGCGTACCACACCTCAACCCATTCATTATACACGCGGACTTCAACTTGAAGCCCAATCAGTCGGCTTGGGACCGATACCGGTTCTTCTGTACACGAATCGTGCTGCTGTTGGAGACCCGCACCGTATAGCACCGATGGAACATCAAAAGTCGCGGAGGCAATGCACGCAAGTGAGCCTGTTCTTCGCTGAGACACGCCTGCGGGGACGCATTCAACTGCTGAAACAGCGTATCCAAAAATACGGTGTACTCCGCCTGACTGGCAAAATCACGACTTCCACGCAGAATGAGTTGATTCTCCAGCGCGCGCTTGTATCGATGATGCCGCTGTTCAATCTTGCCATTCTCATGCGGACTCCGCGGCTTCGTATGCCGGATCTCCATACCGTAATGACGCGCCAGGGCTTATGTGCTCCGTGAAACTGCCGCGCTCATCGCCTCGGTGATTGCGTACCGCACAGCTCATGGAGTCCGTCTGGTGCAGTCGTGGGACACCGCCCAGCTGCGATAGCGCCTTTTGCAGTCTTGTTCTGATGCGACGATTACGGCTGAGGGTGAACGCGACCAAGAGTGCGGTTGGCGACCTAGGTTCACGGACGTTCCTAGGATTCTGTTTTACCCGGGGCAAGGTGGCCCGCCGGCGCATCGCGCCGAAGTCGCTGGAACGTTTCCAGGAGCGTGTGCGCGCGTTAACGCGGCGTACATGTGGCGTAGGGTTCCGGGGTTAATCGTGGAGCTGTCGCGCTATCTTCGTGGATGGCGTGGCTATAATGGCTATTGCGAGGCGCCATCAGTGCTTCGTCGTATGGACGGTTGGATTCGTCGTCGTCTTAGGGCGTACCTATGGGAACAGTGGAAACACCGACGCCGTCGGTACCGAGCACTGCGGAAGCTGAACGTTCGCCACGAGTTGGCGGTTAAGTTGGCGGACAGTGGACGTGGTGCATGGCGACTCAGTTTATCTCCCGCACTCCGCTATGCGCTTCCGAACGCACTCTTCGCTCAACTCGGACTGGTGCAGTTAGTCCCAGAACCGAACCGCTAATATCCGTTGAACCGCCGTGTACGAACCCGTATGCACGGTGGTATGGGAGGGAGGGAGCCGTGAGGCCCCTCCCTATCCCGATCCATGCTGGACACCCGTTTGATAGAACTCACGGATTGTTTACGTTACTTGGACCGAACGCTCCTTGTGTATTATTAACGAGACTTAGCAGGGTCCGGGGACGCGAGTCACTGCTTTACACGCGACAAAGTCTATCTGGACGGAACTTGGAACACGGCAGTAGCCCAACCTTTGAATATTGCGTCTCCTCCCGGGGCCTTCGCGGGCCAAGTATTTCATGCCTCAAGCCAACTGGCGGCCGTGTCCTCGTGTACGGCGGTTGCCAGCTCGTCATGAAGAAGAGATTTAAGAAGTTGGGTTCGGGTATGATCTGCGCCAGCGATATCAGCTTCCAGTTGGTCGCAGAGGCTCATGAGTTCATTAACCTTTGCGACGATACGATGCTGCTCGGCAAGAGGTGGTAGAGGGAATCCATATATCATCAGTTGTTTTTTGGTAATAGCCACGAAGGTAGTCCCAAACCCGCGTGACGCTAGGTCCGACTCAAAGGCTCCAAGTGCTAGGAGCATGAACTCATAATAGAGCCCCTTAAGTGGTCGCAGCGCAGCGAGGCCTCTGCCAATACAGCACCGCCTGTCGGCAACGTTAGTTGGCCCAACTGGAGCTCGAATCGAAAGAAGAATGTCTCCTGCTTCGGCTATCTTCGTCGGTTTAGTACACCAATAGCGTGGAGTAGGGTGCCTAGGACCGAAGTCAGCCTTTCCTTGAAAGAAAGCTATTCCATTGCCAAGCCGGTTGTAGTACACAGATTTCGGAGACTGTCCCATTTCGATATGGGCAACGGACTCAATAGTTGTCCATTCCCACGAGTCCGGGAGTGCGTACTGACGTACTGGATCTTGGGTCGGAAGCTTGTAGGTTTTTCTGACCTTTCCAACCTCTACTAACTTCGCCTTTTCCTTAACAATCCGTTTCAGTAACTCCGATGCTGGCTCATCCTCTGGATTTTGCTCCACGAGCTTCCCACGCACGGCGAGGCTGAGAATGACTTTGCGCAAGTGCTTAATCTGATCTGCGCGTGTTGTCAGTGCTGGTAGGGCATCAACGGCAAAGAGTACATGAGAGTGAAATGTCGGCACGTCTGGGTCGGGAGTGCTGAGACGAGTCAGTGTGGCTTTGGTCAGGTGATCACGGATCTTCTCGCGTGCAGCGCGCATTTCATCCAACCGATCGCAAAGAGCCTTGAGTTCATTAACCTTTGCGACGATACGATGCTGCTCGGCAAGAGGTGGTAGAGGGAATCCATATATCATCAGTTGTTTTTTGGTAATAGCCACGAAGGTAGTCCCAAACCCGCGTGACGCTAGGTCCGACTCAAAGGCTCCAAGTGCTAGGAGCATGAACTCATAATAGAGCCCCTTAAGTGGTCGCAGCGCAGCGAGGCCTCTGCCAATACAGCACCGCCTGTCGGCAACGTTAGTTGGCCCAACTGGAGCTCGAATCGAAAGAAGAATGTCTCCTGCTTCGGCTATCTTCGTCGGTTTAGTACACCAATAGCGTGGAGTAGGGTGCCTAGGACCGAAGTCAGCCTTTCCTTGAAAGAAAGCTATTCCATTGCCAAGCCGGTTGTAGTACACAGATTTCGGAGACTGTCCCATTTCGATATGGGCAACGGACTCAATAGTTGTCCATTCCCACGAGTCCGGGAGTGCGTACTGACGTACTGGATCTTGGGTCGGAAGCTTGTAGGTTTTTCTGACCTTTCCAACCTCTACTAACTTCGCCTTTTCCTTAACAATCCGTTTCAGTAACTCCGATGCTGGCTCATCCTCTGGATTTTGCTCCACGAGCTTCCCACGCACGGCGAACTCTAACACGAACCGACGCAAGCGAAAAACAGCGTTAGGAGTGTCTACCACGCGGTCATAGAGGGCAAGGAGATGCTCGGCGTTCATCGCAACAGCGCCTCGGCCAAAATCCGCTTCAAGTCATTCCGCACGGAAGCTGCAGCGGCCTCAGCCCCGTTCAGTTTCTCAAGAAGCACTTCGGGATCGCCTAGGTCTTCTTCAACTGTATGTGGATTCTTGATGTCGAGGTTATAGTTGCATGCCTTGATCTCCTTAATCCCCACCCTCCAAGCACGCTCACTCTCCTCCCGTCCTTTATGTTCGGTTCCGCCCCACCAGTATGCACAGTCTCCGAGATGCTCCAGTCGAATGGGCTTGGTCTTGGAATAAGCCTTTTGCCCCTCGGGAACGACATGTTCCCAGTACCATGTATTTTTCGTTGGTTCACCCTTTTCGAAAAATAGCAAGTTCGTTCCAATTGAAGCATAAGGACTAAATACCGAGTTGGGTAGGCGTACGATGGTGTGGAGGTTACATTCCTTCATTAGCTCTTCCTTGATCCGGGTCTTGACACCCTCGCCGAACAGAGAGCCATCGGGCAGTACCACGGCAGCTCTGCCGCCAGGTTTTAGAATCCGAATGATCAAGGCGAGAAACAGATCTGCGGTCTCCCGCGTCTGGAGATGCTTCGGGAAGTTTGACTCAATTCCGTCCTCCTCCTTGCCACCAAAAGGTGGATTCGTTAACACGATGTCAACGCGGTCGTCATGTCCGTAAGAGAAGTAAGACCGTGCCAGTGTATTGTCATGGCGCACGAAAGATGGATCCTCAATGCCGTGCAAGAGCATGTTCGTAACAGCGAGCATGTGGGGAAGCGGTTTTTTCTCTACCGCACGAAGGGAAGCTTGCAGTTTATCTTCGTCGTCAGGCCGCTTCACATAGTGATCACGCATATGATTGATAGCGCTAGAGAGGAATCCGCCGGTGCCACATGCTGGATCAAGTAGTACCTCACTCGGTTTCGGGTCAATCATCTGGGTCATAAACGAGGTCACTGCTCTCGGCGTGTAGTATTCGCCCGCATTACCGGCCGATTGAAGGTCGCTTAGGATTTTTTCGTAAATATCACCGAAGTGCTGACGTGCAACCAAGTTATTGAAGTCAATTCTATTGATCTTATTGATAACCTGCCGAATCAGTTGCCCAGACTTCATATAGTTGTGGGCATCCTCAAACACACTTCGTACAACTTTCGCGCGAGGACCGCTATTGGTAGGGAGTTCTTTCAGCCTCGGAAAGAGCGTCTCATTAACAAAATTTGACAATTCTTCGCCCGTGATGCCTTCCGGGTTGGCGGCCCAGTTTCGCCAACGTAGCTTGTCAGGGATCGGTGATTGATAATCATCCTTGTGAAGTTCAAGTTCCTCATCCTGATCATCTACGATTTTAAGAAAGAACATCCAGCATAGTTGGCTAATGCGCTGAGCATTTCCATCAACGCCTACATCCTTGCGCATAATATCCTGAATGGATTTGACGGTGGAGTTAACGGACATATTTAGGCGACCTTTTTGTACAAAGCGGATTGAAGATCATGCACGGCTTGCTTGAATCCGGGTTTTCCACCAAAAGTGCCAACTAGTTCAACCGGTGTACCGAGATGATCAAAGGGTGAGATCTTGAGAATATTGGTGTCGTCAAGGTTGAGGATGCCATCATCGGCATACTTGTCAAGCAATGCACTAAGCACAGTGCGGGCTTGATCTCCGAATTTCGTGAAAACATCTTGCTTTTTAACGTTCGCGGCCCGTTCCCTGCGGGATAGTGGTTTTGCGTCAAAAGCAATATGACAGATAAGATCAAAGGGGTCAAGATCATTATCTAGTTCTTGGGCAATATCGGTGATCGGTAGCCCCTCGGATCCTATCTCATCAATGAGAGCCTGTTTGCGCTCGGCGGCGTTCCAGCGGACTAGGAAGTCGTCAAGGCTCTTGAAATGCTTTCGCAGAGACTTCCTTGTAAAGTCGCGTAAAGACTCGGTCACTAGCCTACCGCGCTTATCCAAGTAAGTTGCCCGCTCAGCAATGATTGACACTTCAACACCATCCACATAGATTTTTCTCCGTGATTCTGCTTCTGGAGAAGGTGGAGGATCTCCACCATCAATAATGGTTTCATCGCCGCTTAACTCGTGCCCGCCCGTTGGCGGCACGTCAGGTGGAGCAATAGGATCATCATCTTCCGGCTCATACACTTGCACTGGCTCCCCGTCGAATTCTGGTTCTGCAAAATGACGAGTGGCACCCCGGAAATCAATGATGGTGAAGAAAAATTTTCGTGTATCTTCATGCACCCGTGTCCCTCGACCAATAATCTGTTTGAATTCAGTCATTGATCCCACTCGCCGATCAAGAACGATTAGTCGGCAGGTTTGGACATCAACTCCAGTAGAAAGCAGGCGTGATGTAGTGACTAGGACAGGGTATCTCGATTCCGGGTCAATAAAGTTACTAAGTTCGTCTTGGCCTGCAGGATCGCCCCCCGTGATACGCATTACATACCGTGAATTGGTCCCTGCGAGATCACTGTTTTTGTTGATAAGTGTCTGACGCATTCGTGCAGCGTGTTCCTGATCAACACAAAAGATGATGGTCTTCTGAAACCGGTTGCCACTTTCCTCCAGAAAGTCCGTGACTTTCTGCGCTACAAGGTTGGTTCGTTCTTTGATAACTAGCGTGCGGTCAAAATCAGTTACATTATATTCGCGGTCCTCAACTTCCTCACCTCTGTCGTTAAGCCTTCCTGGTTCTGGGCGCCAGCCCTCTATATCGCGATCAATGTGAACCCGGACTACTTTATAGGGTGCGAGGAAGCCATCTTCAATGCCCTGCTTCAAGGAATAAGTAAAAACAGGTTCTCCAAAGTAGGCAATGTTGGAGACATATTCGGTTTCCTTCGGCGTGGCAGTAAGACCAATTTGGGTGGCAGAGGAGAAATATTCAAGGATTTCGTGCCATGCAGAATCATTTGCGGCACTGCCACGATGACATTCATCAATCACAATCAGGTCAAAGAATGTTGGCGAGAAGTTTTTAAATGTTTTCTGATGTTCTTCTGGACCTGTTATTGCCTGATAGAGACCAAGATATATTTCGTAGGAGTGGTCAATATGCCGCTTGAGTTTTGTCATTGCGCCCCCGAAGGGACGAAAGTCATTGTTAATCGCTTGGTCAACAAGCACATTACGATCGGCAAGAAACAGGATTCTCTTCTTGCGTCGCGCCTTCCATAGTCTCCAGATGATCTGAAAAGCAGTATAGGTCTTGCCAGTTCCAGTGGCCATGACCAACAGGATACGGTCCTGCCCCTTAGCGATGGCCTCAATCACAGCATTGATTGCATTGACTTGATAGTAGCGAGGAGCTTTGCCGCTGTTGTCTTCATGATAATCCTGAAGTACTATTTCTTCAGCTTCCGATTTTAGACCTTTCCAAACCCGATAGCGTGACCACAAATCAGTGGGCGACGGGAATTCTTCGAGGGCTGTAGTTGTCTCACGAAGTTCAGAGGTTCCCGTACGGTCATGAAAAATAAAGCCGTCGCCATTTGAAGAGAATACGAAGGGTATTTCCAAGGTCTCAGCGTAACCAAGGGCTTGCTGTATGCCGTCGCCTATATCGTGAGAGTTATCCTTCGCTTCAATCACCGCGAGCGGGATATTGGGCTTGAAGTATAGGATATAGTCGGCGCGTTTGCCCTTTCCGCGGGTACATATCTTACCTCGCACACGGATGCGGCCTTTGGTAAAGCTTACCTCCTCACGAATCTGTGTCATCTCGTCCCAGCCCGCCTTCCGCAAGGCAGGCGTGATAAATTTTGTACAGATGTCGCGTTCTGAGAGATTCCGCATATCCGCCTGGCTCAGTGACTTAGTACTCTGGTTCCCTGCATCGGGGTTCATGGTGTTTTTGAGGCTTTACACTAAACATACTGATTTGCCCCCGGTCAGTGATATTCACATGTCGTAAATAAAGATGTGACGATTCTGAGAACCGACTATCCGTTCCGGCGCCTGCGAATTTTTTTGACCCAATTTTGAAGATCGTTTATGTCCCGTAACAGTTCATCTGGATCTGGGGGGTAGTCACTCTCACCGAGGGGAGCATCGTGTCCCGTAAGATGCTGAGAGCATTTGGACATTCCTCTAACAAGTGTCTCGATGTCAGTATCCCCAATGTCTACAAGAAATCTGGTGCGCCTTGTCTGAATGGAAGGATCGTAGCGCTGAATTACCCCTCCTAAGAGAACCTCTTCAACGGCCCTTTCCCACGTTTCTCGCAGAAGGCCATATATGTGCTTCGCTTCCCGTTCATACTCTGCTCTTGTGCCTTCTCGACACGTTTTAGCCGCAGAATGTTGCTGAGTTTTCAGGTAACCAATTCGCGCCTTTACTTTCTGTGCAGGCCAAGGCAATCTCTCAGAGCATAATCCAGAATTGGTATTTTCTCTGCGCAAATACTGCTGCTTAACTTCAACGCCATTTTCTCTTCCCTTCTTTTCGAGGGTATGAAGAAAATAAATGTCATGTGTGAAGACAATAACTTGTCGATTGCGGGCTTCATCTACAAGTCGTTCTGCAATTTTTCTGCGCCACATATGGTCAAGAGACGAAACTGGGTCGTCAAAGAGAATGGCTGATTGTTCTTCCGTAGTGCTGAGTTCTGCGAAGAATGATGCGATTGAAAGGCATCGAGCTTCGCCGTCGCTCGCGACCCCAACGACATCTGCCCCAGGCGCTCGTTTGAATTGTAATTTGTGACGAAGCACACCACGAGCTCCGCCAGCAGTCACCATTTGGACTTCAACATGATCGAAACCCAAACTAGTTAGTTCGTTTTCAAAGCTTGAGGTAAGTTGCTGTGTAACTGCACGGGTCGTGACATCTGTGCTCTTGATGGTGATAGCATTCGTACGTGTATCTTTAATACATAGCTGGTAGGCAGCGATCCTTCTCTTTTTATCAATTTCCTCGAGGACATTATCCAGATTATCTGCAAGTACTTGCCGGGCCTCCAATTCATTTAACTCATGTTTCAGCTTGCTGACGATGTCCGACCGATTTGATCCACTAAGCTCAGCGGCCCGAGCCTTTAGTGCTTTGATGTAAAGCGTCAGGCTTTCTGTATTGGGCACCCACCCGGGAAGTTCATCAGGAGGTAACATGCCGTTAGTTAGTGCCTCCTTGATGCTCTCTGTACGCGCCTTCATTGTGTTTAAGCAATTGTTGGTTGCTTCAGAAAGATCTGGATTGTCAAGTTTGATCTCCTTAAGGGCTTCTTCTCTGGAATCTCTCCAATTTGTTATACCGTTGATGCGTTCATACTTCTTATTGTAGTCCTCCGTCTTCCTGTCGTAGTCATCCTGAGCGTTTGTTTGGAGAAACTTCTGGAACTGCTTCAGTCGATTTTTTGCCTCCTTATCAAGAAGCTGTTGGCATAGAACGCAGCGGGATTTTTCTCCAGTAAATGGGAAGGTGTGTTTAGGATAGGCGGATTCTTCCGAGAATTTCTTTGCGGTATTCCACAGTGCACGCCATATAGCGGATCCGGTTAGCTTCAGTGGTTGACTTTGCCAAGTTGTCTTATGTAGCTTCTCATAAGTATGCTTAGCCGAGTTCATCTGATTGTGTGCGTTGGAGAGGTCTAGAATTGCCGTATCAGACAGTATCTCCTCAGCAGCAATGAGATAGTTTATCAGTTTTTCCACGCGACCAGCACGGATCTCGAGAATTCCAGCAGTCTTAGCTGGATTATTTGATTGCAAATCGTGAATTCTACTCTTTAACTCCTTAGTGCGCGTCTTATCAGCGTCGGTTATGAAGGCCAAGGACCGGACTGATGTTTCTTTGGTCAGTGAGGTTAAGTCTCTAACCAAGCGGTAGACGGCTGTATCCGCCGTGACATTGGGAAAGTGAAAGTTCTGAGACAGAAGTGCATGGTGTTCTCTCTCCAAAGATTCTTTAACACGTGTGCAAGCATCGGCGAGCTTGTCAAACAGATCAAGGCCAAGGGGGCGAAACGCGACATCCGTAGGTTTCTCCAAATACACGCTCGCACAATGGCGATCAAAGACACTTATTTTTGAAAGGGATGCATCAGAGGCCTGCTGGTCAGCCCATTGGTGTTGTTTTGGCTTGCCATCTACTTCAAACTCTATGGTTGCAGAAGGGCGTATAGGTGTGGATCCAGACATGATGTTCCCAAGGATCTCTTCGGCACCACGTGCCCGGCACACGCGCTTCAATATACGAGTATAACCAGATTTTCCGGAAGCGTTTTCGCCGTACACAATCGTCAACTGGGGGCCGAATAGGACCTTCTGTTGCTCCGCTAACGAGTTAACGCCATGATGATGTGTGAGTGACACAAGAGATATTGTCTTTTCCTCAGCGTTAGTTTGACGAAGGTGGTGCCTACTAAGTGGGGCAACTGGAGTTTTGCTATGTAGACCATAATGTGACTTGCAGAGATTCGTCAGTTCCTCAATATCCTTTGGGTTCAGTTTACCTTTCTCAACCAATCGCCGCAAGGCATCTTTTTGCCAAATTGGGCGACCTGATGACCAGTCCAAGATTTCATCAAGCACATTAACCGTTGTCATGCCAACAAAAAATCAATAACTTTTAGTACCAAAATGGGTGGAACCTCTATCGTTTCCAAGTTGGGGATGAGTTCCCATTTCAAGCTGAATATACGGGCCATTAATTACAAACGGGAGATGGTTCATTCTAATTATTGCTCGGAATATTCATCTGATTCCTGTGTAGCATGGATTGGGGTAGAGGGGTGCTTTTGACACACATCGCAGCGTCCGTGAGAATGCGATGTGGTTATGGATCGGTGGGATCAAAATCGAATCTCAAATCTCACAGGGCTCCGCGGGCATTCTGATCAGTACTTGTCTGGAATATAGCTGTATTAGTAGCTACAGTGATAATTCGGTGGACTTTACGAATTCATATTAAATTTTGTCGACAACCAAGCTAATCCTATCCTAGCTTCGCCAAATTAGATGACGAGGTTAGGTTATGGATGTGTGGATTGACATTCAAGCTTTGAATCCTGTGGCAAAGGAGTGCACAGGATATCCAACACAAAAGCTTCTCGCGTTGCTGCGGATGTGCCTGACCGCAACTAGGTAGGTATCGACATATCCGAAAAGGCGGCGGATTTCGTTGTCCACAGGACCGTCGAAGCACAGAGGTTGTTCCATGACATTGTAAACCACATTGACGTACCACATCGCACGAATTTGGGGCCAATACTCAAGTACAATGCTGCGAAGAACAAGGATGTGCTGTTGGGAGGCAAAGAGCATTGTATGGCCTGTAGGGTTCATCCTAAGGTCCGCCATCTGGGGGTTGATCACATAATCGCAAGGTCGCAAGGTGGCACAGATCACATAGAAAATCACGACCTCCATGTGGCCACTGCAATCGCGTCAAGGGGCATACGGTACTTGCGGGGAAGATTGGCTGGCAACTTAATGAAAGTAGTGGCAGTCTTGGTAATCGTTGCCCTAGTTGTAGTGGTCCGTTTGTCTGGCTGACATAGAAGGGATTGCAGGGATCATTTAGGATCTGAGAATACATTGGACGCAAACTGGTGAGGACGAACAATGAAGCACCAGAAAACGCAGAAGAGGCGAAATTAAGGAAACTGACAATGTATGACGACTACACATTTGTGCGATTTCTTGATAAGAGGGCATATGCCGAGTCCTTCATGTCTGGAAAGATAAGAGTGGGGAAATTACGCCACTATAGGGGTTTGGAGTCTATGGTAGGGGTGACCCTAACGAAGGAATCTCTAGCATAGGTAGAGGGACCGATGTTGAAATCCGTTTGGGTCTTGCGGGGGAGGAGTTGCATACACTGGGAGACGATTTGAAATCCTTTTCGATGGCCCGAGATTCAGACCTAGAATCACATGGTCTGTGCATGACCCGGGTTTTCTTTGAAGTGGTGGGCCATAACATGCATTTGCAAATTAGAGATTCAAACAGGTTGGTTGAATATTTTTGCTGCTCCAATTTGGAAGAAGCATATGTCGTGCTAATCCTGAAAGCACAGGATTTTGCTAACCGATTGCGTTTGACCCCGCATTTCGAATGAGAGCGGCCGGTCATATACGACTATTTTGACCAACCGCGCAAAAGCTATTTTTATGAGAATGTATCTTAAAAGACGACCGGTTCCGACACCAAAGAGAATTTCGGTTCAAATTCAATTTGCCAGGAATAGTGGGTGGAGGTCATTCCACAATAGACGTAGGTGATATTTCCGACATAGCACGTTTATTCAGAATGCGAAAATATCGCCTTGCGAACAGGCAACCTAATCAAGCTACAAGGCCGACATTACAATGAAACAGAAGAAGGACAAAAACAAACTGAGCTAGCCTGAATTCCCCATTTATGGTTGGAAACTCAGGCTATACTTGGAAACATCTGCCACCCCGATGGCATGCGGGGATCTTATGCCGCCGGATCATGTGGCATCATCTCCACGGGTAGTTTTGCAACAATCTTGTTGTGCTAACTTATCCTCTGACTTGGTAGAAAGACTCTGGAAACCGCAGTTGGTTGATTAGATGAAGGTCACATCAAGCCGGCTGAATAGTAATTTACTCTAATTTCACAGGCACCCCTATCTGTTTCGCTATTTTTATGAGGTTTCCCCAAAATGCTGGATGCTTGCTTACCCTTGCTATTCTGACCTGTTGTGTGGCTCAGGCACAGGGCCAACAATTGGATGTCACCTTTCGATGGATACCGGATCGCCTGGTTGTGCGAGCATTCCTGCCCGGTGAATTCAACCAGTGGGGTCCAAACAGCGGTGGACTTATAGCGCCTACAGCGCCGTCATTGATGGCTTTTGACAGTGCGACCGGAGAATGGCATTACCCCCGCACCTTGGAGATAGGGGAAACATATCAGTACAAGGTACACGTTCATCTAAACGAATCAGGGTCCAGTAATGTGTGGATTACAGACCCACTCAATGATCGTATTAATCCGAGTGATCATAACAATTCGGTTGTGACCATTACGGATCCCATGGTTTTTCAGATGGCCCGGCGTCGTAACAGCAAGGGTGCAGTAACAAGCTTGAGTGCAGGAGTGTTTGCTACGAGGGATCTTACGGAGCTCACATTTGCAATTAATGGTCAGGAGCAGGACGGATTAGCGTACTATTCAGATGGAATCTTTCACTTTGAGTTGGATGCCCCCGCTGCCTGTGATCTGGCTTTTACGATCACAGCCGTAGACAGCGATGGTAATACAGTAAGCCATACAGTCGGTAAGGCACCTCCCTCTGTGGTGGATGCTCCGCGGCCTGGAGGGATAATGGACGGAGTTAACTATAATCCTCAGGATCCAACTCAAGCAACATTGTCGGTTTTTACGCCAAATAAATGTTATGTGTATGCAGTTGGCGAATTCACTGGGTGGGAAGCCAATCAGAGTGGGCTCATGAACCGGGATGCAGTCACCGAAGACAGTGTGCACTGGTGGCTTACACTCGAGGGGTTGGATCCTGGACAACAAATTGGTTATCAATACGAAACAGATGACGATGTGCGATTTGCGGATTTATTCTCCGAACTGATACTTGATCCGGTTCATGATCGGTCAATTCCTCCAGCAACCTATCCGCAGTTAAAGGCTTACCCACATGGTCGTACCCAAGGACCTGTGTCTGTATTGCAAACGAACCAGCAGCCGTATGAATGGAAGGTAAACGACTTTGAGCCTCCTGCTCCAGAAGAGTTAGTGATCTATGAATTACTGGTTCGGGATTTTTTGCACGAACACGACTGGGCAACACTTACAGATACCCTAACCTATCTGCAGCGTCTAGGCATCAACGCTATTGAGCTAATGCCGGTGTCTGAATTTGGGGGTAATATCAACTGGGGATATCAGCCGAATTTTTATTTTGCACCGGATAAGTATTATGGTCCTGCAGAAGACCTGAAGCGATTCGTGGATACGGCCCATGAGCGGGGAATGGCTGTTATCCTGGATGTAGTGTACAACCATGTAGATATCCCATCCCCACTGATAACGCTTTACGGGGCCAAGGATTCCAATCCATGGATCAATATACCAGCCCGGCATCCGTACAACGTATTTTTTGATCTCAATCACGAGCATCCCTACACTCAGTATTGGCTGGATCGTGCGAATGCCTATTGGCTTACCGAGTTTAATGTAGATGGCTTTCGCTTCGATCTGTCCAAGGGATTTACGCAGCGTAACACGGGCTCGGACTGGGCGGCATGGGACAGGTACGATGCATCACGTATTCGCTTGATCAAGCGCATGGCAGACAGGTTGTGGTCAGTCAATCCAGACGCCTATATAATTCTGGAGCACTGGACGCAAGACCGGGAGGAGCGGGAGTTGGCAGAGTATGGAACAGATCAAGGTTTGCCCGGGATGATGGTTTGGGCTAATGTGACTCACCAATTTTCGGAAGCCGTAATGGGATATAACGGTGGGGATAACAGTAATTTCTCGCGTACTTACTACGGAGAGGGGGGTAGGGGATGGGAACTGCCCCATGTGATTACCTACATGGAAAGCCACGACGAACAGTGGCTTATGTACGAGATGCGTCAATATGGGGCTTGTGAGCGATCTCCATCAGGAGGGGATATCTGTGATCCATCGCTCGCAGCCAATACGGGGACCTATAATGTCCGGTATTTGCCGATCGCACTTGATCGTCTCAAGATGGCAGGTGCTTTTTATTTTTTACTTCCTGGTCCCCGTATGCTCTGGCAGTTCGGAGAGCTTGGGTATGGATACGGTGATCGTGGAGAAGAGTGTTTGGAACCCAATGATTGTCCACCGCATGCTCCCTCTCGTATAGCTCCCAAACCCATTCGCTGGGATTATTATGATGATCCGCTTCGAAAGCGCCTCTATGGTGCATGGTCGGCATTAATCAACTTGCGCCACAATTATCCAGTCTTTCATAGCACCGAATCTGAAGTTGCCCTTTCGTTGTCTGGCCCGGTCAAGCGAATACATTTGCGACATACTGCTACGGATATGGAGGCTGTAATTATTGGAAATTTTGGAGTTACCCCCGAACGCAACAGACTCGGACTGGGAGTTCCTCCCGTATACTGGTACGATTTTTTTTCGGGGGACTCGCTCAACGCAACCGGCAGTATTTCCCCGATGTTGCAGCCCGGCGAGTTTCATGTATACACATCCAAACGTGTACCACGACCACCCGAAGGCCTTATTACAGTGGATAGGGAAATCCTTGAACCCCAAGTTTTTGGGTTTACACTGTTAAGCAATTATCCAAATCCCTTCAGAGATCAGACAAATATTCAATTCAGTCTGGATCGAACGCAATTGGTCCGCATCGAAGTTTTTGATGTGCTTGGTCGCCGGATTGCCCGGCTGATGGACGAGATTCTTGTATCTGGAACGCATTCGGTAACCCTGGATGCTGTGTCTCTACCGTCCGGGCTTTATACCGTTCTTATGTCTGGTGAATCTTCACAAGCATCTCTGCCGGTCATGTTGGTTCGATAGTATTGGGAGAGATTTTTTCGGAAAATTGGAACCACAGGCACAGATTAAGTGTCACATTGGGCTGTGGTAGCTTGCGAACTGAAACTTACTCAGCAACGCGCCAAGGGGCAGTTTAGAATTTTTCTTGGGTCCACTTTGAGAGTTCGTGGCCTGTTACCTAGTTGGAGTGCATCGAAGTTGCTGTTAATATGAGGCATGGTTCCGTATAAATACGTACAGTGGGATCCAGAGAAGCACGGTGGAAAAACTTCCACTTTTGAGCAACTCTTCGACCTCTTCCAGCAGTTGCTCCAGTACACAGCCGGGGATGCTGGTGAGGCATTGAATTGGCTCACCCAGTTAGATGAGCACTATGATCTCACGGATTCAGAAACAGGTATTGGGGATTTTATCGAGGAGCTTAAGGCGCGCGGTTATCTGCAGGAGAATGCTAGCAGTATAGAGATTACTGCTAAGACAGAGCGGAGTCTCCGGACTCGTTCATTGGAGGAGGTTTTCCGGCAGCTTCGCAAGGGAGGTACAGGACGACATCCAACACCATTTGAAGGCAAAGGAGATGAGCGTTTACCTGAAACACGACCATGGAAATTCGGGGATGATCCACACCTGCTGAACATTACTGATACGCTCTCCAATTCGTACAGGCGAAGTGGGCTTGATGACTGGTCACTAGAGGAAGAAGATTATGTACTTCACCAAACGCATCATCAGTCAAACCAATCTACCGTCCTCATGATCGACCTCAGCCATTCGATGATCCTGTATGGCGAGGATCGCATTACGCCTGCCCGCAAGACCGCTATGGCGCTGTCGGAGTTGATACTGCGCCGCTACGCCAAGGATACGCTTGATATTGTAGCATTCGGAGACGATGCATGGGAAGTGTCGATAAAGGATTTACCATACTTGCAGGTTGGGCCGTATCATACGAATACGCGTGCGGGCTTACAGCGGGCACGCGAAATCCTGCGGCGGCGCAAGAATCGGAATAAGCAGATTTTTATGATTACCGATGGTAAGCCAAGCTGCCATTTCGATAAGGGGCGTCTCTACAAGAACGTATTTGGGTTAGACAGGAAGATTGTCAACAAAGTGCTCGACGAAGCTGTAGTTTGTCGCCGTGAGGGGATAACGATCACCACGTTTATGATTGCGCGGGATCCGTACTTGCAGGGGTTTGTTCGCCAATTGACTGAGGCGAACCATGGCCGTGCTTATTACGCGGATCTGAATAATTTGGGGGAGTTCCTGTTCGAAGACTATGTACGCAACCGGCGCAAGCGTCTACACTGAGGGGTAAGTACAGTGAAGTCGCCGATTCCACCTAAGAAGCATCTGGGCCAGCATTTTCTAACGGATCCCAACACTGCACGTCGCATTATTTCTGCGTTTCGGGCGCCGAGCGATGCCTATGTTGTAGAGATTGGTCCAGGGACTGGTGCGCTCACGGGTTTTCTGCAGGAACGTTATTCGCAGTTTGAAGCCATCGAAGTAGATCCACGTGCGGTGGCGTATCTGCGTACCAGTTACCCAGGGTTGAGTGTACGGGAGGAGAACGTACTGGGCATAGACTGGAAGCATGTGGGCAATCCTCCTTTACATGTCATTGGCAATCTGCCCTATAACATCACCAGTCCGATTCTTTTTGGGTTACTGGCTGCGCACGATGTAATTGCTGAGGCAGTCCTCATGGTACAAAGGGAGGTGGCTGATCGAATCGTAGCTAAGCCTCGAACCAAGGCATATGGAATTCCAAGTGTATTTGCGCAGCTGTATGCGCGTCCAAGTGTGTTATTTAAGGTTAGTCGTAACATCTTTACTCCCAAGCCGGCCGTCGAGAGCACGGTCATTCGGCTGGAATTTGAGGATGTGGAGATTCCAGATGTGGACACGGGTCTGTTGCATGCTGTGGTTCGTGCAGGGTTTAGTATGCGTCGTAAAGTACTTCGCAACAGCCTTCGGCAGTGGGCGGATGAACGAGATATTCCAGATCGTTGGAAGCGATGTCGTGCAGAGGAATTATCCCCTGCAGATTATGTGGAGCTCGCGCGTTACCTTCAAAATCGTGAGAAGTATTAACTGGCTCTTTAGTCGCTGATCAATATATCATCGTGCCTGATTCCGCTACTGACATAGTTAAAATTCCGCCGCTCCCCGAACTGAACGAGGAGATAGCTGAGGCAGTTGAGGAACGGCTTGGTGAGGAAAATTTTGCTGCTGCGATAGACTTGGTGCGTGAACTTCACCCGGCCGACATCGCGCGGCTCATTACTGAACTGAGTCGTGAACATGCTGCAAGTCTGACGCTTGCGTTGCCGACCATTACCGGCGCACAGGTGCTTTCGGAATTGGATGAGACGTTCTGTGCGGACTTGCTTGCAGCGACTCCTACCGAGCGCATCACGTCCCTTCTCAATGAGCTGGAATCCGATGATGCTGCTGACGTTCTGGGGCAGCTGGATAAGACAGTACGTCAGAGGGTTCTGCGTGTTTTGGAAGATCGCGAGGCTGTGCGTGGTCTACTGGCCTATGGGGAAGATACGGCCGGTGGTATTATGGCCGCCGAAGTTGTCACAGTGCTCGCCAACTGGACGGTCGCCGAGGCTACTGAAGAAATTCGCCGTAATGCAGAGGACACGCAGGATTTGTATGTGGTTTTTGTTACCGAGCCTTCCAAACGCTTGGAGGGGTTCGTGACCATTCGACGCCTATTGTTGTCACCCGCTGAGGCCATAATTGGTGATGTGATGCGTACGAATGTGCGGTATGTAACCACGGACGTGGACCAGGAAGAGGTTGCTAGGATTATGGAGCGGTACGATCTGGTTTCTCTGGCGGTGGTGGACGATGAGCATCGCTTGGTTGGTCATGTTGCGATCGACGACGCGATGGATGTTATTCTCGAAGAGGCTGAAGAGGACTATCAGCGACTTAGTGGTATTACTGGTGATGAGGAGCCCACAGACTCGGTGTTTCGCATCACCCGTGGTCGGTTACCCTGGTTATTTCTGGGCATGGTTGGGGCTGTGTTTGCGGGGAGTGTCATTGGCGTCTACGAGGAGAACATCCGGCGTGCCTCGGTTCTTGCGGCATTCATTCCGGTTGTCATGGCCATGGCTGGGAATGCTGGTATTCAGAGTTCAGCCATTATTGTCCAGGGTTTGGCATCCGGTGAAGTTTGGTCAGCTAATATGTTTCGACGCCTCAGTAAAGAGGTTCTTGTGGCTATTGTCAACGGATTGGCCTTGGCTATGATGATGGTAGTCGTTGTTCTTCTGCTGTTTGGCTGGGTGGCGACGGTATGGTCCTCTGTGGTAATGCCTGCTCCTGAACCAATGCGACTTGCTATAACAGCCGGGTTGTCGCTCTTTGCAGTTATTGTGTTGGCTGCTGTCATTGGGGTTGCTACTCCACTAATGCTTGACAGGATTGGAGTGGATCCAGCACTGGCTACGGGTCCCTTTATCACTACCAGTAACGATATTATTGGGCTCATTGTGTTCTTTATGCTTGCGGCAACGCTGTACTTACCGTTTGTTTGAGTGAATTCACGGTGACGTAATTCTAATGCAGCCGGGACGGTCAGGATGGCGCGAGTGCGTCCAAGAGTGGGGTATTCCAGATCCAAGAGATCGCGCCGCAGTTGAGAGATATTGAAGGTGGGTACGCCTGCGCCTCGTTCGAGTTACTTTAGCTTGACCCGCAGAGCGTCTTTCATGTTAAAATATAAAAGAGCATTTTGCAAATATCGTATCTTGTCGTTACTCGAATAATTAGTTGAAATAAAAAGGCCGGTGCCAATTGGTTTTGGATAGCGTTGAATTAATTTTTCATCACGTTCGATTTTGAGACCTGGATTTTCTTCGGAAACTGACATTAATTTTGATTGATTTTCCTGGGAAAGGTGATCGAAAATATGGATAAACATATCTGCCCAATTCTTACCACGAATAACTTCATTTTGAAATCGAAAGTAGTCAAGTTTTTTACCAGTGACGTCCCCTATGTCGAATATATTTTTTTCTCCATTAGGTTCAGTTTGTTTTCCATTACGTTTGATAACAGGGGGTGGTATAATATCTTTAATATCTACGAGTGAAAGAGGGACATCTGGCAGGGTTTCTTTCACGGCATTTTTATAGTCAATTTTAGTCGTGTAAAAAATCATTTTTGACATGTTTTTAAGGAACTCCTCACTTGGAGATGAGAATTGTTTCTTAAAAAAGGAAATGATCTTTCCTCTTCGAGAGATCTTGCGAGCTTGATTTCGAAGTTTTTTGGAATCAAAATTTTGACTTGTGAACTGTTCCAACTGCTCTACCAAATCTTCGGCTACTTCTTTTAGTTCGAACTTGAGAAATGGCTCTTCGTCAAGCATATTCTTATGATCTAAGTCCGTATAAAATCGGTATTCGTTACCATTGGTCAGAATCGCAAAATTCACTTTCCGGCAATTATTAAAGTACCGTTTGATTTGGTTCACATGATGGTCTAAGGGCTCATTTAACTTTTTGCCTTCAACAAAAATTATGGGATTCCCATTTTGTAAAAGTGCCAAATCAACTCTCCCTGTCTTAATGTCATCGGGAACGGCTAGATATTGAGATGAGACCAGTTCAGGGTTGCTTATGTCGTAACCTAGGAGGCTTAGAAAGGGATAAATAAAATAGAGCTCCGTGTTGCTCTCTGAAAGATTTTCGTTTCGATATGTATCAAACAGATTCCCCAATTCATCGATCTTCCTTTTCAACTCACCCATATTATTCAAAGTCAACTTATAATCCAACAGGTAACCCGCGTAAGTTAATCAAATCAAGAAAATGATACACAATGTGAGAGGGAGGCCTATTCCATTGATGTGAGAAAATGAATCCGATTGAAGTGGAACTCCATTGTCGCCAGCGAAAAATCTAATTGTTGTCGAACAGCGATATCCCCCGCGGTTCAGAGGCGCCGAAAAATGGGTGAAAAGAATAGTTTCCCAAACGCCCTCCGCTTGCGAGCTACAAATCAAAGGATAAGCTCCACTCTGAGAACTGGGTCAAGCGAACAATTGCTCTTGGACGCGTGCATTCTTGAGGTCTACTTGGTCGACCATGTCCGCTTTATAATCAATAAATCGCTGCTGAAGTGCAGGGTCAGATGTGGCAAGTATTTGTACAGCCAGTAGGGCAGCGTTCTTTGAGCCATTGATGGCTAGGGTTCCTACAGGAATTCCGCTCGGCATCTGTACGGTAGCCAGGAGGGCGTCAAGCCCTTGAAGCGCACCGGAATTAATGGGTACGCCAAGTACAGGTAGAGGTGTATTAGCTGCGAGTACGCCTGCCAAGTGTGCTGCTACACCTGCCCCGGCAATCAATACCTTGATTCCCCGGGTATGGGCGCTGGTTGCATATTGATGCGCCCGATCAGGCGTACGGTGGGCGCTCATGACATTTAATTCAAAGGGAACGTCAAAAGACTTCAGAATATCTGCGGCCTTGCGCATGATGGGGAGATCAGAGTCACTTCCCATCAGGATTCCAACTAAAGGCTTCATGTACTTAATGTGAGATGTTGCTAGAGTTAAAGAAAAGATTAGCCATGCAGGAGCCGTTCAAGAGCAACCTCGTCAGCTACAAGCACATCACGTGGTTTTGCTCCGGCAAATGATCCGACAACGCCGGCCTGCTCCAATTGATCAACGATACGAGCAGCCCTCGTATAGCCGATGGATAACTTGCGCTGAATCAATGAAACAGAGCCCTGCTGACTCCGCACAATGATTCGTGCAGCTTCTTCAAAGAGCTGATCCGTGGAGCCCTCCTGAAAAGATTGATCGTAGGAAGAGCTCTTGGTGGGTTCTAGTTCAACCTTGGGTAATTGATAGGAGCTTGGTTCCGGCTGCTTCCTGATGTAATCGATCAGTCGGTCAATCTCCTTGCCGGAGACGAAAGGTCCTTGCAGGCGCAAAACTTTGCTACCGTTCATATACAGCATGTCACCATTGCCGACCAGCTGCTCAGCACCGTTCTGGTCAAGGATAGTCCGTGCATCAACTTTAGAGGCAACCTGGAAAGCGACGCGGGACGGGAAGTTCGCTTTGATAAGCCCCGTGATAACATCAACGGAAGGGCGCTGGGTTGCCAGGATCAAGTGGATGCCTATGGCGCGTGCCTTCTGGGCGAGTCGCGCGATGGGAGCCTCAACATCCTTCCCTGCCGTCATCATGAGATCAGCCAGCTCATCAATGATCACCACAATGTAGGGCAGATGTTTGTGACCGGAAGCAGGGTCAAGAGCTCCCTCAGCAAATCGGGTATTGTAACGCCTGACTCCGCGCACGCCGGCTTCTTTAAGAAGATCATAACGCACATCCATTTCCTGTTCGCAAGCTTTCAGGATATTGAGCGCCTCTTCAACTTCTGTGATGATGGCGTCACTCCCGTCTTCCGGCATGGCTAGGAAATGATACTCAAGCTTTTCATACTGCTGAAGTTCGACCTTTTTCGGGTCGATCATCACGAACTTCAGGTCCGACGGAGCACATGCATATAGGAGCCCTGTGATCAACGTATTCAGACCGACGGACTTACCGGATCCTGTAGCTCCCGCGATCAGTAGGTGCGGCATCTTGGTGAGATCCTGCACGAAGACACCTCCCTCAATAGTCTTGCCCAGTACTACGGGCAGTTCCATGTTGGACTCCTGGAACCGGGCTGTATTGAGCACCGACTGGACCCGCACAAGCTCTCTTTGTCTGTTCGGTATCTCTACGCCAACGGCAGATTTATTGGGGATGGGGACGATCATTCGAATTCCCTGTGCAGCCATTGCCATAGCCAAGTCATCCTCCAGTGACTTGATACGACTGACCTTCACACCGGGAGCAGGCGTAAGCTCATAGAGTGTGACGGTAGGCCCCACCTTGGCATTCACTTCAATGATTTCAATCTTGTGTCGAGCGAGTTTTTCGACGAGTTTGGTCTTGTTCTCTTCCAACTCCTCGTAATCAATCTTTTGCTCGGTTTCCTTTGGAGCATCCAAGAGCCGAACGTGTGGAAACTTGTACTTACCCACTCCCGCAATCTCAGTACTTCGAGACCGGGATTTGTGCCCGGCCTCCTCAGTGATCTGTCCGGTAACCTTGAGTTCCAAGCCGGTTCGATCAGTCTCTGTTGTGGGTTGGTTAGTCGAGGGTTTCGTCGCACGGGGCTGTTTCAGATCAATATCCTGCTCAGGTTCAGGGTCCACGTTATGAGGGTGTGTTTCCACCGGTGCAGGAGAGGATTGGGGGTCAAGATCACCCCAGGTTGATCGCAACTTATTCTTGCCTGAAGTTTTCTCAGCTGCACGTTCTTTTCTGGATTTCTCTTGGTTTTCCTTGATCACCCGAGCCGAGGTTTTCCATGCTTGCTCTGTACGATCCAGCCAATGCTGAATGTCCCGATCTATGGTCAGCATAAGCCCAATAACCAGACTAGCACCCAGAATGACCCATGACCCAAGTTCGCCTACGATTTCGTTCAACCAAAATGCTGCTCCAAGACCGAAAGCACCTGCCCATACACCTAGTTCAGACAGGGGTGCGTACAAGCTAAGACGACCAAATATTATCGCGACAAGACACACAATCCAGATAAGATGTACGGTTGGTATCCAGATACTCCGCAGCGGTCGCTTTCTGAGGACAGTGTAGCCACATAGAAGTATTGTGATGATCAGGAGGAGGGAGGTGTACCCGAAAAAGGAGGGTACCATGGCGTGGGCAAGCCATGCACCAACAGCTCCGACAGCATTACTGACGGATGGACCTTCAAAGGGAAACAGTAATTCCCAGAAGGGTCTTCCCTCAATAAGAGTATCGTCTGATGTAGAGTATGTGCCGCCTGCAATAGCGAGAAGGACCCCGAGCGTGAGAATAAGTACCCCCAGAACTTCCTGCCTGCGTTTGGTTCTCGAACGAGCTTTGGGTTTGGATGAGGTTGAACTGCCTCGCCTGCGGTTGGCTTTAGTATCGGCCATTAAGAAAAAAATCGAGATTTATAAAATGCACAGATCAATCAAGATACGACGTAGGATCATGTGCCTATTTCTTTGGCTTCCGATGGAAGGGTAACTTCTGCACAAAGGCATCTAGCGTTCGGGATCGAACACGTATACCTACCTTACTCCCGGGTGTTGTGAACGCCGGATCGTTTTGGACATACGCGAGTGCTATGCCACGATTTAGTGTGGGAGACTGGGATCCACTGGTGACACGACCGATACTTTCCCCAGATTCAGAAACAACCGTGTAATCCGATCTGGGGATCCCCCTGCCATCTATGACTAGGCCAACCAGACGGCGCTTAGGGCCGTTGGCCTTGATATCCTGCAGAGCCTCCCGGCCGACAAATTCTCCCTTCTGCAGTTTTGTAGTCCAGCCTAAGCCTGCTTCATAAGGATTGATATCTTCGGTTAGCTCATTTCCGTACAGGCAAAAACCCGCCTCAAGCCGGAGAGTATCTCGCGCTCCAAGGCCGATAGGCTGCAGGTTGTAGTCCGAACCCGCTTCCATGATTGCGTCCCACAGTGCATGGGTATTTTCGGATTCAACATAGAACTCAAGTCCAATCTCTCTGGTGTAGCCGGTCCGAGAAACGATGACCTTATTGAAGCCCATAAACTCACCGGCGGCTGGTCGCAGGAAGTGAAAGCTTTGTAATTGATGGACAGGTTCGCCCAAGAGTTTTGCTCCAATTTCCAGAGAGTCTGGTCCCTGCAATGCGAGTAGTCCCATTTGGTCCGATACATCATACAGGTCGGCCCCCATGGGATTGTTGGCCTGCATCCATTCAAAATCTTTCACCGTGTTGGATGCATTGACTACGAGCATGTAGGCGCCATGATTGACCTTGTACACGAGTAGGTCGTCAATCACCCCACCTGCTTCATTGCACATCAGGGTATACATTGCTTTCCCAATACTCAGTCGAGAGACATCATTGGTAACCAGATGCTGTACAAAATCTTCTGCCTCCGCTCCCATGGCAAAGATTTCCCCCATGTGGCTTACGTCGAACAATCCTGCAGCTCTTCGAACGGCTTTATGTTCGTCCAGAATGCTGGTGTACTGCAGTGGCATACTGTAACCGGCAAAATCGACCATACGACCTCCCATAGCTACATGAGCTTCATTTAATGCGAGTGTGCGTGGCATATTTTTAGAATTATTGAAGTCTGTGTGCGCGGCAACCTTGTGACTTTAACGCTGCTACCGCCGCATCGGCCGTGCTATCGTCCTCCAAACTTATCCTGAATGCGCCACCTGTACCTTCACGAATTTTGAGTAGCTCAATGTCTTTGATGCTGATTCCCTGCTTAAAAAGCGTTCCTGTGATATGTGCCAGTACTCCCGGCTGATCTTTTGCGTACACGAATACATCGCTTAAAGGTCGGAGAAACCCTTTAAAATCTCGGGGGATAGTGTCGCGGATCGCGCGCGCCCGTTCAAATACAGGACGCAGTTCCTGAAGATTACCGTCCGGGCGCAGCTGTTTTCGGGTGAACTCCAAGGCATAAATCAACTCATCAAGAGCTGTTCCGACGTCTGTGCGGTTAGCTTCAAGGACTGCAGACCACATCTCAAACGGAGAGGAGGCAATTCTCGTCATATCCCTGAATCCTCCTGCCGCCAGCTGCAAAGTGATCGGGTTGGCCTGGCTTCGATCGGCTGCAATGTTCATCAGATTTGTGGCCAGAAGCTGAGGCAAGTGACTGACGCAGGCCACTACACGATCATGCTGCACACTATCCATGGAAAGCACTCGTGCTCCTGTGGATTCCGCGAGGTACGTGAGCGCACGATAGGTGTCTGAGTCTTCCTGTCCCTCCGGGCAGAGAACGTAAACAGCATTTTCAAAGAGAAAAGAGTCTGCTCCTCCAAGTCCACTCTGTTCGGATCCGGTCATGGGATGACCTCCGATGAAACAGATATTGTTTGGTAGGAGGTGCTCTGCTGCTTTGATTACAGGTTGCTTTACAGAGCCTACATCGGTTACAAAAGTATGGCGCTGTAGGTGTGGAGCAATCGAGCCCAGCACCAGCTCCAGAGCGTTGAGTGGTACGGCTAAGAATACGGCATCAGCCTGGCGGACTGCATCCACTAGAGAGCTGGCTCCATGGTCAATCACTCCCAGTTTGATTGCTTGACTAAGCACATCCGGTTTATCAAAACCCGTGACATGCAGACTCGGTAGTCGCTCCTTCCAAGCCAGAGCGAGCGATCCGCCAATCAAGCCGATGCCGATTATGGCAACGCGCTCAATCATTAGATTGCTATTCAGATGCACCTTCTTTCTGAGGTTCTCCAGCTTCTGGAATGGGTATTGACGGTCTGTCGACCTCCAGAGAAAGGGCCTCAGCTGAGGTAGTGTAGTCAACGAGGATCCGGTCTCCGTCTCCCAAACCCTGGTCAAGAATCATTTCCGCCAACGGATCCTCCAGGTAGCGCTGAATCGCACGCTTGAGTGGTCGGGCGCCAAACTTGGCGTCGTAGCCCCGCTCGACGAGAAAATCATTTGCAGAGGGTTGCAACTCAACGGAAATTCCGAGTGCTTGGACGCGTGTAAAGAGTTCCTGAGAAAGCAGTTCGATAATCTGAAAGATATGTTTTCTTTCCAAAGAATGAAAGACGATCACGTCATCAACCCTGTTCAAGAATTCGGGGTTGAATACATTCTTCAAGGCGATTTCAATCGTGCTCTTCATGGCCTTATAGTCAAAAACCTCAGAGCTTTGCGAGAAACCTAACCCAAAACCGGAGTTACGGATATCCCTTGCACCAATGTTGCTGGTCATGATAATGACCGTATTACGGAAATCAACCCGCCGTCCACTTCCATCGGTCAGAACGCCATCATCAAGAACCTGCAGCAGGATGTTAAACACGTCGGGATGGGCTTTTTCGATCTCGTCCAGCAGTACGACCGAGAACGGTTTGCGACGGACTTTCTCGGTTAGCTGTCCACCTTCATCGTAGCCCACGTAGCCTGGAGGCGCTCCAACAAGGCGGCTCACTGCAAACTTCTCCATGTACTCACTCATGTCAACACGAACGAGTGCGTCGGTAGAATCGAACAGGTACTCGGTGAGCACTTTTGCCAGCTCTGTTTTTCCAACCCCTGTAGGTCCGAGGAAGATGAAGGATCCGATTGGTCGGCTGGGATCTTTGATTCCGGCTCGTGTGCGGCGAATCGCTTTGGAGAGCTTAGCAATTGGCTCGTCTTGGCCTACGATGTGTTCACGGAGGGCTATTTCCATGCCCAGCAGTTTTTTCTGCTCAGGCTCAGACAATCTCTCAAGGGGAATGCCGGTCATCATTGCCACCGTTGCAGTTACATCTGCTGCGGTGACGGCAAAACGCTCTTCTCCGGCCAGTTGCTTCCATTCAAGCTTGGCCTGCTCCAGTTTTTCCTGAAGCTTCGACTCTTTGTCTCGCAAGCGAGCGGCTTCCTCAAACCGTTGTCGAGTGACAACTTCGACTTTTGTTTTTCGCGTTGCTTCGATCTGGTCTTCCAGTTCGATAATGTGATCCGGTACGCAAATATTACCCAGATGGACACATGCACCGGCTTCGTCAATGATATCAAGTGCCTTGTCGGGGAGGTGACGGTCGGTGATATAGCGTTCTGAGAGCGATACAGCCAGCTGTATCGCATCGTCCCGGTAGGTAACGTGATGGTGATCCTCGTATCGATCTTTTATCTGGCGCAGGATTTCCAGCGTTTCCTCCGGTGTGGATGGATCAACAAGGATTTTTTGGAAGCGTCGGTCAAGGGCGCCATCCTTTTCGATATACTGTCTATACTCATCCAGCGTAGTGGCTCCGATACACTGCAAGTCCCCACGGGCCAGTGCTGGTTTGAACATATTGGATGCATCAAGTGACCCCGAGGCACTGCCTGCACCGACAATGGTGTGGACCTCATCGATAAAGAGGACCACCTCCGGGCATTTTTCCAGCTCAGTCATCACAGCTTTCAGTCGTTCTTCAAACTGCCCCCGATACTTGGTCCCTGCTACCAGCGCAGCAAGGTCAAGGGTTATGATACGTTTGTCGTGTAGGACACGAGAGACCTTGCGCTGGGTTATGCGCATCGCGAGACCTTCTGCGATGGCAGTCTTTCCGACACCAGGGTCACCAATCAGAATAGGGTTGTTTTTCTTGCGGCGGCTGAGAACCTGAGCCACTCTCTCAATCTCTTTATGTCGGCCAATCACAGGATCCAGCCCTCCTTTGTCCGCGAGGCGGGTCAGGTCACGCCCAAAATTATCCAATACCGGCGTTTTAGACTTCGTATCTTGTGGTGTCTGACGACCGCGGTTGCCCTGTGTCCGTCCACCTCGGGGCTCGTTCCTGCGCGTACTCGATGGTCCTCCAGAGAGAATCGCATCCAACTCTTTACGCAGGACCTCATACGTGATTGAATATGTGTCCCCCAGTATTTTAGCGGCCACATTGTCATCATCTCGAAGCAGACTCAATAGGAGGTGCTCGGTACCGATTACATCCGATTTGTAGAGCTTGGCCTCCAGATAGGTAATACGAAGTACTTTTTCAGCCTGTTTTGTTAGTGGGAGATTTCCGACGGTGAGCGTGCCACCACCAGAGCGCACGGTGCTTTCAATTTGTTTTCTGAGTCTGTTCAGGTCGCAGCCAAGATTGCGCAGTATTCGAACAGCTACGCCCTCGCCTTCACGGATCAGCCCGAGCAGCAGATGCTCGGTGCCTATGTAGTCGTGACCGAGACGAATAGCCTCATCACGACTGTACGAGATCACATCACGTACACGGTTCGAAAAGTTACTGTGTCGATCCATTAGCGTCTGGCTCAGGCTGCAAAGCTGGATCCGCAACCACACGTCTGTGTGGCATTTGGATTATTGAATACAAAACCGCGCGCATCAAGGCCTGCATGATAGTCAATCGTAGTTCCTAAGAGATACAGTCCCTGTCGCTTATCAATGTACAATACAATTCCATCAAAATCGAACGTAATATCGTGCTCACGAAGTTTGTCGAAGCCCAGAATGTAACTCATACCGCTGCATCCTCCACCTCGAACGCCAACCCGCAGCCCATAGCCTTCGGGGACTGTTTTCGCAGTCAAAATTTTCTGTACCTCTTCCGTTGCACGGGGGCTCAGCGTTACTGGGGCAGTAGGTGAATCGATCATGGTGATTTCGGGAATGGCCCGCACCGTCTATACACCTCCTGTTAAAGCCTGTTCCGTTTCAGTGAAAGGTGCCAGCTTCAGTGTGGTGTATCAAGACCCGGGTCATGAGACGTACCGAGTGACTCAAAGCCCGTTCGTCAACATCAAAGAGAGCATTGTGGAGTGGATAGCCTGTGGCTGTGCTACTGCGTGTTCCAACGCGGATGAGCATGCCAGGAACATACTTCAGGTAATTCGCAAAATCTTCTGCTCCCATACTGGGCACGCATATATCCAATGCAGAATCTTTGCCAAAGAGATCGTGTACGCAGGTCCGAACATTCTGGCACAGCTTGGGATCGTTGATGACAGCGGGGAGCCCGCCCTGATTTATAAAATTAATCTCAACACCATGCAGCTGTGCAAAGTTCTCGGCAGCACGCCGCATATAATTAACCAGGAAAACGCGGTTATCATCATTGAGGCAGCGCAGAGCGCCCTCGAAAGACACTTTGGCGGGAATCACATTGTGTGCCTGTCCAGCCTCAAATATGCATACAGTAAAAACCGCAGGGTGGCGGGCATCGGTTACACGGCCAATAAGCTGATAGTACTGGTTCAATAACTGCGTGGTGATCCATACAGTATCCTTCGCGTTCTGTGGGCGGGCAGAGTGTCCAGTACCTGGCGCAGTAATCTCGACTCGCAGACGATCGGATGATGCCGTGACCTGTCCTTCAGGTATCCCAAATTGTCCAATATCAAGTGTTGGGTCCACATGAATGCAATAAAGTGCTTTCAAGGGATCGCATACACCTGCCTCAATCATGGGGATGGAACCACTGGGGTTGCCCTCCTCATTTGGTTGAAACAAGATTCGAACACGCCCCCTGAGATGATGCCGGAGTCGGTGAAGGTTGAGGGCAATACCAATACCAACTGCTGTGTGTACATCATGCCCGCAAGCATGGGCAACGCCAGTATTCCGTGAAGCATACGCTACATGTTTAGCATCTTGCAATTGTAGCGCATCAAGGTCACAACGAAAACCGATGTGTGGCCCAGGATGCGCACCGTCTATATCTACGAACAGGCCGGTCGTTGCATGTGGCCCGGAAACCTGTAAGCCATGACTCTCCAAGTGACCGCGTACTAAATGGCTAGTAGCATGCTCTTCGAAGCCGATTTCCGGGTTACGGTGCAAATGCCGCCGCAGGGCGATCAGATAATCAACGAAGCCTTCAGGAAGCTGCTCATTGTCCAACGATGCAGGAAATGAGTACGTTGCAGGCATGGCTTCAAATGTTGACATGTTTGGATGGGTACTCAAAAACTTTGGGGTATACGCTGTGAAAGGAGTTTCCGGTGATAAATGTTCAGACGAAAAATTGTTTACGACTTAGGGCTCACTATGTAAATCCAATGGAAGTTTCCATGTGCGATAACAGTGACTTGATGCATATTAAATACGACTGCGGTAATTGATTCTGTACGGGGCTTGCTAAAAACTTGGAGTTAGATATGCGTCGACTCGGGTCAATTTGCCTGTGCGGCCAAAGAGCGCAGCACTCTCCTCGAGGGAGAGTGCGAGTTCCGGTCGTTCCTCGGTGTGCTCCCCTCGGGTTTTAAGCAGAGGCTCATCAGATAGATGAAAAACAAAAGGGATCTGACAATAAGTAAACGCAAGAGTCCCCACATTTAGTTGCAAGGACAAGAGGTTGCCATGAATGTCATGCCAACTGAACTTTTCTGGACTCCGGCAAAACTCCGCTCTGCGGAGCAGGGCGGGATTGATGCGAAGAATCCCATCAGTGATGCGAATACCCAGCTCACCCCAGCGACAGAGAATATCTTCCTTGACCTGTCCGGTCAGTCCAGGCTGCTGTGCTCCGCCCCAACTCGGAGTATGCGAATAGGGATCTTGTGGAAACGCACCGTACTTGGCCGGTGACTGCGCTCCCCCCAGACCGTCTCGAATCTTGTAGTAATGGCGGGCAAGCTCCTGTTGTACGGTTTGCGGGGCATCTGTATCCACCGCATTCCAAAAGGCGTCCTGCACTGCCAGAAGTAGTTTGGAAACAATATGCCAGTAAACACAACCGAGTCCTTCATATTTGAAAAACCGCCCGGACCGTCCCGTGAAGGATGCGTGCTTGAAATTTTTTTCGTACAGTGCCAAGATATGTGCTTTATCATGTTCAGCGGCCTTATAGCCCTCATCCCGCAGAGAGTCCAACAGATTTGCCAACTCAGTGGCATTTACGAGTGATGGGTTGAAATAGTGCTGTCCAGTGGCAGTTCGAGCAATCAGTCGATGATCGCCTTGCTTGATCAGTTTCCGTGCCAATGTTAGCCGCACGACATCGTTGGGAGCTATATGATTACGAGCACTGAACGAGGGGAGGTTCCCGTCTGCGTAGAGGAGATAGCTACCCTGTCGAGTGCTATATAGCGGGCTTCGTCTCAAAGCGTTCAGCAGTGCCAAAGCATCAGTGGAACTAAGAATGCCGGACGCCAAAGCTGCAATTTGCCCTTCTAACATGAGAGGCAGTGCCTCTATCTCGATAGAACATTCAGACGCTATATGGAGGATCGTATAGGAATGTACGAGGTGATTCTCTTGGATCGCTTGTTGGAGTGTTGGTCGAATGACTTTACATGCAAGGCTGCAGAATTCGGCCAGATTTGACGCTTCAATCGGTACGGGTTCTTTCTGTATGCCTTGGGCATACAGGTTCGCACGATATCTGGACGCTACACGCCCCAACGCATCCATCGAATTGAATTGAGCAGTGGGGTCATTAATTTTGCCGCAGCTCATCAATTCATTCTCGACATCACTACGCCAGTCAGCCACTTCTTTGGACACCAGGTATTGTATGCCCTCCTGTGCTTTATACAACTGGCCAACAAACTGCAGGTACCTGTACAAATGGAACAGTGTAACCAGAGAGCATCCCCAGCCGGCAAGTGCATTATTGGCATCATTCCATTCGGGGCGCTGCGTGTTTAGCCAAATCCCCCCACCGGGCACCAGTGCACAAAGTTTTGCCAGTGCGGGAACAAGTAGTTTTTCAGCAAGCGTCACAAGAATCGGTTGGCCGTCTGGGGTCTGCAGTAAACGACCGTCGGATCCCATTTCCTGCACACGTTCGGAGATTTGCCCGTGCAAATCCCAGTCAAAATGTACCGAGTTTTTTGGATCAGATAGGATCTGCTCGTGTTCAGCCAGTCGGTAGGGTACTTGCATATAGCTGAATATGCGCATGTTCAGCAACCGGGTAAGCCTGGTTGGATCATGTGCGTAAGCCCATTCCAAAAGACAAAGAAGGTAATTGATTTGGTGATCTCCCCAATATCCAATCGAGGCCCATGGATCGGACTCGTCAGGTACTTCCCAGTCTACTCCGCTTCGCTCAATCCGGTAAGGATTGTATCCATCAGCAGTGGAGGCATTGACGAAGGTCGCGATCATCGCAGGATAGTAGTGGGGAAAGGACCTGCCCAGAGCCTCCCAGTTCTGAAATAAATCACGCCAGTTTCCCGAGTAGTCCAATACCAAATTACCCTTCTCATCGTGTGTACGGATTTCAAAAGCATTCCAGGGGCGGCTCGGATCGCCATGCCGCCGGCTGTATCCTAGCGGGAGATATTCGGATATAAGTCGGCGCAATTGCAAATCTTCGGGCTGGTGCACCATGGTCAAATCTACGGTGCCAGGCAATGCCTCCAGATATGGGGAGCGGGCAAGTGTATGATTGCGCACACGAACGAAATCAATCAGATCATTCTTGTCGGCAAGGTATCCACGAAGCGGGATACCTCCTCGCATTACGTTGAAAAGTGTGTTTGCGTAGTGACGCGAATCATTGGAGGCTCGTGCGGTTTGTTGAAAGCCATCTGCGCTCCCAATGAGATGACGAAGGTCCGTGGTATCCTGATGTTCTTGACGACGTAGTGTTCGTACGTATGCTGCTGAATTTTCCAGGTCGGTGTGCAGAGAGATCAAATGACCAACATGCCGGTCCACATCTGCGATCAAGTCCCAGGAAGTAGGGCGGTCTTTGACGAGGCGAAGATTGCGTTCGACGAAGAATGCCCCGCGGCGACCACGGATATGGTGTTCAGAATCCAGTTGTTGTCCAGCCCTGTAGGCATCCAATTGCAGCGTGGAGAGCAATATTGATGCTGGACGCGGCCCATGCTGCCAGACCAGCGTGGCCGTTAATGCTTCCTCCGGGACTGGTTGATCAACCACAAGTGTGCTGAGTGAGAAAATGCCAACTTGTTTCTCCAACTCATTTACTTTATAGGCATCAACGAGTGTACTGCGGGAACGCTGCAGTTGGGCGCCAACACCCGAGGGTAGAATATTACAGATCCCGTCCAGCACACTGGCACGTATAGGTAGGTGCCAAACGCTTTCCAGCCGAGCGCGCCGTACAAACCCGAAGCCGTTAACACATTGCCAGCTGTAAGAGAAGCGAAGACTGAGATCGCGATTGAACTCCTCAAACAACAGCTTATTGCCTGTTGTGTTCTTGTACAGATTACGTTCGATCCGATATAATCCCGATTGTATAGGCGCGAATGGTTCCCAAAGGATCGTTCGATTGGAGCGTTCGACGCGCACTATTGTGATACTTCCTGTATGTGGGGCCGCATCGTGAAGCTTATCGTCAGTTACATATGGAAAGAGTGCATGGTCGGCGTTCCGGCGGCCGGCGGTAAGTGCGCCGGTACTGGAAATAAACATCCAGTGATCTCCGACACTGGCTAACGTAATGAGAAAAGGGGGGAGTTGGTCGTAATTTCCAATTCGATACCAGCGTTCACCATACCGGTCAACGAATTGTCCGGTACAGGATCCGCGATTTGGGTACACCTTGCTCTGCCCGACGAATATGTCCTGAGGATCACTCTCCCGCAACGAGGAACGGGATGTTGGCGTGCGCCGCACTTCCTTGGCCATCAATAATGTCAACAAATAGTCGATAGGCGCCCGGTTCAGAAGGTGCCTTCAGGTTAACCTGTGCGCCATCTGCACTTGCGAACAGGCCGGGGATAGGTTCTGGCTCGGCTTCGTCATCCCCACCATGGCCAACGGCTGTGGCTTCGGGGCGAACGGTCCAGTGGTAGCTTAGAGAGTCTCCTTCGAAATCATTCGTAACGACGATACTGGCGGCATCTGCGCTAGGAGACAACTCTATGTTATCGGTGGCTTCCAAGCCATTAAGCGTAAAGGAGTTTATTCGAGGGGCCTGGTTAGCTGGCCAGGTGCCCGTCCATTTGTAGTGCATTACGTCGACCGCGGCCGTTTTATCTCCGTTCGGCATAAACATGCCATACCAAGTGGGCGTACGTTCCTGTTTCTGCCCCCAAAGAAACACATAGGAGCCAATACACTGAATGGTATCGGATGCAATCACGGTTTCATATCGCCGATCATACCAGTCTGCTTTTACTGTAGAGTTGTTCTCGAGCGGTGCCCCCCAGGGGGTTGTTGGAACCTCCCAGTGTCCAGTGGCTCCCCATTCAGTCACGACGTAGGGGCCATTCCAATCAGATTCCTCCAGATAACGCGGCAGGTTTATTATGTCGGCGTACATCTGAATGCCCAGAAGGTCCAGATCCGGTGCGCGTGCTTTGATCTGGGCGATCAGTTCCGGGCTTATACCGGCTAGCATCGTGAGCGTTGGATGATTGCCGTCAACTTCGTGGATCATCTTGGAGATATCATTCACGGCATCCCAGACGAGTGGATTTGTAGCACCCAGATTCAACTCATTCCCGATTCCCCACATGAGCAGGGCGGGATGATCTTTATACAGCAGAATCTCGTCCTGGACGGTAGCCAACTGGGCAGCGACAGCCGCCGAGTCACTATAGTCGAAATTAAATACCCCCCGTCCGCTTCCCGGGCGCTCCCGTGCAATTTCGATGCCCATGGTCACCATTAGTCCATTCGCATGTGCACGATCCAGGACCTCCATACCAGTATCCCGACCATTATCCGTACGCCAGGTGCGGAACGAGTTACCTCCGTGTGCGGCCAGGGCTTCTACATTCCCAAACTCCAGGCCTGCTCCATTGATGTAAAAAGGATCCCCATTTACATACAGCTGGTATTGTCCGTCCTCCTGGCGAACTTCCACTTTGTTCGTTTCTTGTTTCTGGGTTCCCTTTCCTTCCGCTTGGCAACCTATCACCGCAATGAGGAGGAGGATCACAGCAAGTATATGGTGGCGTCTTTGATGGCTCATTTTATCCTGATTCAACTTTTAGGTGCATGATCGACTTTATTGTCCCGTGCCAAGAGAGCTTCCAGTGCTTCAAGTGACCGTCCCTTCGTTTCGGGAAGAGCAATAATAACAAAGATCAAGCCCATTGCAGCCATAACACCATACAGCAGGAAGGTCAGAGCACTGCCCAGATTCGCAAGCTCCCACGGGAAAACCAGTTGCACGGTGAAACTTACGGCTGAATTAATCAGCCCAACAAACGAAATAGCCAGAGCACGCAGACGATTCGGGAAGAGTTCTGAGAACAGAACCCACATAACCGGCCCGAGAGACACTGCGAAGGATGCGACAAACCCTAGAATACCAACCAGAATCAGAACGGGATTCATACTGATGGCTGCCGCAATCAACTCGGATTCATATTGTCGCGCGGTAGCAAGCCCCAGTGCAGATTCCAGTGCCTGCTTAAAGGCAACATCAGAGTTGAAGGTCGTATCCAGGATGGGTTGTAGTGCATCCAGACTTATTGCTGCGGGGAGGGCTATGTCTGACGTTAATGTGTACGAGGCACCATGGAACCCGTAAGCCAGGAGTGCCATGGCAATCGTTATGCCTGTGAGCCCTGTAATTAGCAACGGTTTTCTTCCCAGTCGGTCGACTAATGCAATAGCGACAACAGTGAAGACCAGATTGACCAGCCCAACCAGTATGGCCTGAACAAAGGAAGCATTGGTTCCTATGCCCGATTGCTCAAAGATCATGGGGGCATAGAAGAACACAGCGTTAATCCCTGTGATTTGCTGTACAATGGCGATTACAATACCGATGAGCAGTACAAACTTCATGGCAGGTGCAAACAGGGCTGTCAGGCCAATATTGGTCTTAGCAGCGTCAGCATCCAGGCTGGCCTGCACTGCGCGCAGATCTTCGTTTGCTTCCTCGGCCCCACTTGCCCGGGTCATGATGGCAAGGCCTTCGGAGATACGACCTTTCATTACAAGCCAGCGTGGACTCTCAGGCACGGCAAAAAGTGCACCAAAATAGAGTACGGCGGGCAGGGTTTCGAGGCCAAGCATCCAGCGCCAGTTGTGAGGACCAAACTGCATTGCTTCAGCCCAGGCACTGGAGCTATCACCAAGCTTCAGTATGAGGTAATTGGTGAAGAATGCGACCGAGATGCCGATGACGATATTGAGCTGATTGAAGGACACCATTCGTCCCCGCAGCGCTGGCGGAGAGATCTCTGCGATGTACATCGGAGCGATAATCAGTGATGCGCCCACTCCAAGTCCGCCGATCATACGGGCAATGACCAGCAGCATGTAGTTTGGAGCCAATGCTGAACCAATAGCCGAAATAGCGTAAAGCACGGCGGCCCAATAGAGTACAGTTCGGCGACCTATACGATTGCTGAGGGGCCCTGCAGCCAACATTGCCAGGGTTGAACTCAGTGTCAAAGAACTCACGGCCCACCCGAGCTCAAGATTGGTTAGGTCAAATTCTACTTCAATAAAACCGACTACCCCGGAAATAACCGAGGCATCGAAGCCCATAAGGAATCCTCCCAAGGCAACAATCAGGGCAGTCCGTGCTACATAAATATTTTTAAACATCTCCAGAAAGTTATTGGTGCACAGTTACCTCGGGATGCCAAGAGCGGGTCAGGCTTGATTAAGGCAGAGAAGTTAGCGTGCGGTACATGCAACGTATAAGGTACAACATTCTTACAGGTCTTCAATCAGGTCAATCCAGGCTTGTCGAACAGTTTTCGGACTGTAGTCCGTTTCGTAATGCTTACGTGCAGCTAATGATGTATTTAGCCATGCATCCTCATTACTTAGTGTTATAAGTGCCCTTGCAATTGCCTCAGGATCATGCGGTGGTACAAGAAAAGCGCCCTGTCCTTCATTTACCAGTGCTTCAAGAGCTGGACGTTTTGTGATGATCACAGGTGTTCCGGCACTTAGTGCTTCCATGATAGCCAATGGTTGCGCCTCATGAGCGAGTACACTCGGCAGAGCAAACACATCTGCAGTTCGGTGCAGCTCGGCAACGGTTGTTCTGTCAGAAATTGGCCCGTGAATTATAACTGTGTCTTTGAGACCTAGGCGTTCAACTTCGCTGCGAAAGCTTCCTTCATCATTTTCATTATTCCAGCGTCCCGCAAAATGTGCTTTGATGGACAGACCCTGTCTGGCTGCGATGGCAATGGCTTGCAGAAGATCATGACAACCCTTTTCCTTAACCATATGGCTCAGGAATAATACGCGGATAGTGCTTGAAGCGGCATGGTTTTCATGCTTGATTCGGAGTTCATCCTCAGATGCAATTTGGGGCACATAATTAGGGATGACACAAAGTTTATGTGCTGGTACATAAGACCCGATTTGGTTTGCCAGTTCACGGCTTAGAACGACAACACGGTCCAGACGTCGGATCAGCCGTCGGGCAGAGGCTGCCATAGACCAGTGCGTGAAAATCCTGGAGAGGTTTCCCCAATGTACCACGGCAATGACCGGCTGATTGGGTTGTAGGCAGGGCACTACAGCTAGAATGTCACGCCAATGCCCCGAGGGTTGGCTGGAAATATTTGCCCAAAGCACGGGGTTACCATCGCTAAGCCTGGATTTTAGTTCTGGTTTGAGATTGAGATAGTGCTTAATTGTGTGCCGCGCCCCTGAGCGCCCGGAAGGCAGCAGGACTCTGTTGGTAAGAGTCATATTGAATTGTTTAACATCGTAGTCTTGTTCAAGTAGATCGGCTAGGCTATGGGTTGCAAGACTTTGCCCATCTATTGGAGGCGGGTATCGCCCAATAACGTGAACCGTTCTTGATCCGTTAGAGTTGGGCAGTGTCTGTGCCATGCGGGTTAGTGAATGCGAATATGTGGGAGGATCAATAGCTGTATGATTTATGGGAATTCGTTTGAAAAAGAAGGTTTCATACACACCTCCCTCACGCTACAAAATGTACGAAATTTTGCAGGGCGCACACGGCAAAACCGCTGATCGTGTAGATTTGTTGGTTTTATCACGAATATTGTGGATAGAGTTCAAGTCCTCCACAGAAGAAGAGAATTGCAAGACCTGCCTAACCATGACAATCCTGGGCCTTCTGGAGATATTTGGTGATCTTCGGCAGATCATGTGGCAATTCCCGCTGATCCAAAATCACGCCTGTACGCGCATTTTAGACACACAACGCAATGGTCCTGTTTGTGCACATCCATACCGACAGAGATCGTGGATGCAGAAATGGAAGAGTTAATGTGAGGTAGCATTAGACTGTTTCTGGTTGATGGACCAAGTTAATACAAGCTCATGGAACTCAACCAGTGAGGAGTCCTGCTACAAGATATCTACAAACCTGGAAAAATTATCCCCAAGTCACACTGAAAATATCTGTAATTTCAGTCGGCATCATTCAAGCATTTTCGAGTCCAAGGTTGCTTCCACTATTTAGTGTCTGCCAGAAAACACCTATTTCGGCTGAGTTAAGGGCGTCATGGCCCTGGTTTGCGTACGTCTGAGGTATCAATTCGAGGGGGTGGTGGCTTGGTCACGTCGTATTTGGGTTAGCGTCTCTGCTAAAAGTCGGATTTACGCCGGTTTCCGCAAATTTTTCGGGATCTGATCTGCCCAGCGGACAGACCTCGGGCCAGTTCTGTTGTTCTGCACGCCTTGTTTGATCGTATCCGTACGACCAGGGG
>Ga0209543_1000737_pt1 | contig 37735 bp, 38 predicted proteins | sample MesohylFT_FD_187296 | JGI IMG/M metagenome (GOLD analysis project Ga0209543, IMG submission 187296) | Host-associated microbial community of the marine sponge Aplysina aerophoba from Gulf of Piran - sponge mesohyl, lysed by freeze-thaw... | ecosystem: Host-associated > Porifera > Sponge >...
AGGCGATTCCGCTGACCCGCTCCTGTTCCACGATGTCGTCCTCATCGACCACGAATGTACCGGGGGCATCGGAGAAGCTGGATGCAACCTGAAGCGGCACCTGGTGCTTCATCGCCATCTCGACGGCGCGAATTTGCAGCACCTTGGCGCCGAGCGAGGCGAGCTCCAGCATCTCCTCGTAAGTGATCTTAGTCAGCTTGCGCGCCGTCGCAACGATGCGCGGATCGGCGGTGTACACGCCCTCCACGTCGGTGAAGATATCGCATCGGTCCGCGCCCAGCGCCGCGGCGAGGGCGACTGCCGAGGTGTCGGTGCCGCCCCGGCCGAGGGTCGTGATCCGTCCGAGCGGGCCCAGGCCCTGGAAGCCCGCGACCACCGGCACCTCGCGGCGCCCGATGCGCCGGTGCAGCTCCTCCGTCTCGATCCCCTCGATCCTGGCGCGCCCGTGGCCGCCGTCGGTATGAATGGGGATCTGCCAACCGAGCCAGGATCGCGCCGTGACGCCGCGGCTCTGCAGAGCGAGCGCCAGCAGGCCGGCTGTGATCTGCTCGCCCGCCGCAGCCACGGTGTCGTATTCCCGCGCATCGTGGAGCGGTGCCGCGGCGCGCACCCAGGAGACCAGCTGGTCGGTGGTGCCGGACATCGCCGAGACCACGACCGCGATCTCATCGCCGCCATCGAATGCGGCCTTCACCCGGTCGGCGACGGCGTTGATGCGGTCGAGGTCGGCCAGCGACGTGCCGCCGTATTTGTGAACGATTAGAGCCATCGGATGGGACGCGTCCGCGCCGGAGAGGCGACGCTTGCCGGTCGTGGAGACGCCCCTACATACTGACTAGCTCGCGGCCGCGCAAGCTGGCGGCCGTGCCTCAGAGGAGCGCATCGATGGCCGGGGACGGACGCGAAGGGCAATCGCCGGATGCCGCAGAGGGGGCAGAAGCGCCCCGCGCCGCTGCGGCCGAGCCCGCTTTGGACCCCAGCGTCGACCCGGAGGAGATCAAGCGCTTCGCCGCGCTTGCGGAGCGCTGGTGGGACCGACACGGCGCCTTCCGCGCGCTCCACGCGCTGAACCCGGTGCGCATCGCCTATGTGCGGGACGCCGTGGTCGCCGAAGCCCCTGCCCGCGCGCGCACCGACGCAGCAGCATCGCTCAAGCCCCTTGCCGGCCTGAGACTCCTCGATGTCGGCTGTGGCGGCGGCCTGATGGCCGAGCCCCTGTGCCGGCTGGGCGCGGACGTGGTCGCCATCGATGCAGCCGAGGCCAACGTCCGAGCCGCCCGCCACCACGCCGAGGAACAAGGGCTCGCCATCGACTATCGCCACGCCACCGCGGAGGCGATGGCCGCAGAGGGCGAGCTCTTCGATGCCGTGCTGGCGCTCGAAATCGTCGAGCACGTGGCCGATCTCGACGTCTTCGCCGAGGCCTGCACGAGCCTGGTCAAACCCGGCGGGACGCTCGTCGTCGCGACGCTCAACCGCACGCTAGCAGCCTATGCGCTGGCCATCGTCGCGGCCGAGCGGATTCTGGGCTGGCTACCGGCCGGCAGCCACGACTGGTCGCGCTTCGTGCGCCCGGCCGAGATGGTCCGCCTGCTGCGCCGCCACGGCCTGACCGTCACCGACATGCGGGGCATGGTCTACAACCCGCTTGCCGGCGGCTGGACGACCAGTCCCAATCTCGCGGTGAATTACATCGTTCACGCCCGCAAGCCCGGCGCCTGAGCGTTGGTCGGCTCTACGCGTCGTGGCGGGGGACCCAGGGAATCTCGCCGATCTCGATTCCCTCGTCGGCAAGTTCGCCGACCTCTTCCTTGGTGGCATCGCCGTAGATGCTGCGGCGTTCGGCCTCGCCGTAGTGGATCTTGCGCGCCTCCTCGGGGAAGCTCTCGCCCACATGATCGAAATTCTGCTCGATATAGGTGCGCATGCGCCGCAGCGTTCCGACCGCATGGGCCACTTCCGGCGGTGTCGGCTTGCGCGCAGGCACCTTCTCCGGCGCGGGCGCGGGCTCTCCCCGCGCCTTGTTGTTGACCGCGATGTTGGGAGCCATGGGCGCCTTCGCGACCTTGACGTCGCCGCAATAGGGGCAAGCGATCTCGCCCGCCTCCGCCTGCTGCTCGTAGGTCGCGGAGTCGGCGAAGTAGGCTTCGAACACGTGGTCCTTGCCGCACTTGAGGTCGAACACGATCATGGGGCTGCGCCCGGCTCGCTGCCACGGTCACTGCAACGTACCATAAAACCCCGAATCCATACGAAAATCCAATTGGCCTCAGGGCCGGTGCCGCCATGCACAGCCACCCTTCACGCGTCCCCTCTCCCTGGATTACCCGTTACGCAGGCCTGATCGCCGAAGGTGGGCACGTGCTCGACCTCGCCTGCGGCGGGGGCCGGCACACGCGTTACCTGCGAGAGCGCGGCCTCGAGGTCACGGCCATCGACATCGACACCTCGGGCCTCGCCGACCTCGCGGACGATCCCTTGGTGGAGATCCTCGAGATGGACTTGGAGCATCCCGGCGCCACGCCGCTCTCCGGGCGCCGCTTCGACGCCGTGGTGGTGACGGACTATTTGTTTCGCCCGCTGCTGGTGCCGCTCGTGGATTGCCTGCTGCCCGGCGGCGTCTTCCTCTACGAGACCTTCGCCCTCGGCAACGAGCGCTTCGGTCGCCCCCGCAACCCGGACTTTCTGCTGCAGCGCGGCGAGCTGCTGGCGCTCGCCGAGGGCCGGCTCTCGATCGTCGCCTACGAGCACCGCGCAGTGCCGCCGCCCAACCCTAAGATCGTGCAGCACCTTTGCGCCCGCAAGCCGGCGCGGGGACCATGACCGTGGCGAGAAGTGCGGGTTAACCTTCGCGCTGCCAGAGCGTGTGCGCGAGGATTCCCACCGAGCCTTCGACCGCCTCCATCGCATCGAGGATCAGGTCTTCGCGATAGCGGCGGCCGATGATCTGCACCCCCGCAGGCAGCCCGTCCGCGAAGCCGATGGGCACCACCCCTGCCGGCAGGCCGAGGTAGTTGACCCCGGTGCTGTAGATGGCGGCCTCGAAGAGGTCCCTCAACTGGTCGAACCCCCGCGCGTCGTAATCCCACGGGTAGAGCGAGCGCATCATGAAGGGACACAGCACCAGGGGATAGCGGTCGAGAAAGACGTTCCACTCGCGGGTGAGCGCGGTGCGATCGGCGATACCCTGGCGGTAGCCGACCGGGTCGACCGGATTCCCGATTCTCTGGAACTTCTCGAATATGGTCTGGATGGTCTCGCTGCCGTGCTCGCGCGCGATGGGGCCAAGGAAGTGGATGATCTCGCTGCCGAGCACGTCGAACCACGCGCGCGCCGCCTTCATGATCGAGGGTGTCGCCACGCGCTCGACAGCGTAGCCCGCGTCGCTCAGCACGTCCGCCGCCCGCTCGATACCGGCAAGGATCTCGGGATTGACGGGATAGCCGTGGCTCTCGCACGTCACCGCGACCTTGATCGGCGCATCGAGCGCGGGGCCGTCGAAGGGGACCGGCACCCACCACGGATCGCGCGGATCGCCGCCCGCGAGCACCCGCGTTGCGAGCCGCACGTCCCGCACCTCGCGGCAGATGGCGCCCTGGACGGACATGAGCTGGGCGAGCAGGCCGCGTTCGGCCGCCGCACTCGGGTTGTACGCGGGCACCCGCCCCAGGGTCGGCTTCACCGTCGCCAGCCCGCAGGCAAACGCAGGAAAGCGCAGCGACCCGCCGATGTCGTTGCCGTGGTGGATCGGCCCGAAGCCCATCGCAGCCGCCGCCGACGCCCCGCCGGATGATCCGCCCGGCGATGCGTCGGCATCCCAGGGATTGAGGGTCCGGCCGCGCAACGGGTTGTCCGTGGTCGCCCTCATGGAGAGCTCGGGCGTATTGGTGCGCCCCACGATGACCGCGCCGGCATCGAGCAGATTGCGCGCCACCGGCGAGTGGTCCGGCGCGATGACATCCGCGTACGCGGGCAGGCCGTTCGTTGTCGCCTGACCGGCGACGTCGATATTCTCCTTGATGGTGACAGGCACCCCGTGCAGCGGCCCGAGGGCGGCACCCTCGGCGGCCTCCCGATCCTTCTGCTCGGCGGCGCGCATGGCCTCGTCCTGGCACTCGACCACGATCGCGTTGATGCGCCCGTTGTACTCGGCAATGCGGCCCAGCACCGATTCAGTCACCTCGACGCAGGACACCTCCCGCGCGCGGATCTTCGCGGCGAGATCGACTGCGCTTCGGCTCCACAAGTCCTGGTTCATCGCGCCTGCTGTCGTTCTGGTGGAGTAGGATGCACTCTTGGACCGTCCATGTTCAGACGGCACGCGGGATCGTCAAGAAGCCGCCGGATTCAGCCGGTCGCGCGGCGGGGTTCCTCTTCCGAGGCGAGCGGCGGCAGGAAATCTCGGTCGTGCGCCAGTGCCGGAATGGCGGCCCGCACCTCGTCCACGCGCGCAAGCTCCAGGTCGGCCGTGATGATACCGACCCCTTCGCCGGCGTCCGCGAGCACCTCGCCCCAGGGATCGACGATCAGCGAGTGGCCGTAGGTCTTGCGGTCGCCGGAGTGGCTGCCCCACATGCAGGGCGCGATGACGAAGCAGCCGCTCTCGATGGCGCGCGCCCGCATCAGGATGTGCCAGTGCGCCTCGCCGGTGTGCTTGGTGAAGGCCGCGGGCACGGTGATCAGCCGCGCCCCCGCGTGGGCCAGCGCGCGATAGAGCTGCGGAAAGCGCAGGTCGTAGCAGACGGTCATGCCGAGGCCGCCCCAGGGCGTTTCCGCCACCACCGCCTGCCCGCCGGGGCGGAAGGCATCGCTCTCCCGGTAGACCTCGCCGTTGGGCAGGTCCACGTCGAACATGTGGATCTTGTCGTAGGTTGCGACGATGGTGCCTGCCGGGTCGATCAGCACGGAGCGGTTGGAAATGCGGCCGTCGCCGGCGTCCGTCCCCATCGAGCCTGCAAGCAGCCAGATGCCGGTCTCCTCCGCGAGTGCGCTGAAGAACCGGGCCGCCGGATGGGTGTCGAGCGGCGCGGCGTTCGCGTGCACCAGCTCGGTCCGGTGCTCCATGAGGGCGACGTTCTCGGGCAGCGCGATCAGCTCCGCGCCGGCGGCACGGGCCTCGCGCACCAGGGCGCCGGCCGCGTCGAGGTTGGCCTGCAGGTCCTGGCCGCTGGAGGGCTGAACGCAGGCGACCCGAAGGGTTTCGGTCATGGTATCCCCCAAGTCTCGGTGCAGGCCGGCATCATGGACGGCTCGGCAAGGCGCGCGCAAGAGTGACCACATCGACCCGCGCAGCGCCGGCCTTGATCAGCGCGCGGGCACAGGCCGAGACGGTGGCGCCGGTGGTCATGACGTCGTCCACCAGGAGAACGTTACGCCCGGCCACGAGAGACGCGCGCATCCGCCGCACCGCGAACGCGCCCCGCACGTTGCGCCGCCGTTCCAAGCGCGAGAGCCGGGTCTGCGTCGCCGTCCGCCGGGTCCGGACCAGGAGGTCCGGGACCATGAGGGCGTCCCCCTGGCGCGCCATGAGCCGGGCGAGCACCGCCGCCTGGTTGAAGCGCCGCGCCAGCAGTCGCCAGCGATGGAGCGGCACCGGCACCACCACGTCCGCCTCGGGCAGCAGCGGCGCCGCCGCGCGCTGCAGCCACGAGGCCAGCCTGGGCGCGAGCCACGAGCGGTCGGCCATCTTGAAGGCGAGAATCAGCTCGCGCCCCGCCCCTGCGTAGAGGAACGCCGCGCGCGCCCGGTCGAAGACCGGCGGCACGCGGGCGCACTCGCCGCAGATCGCGTCCGGGGCCGCCTCGATCGTAAAGGGCAGTCCGCAGCGCGCGCAGCAGGGCCGGCCGATAAAGCTGATACGGTTCCAGCAGTCGGGGCAAAGCCCGCCGGCCGCGCTGACCGGCGCATCGCAAGCGAGGCACGAGGGCGGCAATACCTGGTCGATGGCACCCGTCGCGGCCGCCCGCGCCAGCGCCGCCAATGGCCCCCCCTGCGCACCGCCCAGCATCGCCCCAACTCCGTCTGCGCTTCCCGCCTCCCGTCCATCATGCCATAACCGGCTGCATGACCCAGCGCGCGCCTCAGCCCGACGGCGCGGCGGTCTTCGACCGTGCCGCCGTGCGCGCCCACCGCGACCGCGCCGCCGCCGGCTTCGCAGGGCGGGGCGACTTCCTGGTTCGCGAGGTGGGCGAGCGGCTGGTGGGCCGGCTCGACGACGTGAAGCGCCGCTTCGCCTGCGTCCTCGATCTCGGCTGCCATGGCGGACAAATGGAGCCGCTGCTGCGCCGGCAGGCCGCGCCCGATCTGCTGATCGAGGCGGACCTCTCGCCGGCCATGGTCGCGCGTGCTGCGGGCCCCGCTCGCCTTGTCGCCGACGAGGAGTGGCTGCCGATCCGCGCGGACTCGCTCGATCTCGTGGTGAGCGCGCTCAGCCTGCATTGGGTGAACGACCTGCCGGGCGCGCTGGTCCAGATCAGGCGGGCGCTCAAGCCGGACGGCCTGCTGCTCGCGGCGATGCTGGGCGGCGAGACCCTGTTTGAGCTGCGCGAGGCGTTCCTGCAGGCAGAAGCGGGGCAGGAAGGCGGTGCGCGTCCGCACGTCTCGCCCTTCCCCGACGTTCAGACCCTCGGCGCCCTGCTGCAACGGACCGGCTTCGCACTACCGGTGATCGACAGCGACCGCATCACGGTCACCTACGAGAGCGCCGAGGCGCTGATGCACGACCTGCGGGCCATGGGCGAGGCCAATGCGACCCGTGGGCGGGCGCGACACTTCGCCAGGCGCAGCACCTTCCGCGCCGCGGCTGCCTGCTACCGGGATCTGTTCGGCGACGCGGACGGGCGAATTCCAGCGACCTTCCAGGTGCTCTACCTCACCGGCTGGCGCCCGCACGATTCTCAGCAGCAGCCCGCGCGCCGAGGCAGCGGCACCGTTCGCCTGACGGAGGCACTCGGACCCGATACGCCCTAGCCGGCACGCTCAGCCCGTGCACTCGATCGGGCCGATCACGCTCTCGATCGCCCGGACGCTCACGACGCCTGCGCGGAGCAGGCGGGGAACGTCCCCGGTGAGGTCGAGCAGAGTGGACCCCAGACTATCGGCGGCCCGTCCGCCGTCGATGATCAGCGCGACGTGCGATCCGAGGCCGGCGGCCACCTCTGCGGCGATGAGCGGGCTTGGCGCGCCCGAGGGGTTGGCGCTTGGCGCCGTCAACGGCCGCTCGGCGGCCTCGACCACGGCGCACGCCGTCTCGTTGCCGGGAATTCGCAGCGAGACGCCGAGCGCCCCCTGGTGAACCAGAGGAGAGAGGGGGGAGCCCGCAGCGCGCGGCACCACCAGGGTCAAGGGGCCGGGCCAGAAGGCCTCGGCGAGCGCCAGGGCCGGCGCGGAGAACGCCCCACACGTCTCGGCCATCGCCATTGTGGCGACGAGGGCGATGAGCGGCTTCTCGGCCGGCCTGCCCTTGGCGCGAAAGACGCCTGCCACGGCCGCGTCGCTGGTGGCATCGGCAGCGAGGCCGTAGACCGTATCGGTCGGCAACCCGACAAGCCCGCCATCGCGGATAACCCGCGCGGCCCGCGCGATGGCCGCCGGTGTCGGCGCCAGGCATGGCGGGTCAATTCGGGCGTCGGGGGGTGTCATCGGGCCGTATCCACGCCGCAGGCGACGAAGGGCGGGTTGACCAACCCTGCCTTGCCGTAGCGCAGCTCTCGGCCGTTCAGGTCGCGAACATGGCCGCCGGCCGCTTCCAGAACCGCCTGGCCGGCGGCGGTGTCCCACTCCATGGTACGTCCGAAACGGGGGTAGATATCGACCTCGCCCCGCGCCAGAAGTCCGAACTTGAGGGCGCTCCCGGCGCTCTCGATCCGTTCGGGCCTGAGATTAGTTATGTAGGCATCGGTCTTCGCGTCGCGGTGCAGGCGGCTGGCGACGACGGCCGGACCCTCGCCGGGCACGGCCCGCGCGCAGATTGGCCGGGGCGCTCCGTTGCCCACGATGCGCACCGCTTGCCCCAGCACGTCGGCGACATAGATCTCGTCCTGGACCGGAGCGTGAAGCACGCCGAGCACCGGACGGCCATCCTCGATCAGGGCGATGTTGACCGTGAACTCGCCGGTGCGCGCGATGAACTCCCGGGTGCCGTCCAGAGGATCCACGAGCCAGAAACGACCGCCGGGGGGTGCCGCAAGGGCGTCGTCAGCTGTGCTTTCTTCCGAAATCACGGGGATGTGCGGATCGGCCGCGTGCAGGCCCGCGACGATGAGGCGATCCGCCGCCCGGTCCGCGCCAGTCACTGGCGAGCGATCCGCCTTGGTCTCGACCGTCGTACCATCGCGGTAGAAGGCCATGATCGTCCGCCCGGCCTCCAGCGCCAGACGGCGGGCCGCGTCCGCCAATCGTGGATAATCCTCGCTCTTTGTGCCCGGCATCGGCCGCCCCTAGCGTTCACATTACCGTCAACAAGGCAAAATCACTTTTGCCCGCCGCCGATATACACCACAATGGCATGGGCTTGGCGCAGCATGGGCATTCGAAGCAGCGGCGCGAAGCCCCAACTCAAACCAACCAAAATCGCGTCTGCGAGGAGGAGATACCTAGAATGATCAAGGAAACCGTGGTCGCCGTGAGTATCGTCACCATGGCAGCCGGCGCCGCTCTCGCGCCGTCGGCCGTGTCCGCTGGCAGCCAGCCACTCGTGCTCGCGGACTCGCACGATGCCTGCGAAGATGATCCGTGCAACCCCTGTCCGGACCCGTGTGGCGGTTGCAACCCGTGTGGCGGTTGCAATCCCTGCGCTGGCGACTAAGCCGAACAGCACACTTGACCTTATCCAAGGGCGCCGCCTCGCGAGAGGCGGCGTTCTTCATTTCCGGGGTATCGCGTTGCGGCCCGTCGCGGGCGGGCGACTCGACACATGCGTGCCTTCAGCCTCGCGCGTCGAGAGCAGCCCTGACTGCGGCGATCTGCGCCTCGATGTCGACCTCGGCCTGTGAGACGACCTCGAGGCGGCGATCTTCGAGCGTGTCCTTGCTCGGATTCTGGGTGGCCCAGTTCTCGATCACCTGATCCCGCGCCTTGAGCAGCAGGATGATCTGCGGCCAGAAGAGCCGCACCATGGCGACGACCCAGCGGTTGGTCGGCCAGGACGGGCGGGCGTGGTCGATCACGAAACGGCCGATCACCTTGGCGACGTCGTCGGCGCGATACCAGGTTTCGCCGGTGACCCAGCGGTTGGTGGTGAAGAGCCTGAGCGGCTCGCCCTTCGAACCCATCGAGATGGCGACGACGTGGGCGAGCGCGTCATCGCCCATGGGCCACTTGTCGCGGCTCTTGCGGCGCATGGGTTTCATGCCGCGCGGCATCCCCTTGGCGCGCACGAAGGTGTGGAAGTGCCCGTGCTCCACGTCCCTGAAGCCGCCGGGATGGGCGTGGTAGAAGTACTGGGAGCTGCTCTTCCCGTCGAAGACGTCCCCTTTCGGGTAGTGATCCCACTCGTAGAACGTCCCGTACCCGCGCAGCAGCTCGCTCACCACGCTGTCGCCGGTCCTGCCGAGCACGCGCTGGATCTCGATCACTTCCTCGCCGGCGGCGAGCATCGTGCGCAGCCGCTTCACCGGCTGCGTCGCCATGTCGAGGTGGCGGGTTTCCTCCTGCCGCTCGTTCTTCGCCGCCGAAGCCTGGGCCATTCTGCCGCTCTGCCGCCTCTTCGCTGGCCGTGCCGTCAGGGAAAGATAGTGCTGGGGTCCCGCACTTGCCAGACCGGGCGTTCTCTCCTTCGCCCGCCCGCTATTCCCCCTTGCCCGGCTCGAGGACGAGGCGGAAGCCGACGAGGATGTGCTTGATGTCGGCCGGCCGCCCGTGTCGCGCCGCGGGGCGGCAGATGCCGCAGCCGCTGTCGTCCCACGATCCGCCCTTGACCAGGAAGCGCCCCGGATTGCCGGGCGAGGCGGTCCACTCGAAGACCATTCCTGCCGCATCCAGAAGGCCGTAAGGGCTTGCACCGGCGGGAAAGCTCCCGACCGGCAGCGTGTCGAAGGGGCCGGCGTCGTGGCTGTTGAGCAGCGCGGGGTCGTAGGCATCGCCCCAGGGGAAGATGAGTCCCTCCGTGCCGCGCGCGGCCTTCTCCCATTCGAGGGCCGTCGCCAGGCGCCAGGTGCGCCCGGTCTCGGCCGAGAGCCAGGCCGCGTAAGCCGTGGCGTCGTCGTGCGAGACCATCACCACCGGATGATCGTCGCGCCCCGGCGGCGGCTTTCCGTCTACCCATGCGTGGCGGCGGGTGCGCTCATAGGGGTGGATCAGCCGGTAGCCGAGCCAGGTCTCGACATCGACATCGGGCACGCGATGGCTCGTGGCATCCACGAATGCCCGGTATTGGGCGTTGGTGATCAGCGTGCGCGTGATGAAGAAGCGCTCCAGCGTCTTGGACCCGCGCCGGCGCTCACGGTCGTACCAGCCACGTTCCCGCGTTCGGGAATGGCCGTAGGCCGCCTCGTCGAGCTGGTAGGCGTACTCCCGCTCGGCCGCGTCGGAGCCCGCGATGAAGGGACCGGCCGGAACCTCCACGACCTCCGGGGCGATAGCGCTTTCGGCATGGACGGCGCCCGTGAAAGCAGCGCCGGAGACCGCGAAGCATAGGGCGAACAAGGCTCGAAAGAGCATCATCTCTGGACTCTATTCGCGGGCCGCCGGGCGGAGGAGTCACAAAAATTTGAGTGGAAGGGATTTGCCCGGCACGATGCGGTCGCCGACAATTCATAACGAACACGGTCATAAAGGGAGGCTCCACATGCCACGCTCGAAACCCCTGCTCGCCGGAACGGTGGTCCCTGTGGTCATCGGGCTTGCGGTCGCCACCAGCGGCGGCCACGCCACCGCCGGCACATCCGCCGGCGAGAGTCCGGGGGCGACCCCGCAGCATCAGGACCCGGGCGTGCTCCTCTTCGCCTCCTGCAACCCCTGCGGACCATGCGGTCCCTGCAATCCCTGCGATCCCTGCGCGGCGGCATGCGGGCCCTGCGGGCCGTGCAACCCCTGTAATCCCTGTGCCGGTGCCTGCAATCCCTGCGAACCCTGGGATCCCTGCAACCCATGCGCCGGCGCTTGCGGGCCGTGCGGCCCGTGCAATCCCTGCAACCCTTGCGCGGCTGCGTGTGGCCCCTGTGGCCCGTGCAACCCCTGCAATCCCTGCGCAGCAGCCTGCGGGCCGTGTGGCCCCTGCAATCCCTGCAACCCATGCGCGGCTGGTGCTGCGGTCAGCTCGGACTGCGAAGTTCCACGCCTCGCCGCTGCGAGCAGCCCGTGTGGGCCGTGTGCTCCCTGCAATCCTTGCGGGCCATGCAACCCCTGCGCGGCCGCTTGCGCGCCGTGCGGCCCTTGCAACCCATGCGAGCCGTGCAATCCATGCGGGCCGTGCAACCCGTGCGGGCCGTGCAACCCCTGTGCGGCCGGCGAGGAGGTCGAGCTGACCGCAGACGAGGCCCGGGACGCCTACGCCTGCATCAGTGGGGTCATGGCCGAGGGATATGCCAAGTCGGGCAACCAGTGGGCGGTCGGCTATCAGAGCTGGCGGAACGTCGCGGCCCAGCCCTACGTTTCCGACACCCACGGCGCGCGCTACGTCAACAACTACGCCAACGACATCGGCGCCGACAATTACAGCCAGTTTGAAGAGGCCGGGCCGTCGCCTGTAGGAACCGTCCTCGCCAAGGACAGCTTCACCGTCAATCCCAACGGCAAGATCGGCGCCGGGCCGCTCTTCCTGATGGAGAAGATGGAAGCCGGCTTCAACGCCGACACCGGCGACTGGCGCTATACGCTGATCATGCCGAACGGCAAGACCATCGGCACCACCGGCGGCAAGGGCAACAAGAACGTCGTCTTCTGCGCCGAGTGCCACCTCGGCGTCGAGGACTATGACAGCCGCTTCTTCCTCGACGAGGAGTACCGGGTCCAATAGCCACCCGCCGGCGGCGCGCTGCTCCCCGGTGCGGCGCGCCGCCGGCTGAATGGTCTGCTTGATCGCGGGTGCGGACCCGGCCTATGTTCGCGCCTTCACTGCCTGATCGGGACTGGAGCCAAGGAGATGCCCGTGCGCGCTCGACACGTACTCGCCGTTGCCCTCGCCACCTTCATGATGGCGGCGAGCGCCTCCGCCATTGCCGCCGATGTGAAGAAGGGCAAGAAGGTCTTCAAGAAGTGCAAGGTGTGCCACACCGTCAAGGAAGGCGGGAAGCACAAGGTCGGCCCGAACCTCCACGGCGTCTTCGGCCGCACTTCGGGCACGGCCGAGGGCTTCAAGAAGTACTCGGACGCGATGAAGGACGCGGCGATCGTCTGGGACGATGAGACCATCCTCGCCTACATCACCGACCCCAAGGGTTACATTCCGAAGAACAAGATGGCGTTCAAGGGGGTCAGGAAAGAGAAGGACCGCGAAAACCTGATGGCCTATCTGAAAGAAGCCACCGGCGCCGAGTGAGCCGACGGGCCAAAGCCGCCCTGCATTGATTGGGGGGCAGCCGTGCCCGCTTTCGACCTGCGCGACCACATCCGCGAAATTCCGGACTTTCCCAAGCCCGGCATCCTCTTCTACGACATCTCCACCTTACTCGCCCACGCGCAAGCCTGGGGCGAAACGGTGCAACGACTCACCGACGTGGTGGGCAATCACAAGCCCGATCTGCTGGCGGGCATCGAATCCCGCGGCTTTCTGGTCGCGGCGCCGTTGGCCCACGCGCTCGGCTGTGGCTTCATCATGGTGCGCAAGAAGGGCAAGCTGCCGGGCGAGACCGTGGCGTATGAATATGCGCTCGAGTACGGCACAGATCAGGTCGAGGTGCAGGCCGACGCCGTCGCACCCGGCCAACGGGTTGTCCTGGTCGACGATCTGCTTGCAACCGGGGGCACGGCGGCCGCGTCGCATGCGCTGCTGCGCCAGGTGGGCGCCGAGGTGGTGGCGGCGGCTTTCATCATCGAGCTGAGCTTCCTCGGCGGACGTCAGCGCCTCGACCTGCCAACCACCTCCCTCGTCGCCTACGACGCGTAGCCGCGGCCGGGAGCACCCAGGAGACCCATTCCATGGCCATCGCCGTGATCGGAGGCACCGGTCCCCAGGGCCGCGGGCTGGCGCAGCGCTGCGCGCTCGCCGGCATCGACGTCGTGGTCGGCTCGCGCGATGCCACCCGCGCAGCGGAGATCGCCGCCGACCTCCGCGCCGGCGTGCCTGATGCACCGGGGGCGATCGAAGGCGCCGCCAACGCCGACGCGGTCGCGCAAGCCGAGCGAATGGTGGTGCTGGCGGTGCCCTGGAGCGCGCACCAGGCGACCCTCGCGGGGCTCACCGATGCGCTGCAGGGGAAGATCCTGGTCGACATGGCGGTGCCGCTCGCCGACGGCAATCCCCGGCGCACCGCGATGCCCCCCGAGGGCTCGGCGACCGAGGCGGCGCAGGCGATGCTGGGCGAAGGCGTCGCCGTGGTGGGCGCGCTCCACAACGTCTCGGCCCACGTGCTCGCTGCCCTCGATCAGCCGATCAACTGCGACATCCTCGTCTGCGGCGACGATCTGGAGGCGAGGCGCGCGGTGATGGACCTGATCGAGACCATCGGCGCGCGCGCCTACAACTGCGGCCCGGCCGAGAGCGCGCGCTGCATCGAGGCACTGACACCGCTGCTGATTCGCCTCAACATGTCGAAGGCAACGGGCTTCAAGCACGCGGGCGTGAAGATCTGGCCGGAAGCCGGGTGAGGGAGACGACCATGGAATTCGCCATCACGTTCCGCGGCGATCTCGAGAAGGATCGCATCGTCGCCATCTGCCGGCAGGCCGAGGCGGCAGGCTTCGACTACGCCTGGTTCTTCGACAGCCACGCGCTCTGGCGCGACCTCTACCCGCAGATGGCGGTCGCCATCGAGCACACACGGCGGCTGCGCTTCGGCCCCTGCGTCACCAACCCGATGACCCGCGAATGGTCGGTGGCCGCGAGCCTGTTCGGAGCGATGGCGGTGCAGTCGGAGGGCCGCTTCGACATGGGCGTGGGGCGCGGCGACAGCGCCGTGCGGGCAATCGGCAAGCGGCCGGCGACGGTGGCGCGCCTGGAGGAGTTCTGCCACGCCATGAAGGCGCTGGTGCGGGGCGAGGCGGTCAGCTACGCGGGCGTGCCGGAGCCGGTGCAGTTCGACTGGACCGGCGGCTACGAGATGCCGGTCTGGGTCGCGGCCTACGGGCCCCGGGCGCTGGCGGCAGCCGGCCGGGTCGGCGACGGGCTGATCGTGCAGCTCGCCGATGTCGGCCTCTGCCAGTGGATGGGCGACCAGGCGCGCGCTGCCGGCCGCGCCGAGGGTCGCGACATGGCGGACTATCGCGTCATGGCGTGCGCGCCAGTCTGGGTCGGCGACCGCGACGCCGGGATCGCCCAGACCAAGTGGTTCCCGGCGCTGGTCGGAAACCACGTGGCCGACATCGTGAAGCACCACGGCGCCGGCACCGAACTCGTGCCGCAGAGTCTGACCGCCTACATCGCGCAGCGCGAAGGCGTGGGGGCAGACGAGGGCTACGACTATCGCCAGCACACCGCGCTGGAATCGGACAACAGCGCCTACGTCTCGCCCGAGATCACCGAGGACTTCTGCGTGGTCGGCCCGGCTGAGGCCCATGTCGAGAAGATCCGGGCGCTGGAGGCCGCCGGCGTCACCCAGTTCAACATCTATCTGACCAACGGCGGCGAGGAGCAGATCGTCGCCGCCTACGCCGACCACGTGCTCCCGCACTTCCGTTAGGAGTAGACGCGGGCCGCGACTGCGGCCGGCGCCTCAGTAAAGCTCGATGTACTCGTCCCGCTCCCACTGGGTGACGTGGGCGTTGAAGCGGGCGAGCTCGGCGCGCTTCATCGTGGTGAAGACGGTCACGAACTCCTCGCCGAGCAGCTCCACCATCGCCTTGTCGGCTTCGAGCGCGGCGAGCGCGGCCTCGAGATTGGCCGGGAAGGGCGGCAGGCTCGGGTCGTCCTCGCTCGGTCCGTCGGACTGCGTGACCAGCGAGCGCTGCTCGCTGAGCCCGAGCAGCCCGCAGGCGAGCGTGCCGGCGGCGCAGAGGTAGGGATTGCTGATGGCCGACGACGCCCGCATCTCCACGTGCATCCCCGGTGAGCCCGGCTGCTTGATGCGCACCATCGCGCTCCGGTCCTCCTCGCCCCAGCTCACATTGGACGGCGCGAAGGTGTGGGGTGTGAGCCGGCGGTAGCAGTTGGGCGTCGGGTTGAAGAGCGCCGTGCATGCGGCGCCGTGGTCGATGAGGCCCTGGACGAAGTGCCGGAGCGTCGGCGTCATGTCGTTCGGGTTGTCCGGGTCGTAGAAGGCGCTCTGCCCGCTCTCCTTGTCGAGCAGACTGATGTGGTAGTGGCAGCCGGAGCCCGCCGAGCTCGCCGAGGGCTTGCCCATGAAGGTCGCGGTGTAACCCGCGTGCTGGACGATCTCCTTCACCCCGTTCTTGAAGGTGAACGCGTTGTCGAGGCCGGCCATCCCCTCGTCGTGCCTGTAGACCAGCTCGTACTGCGAGGGCGCGTACTCGGCGTTCGCGGTCAGCATCGGAATACCGGCTTCGCGCAGGCCGTCGACCACCGCGCGGATCGCCGGCAAGTGATCGTTGCGCAGGTTGTTGAAGATGTGGACGCCGCCGAAGAGTGGCTGGTGCGTCTCGCGATCGAGCACGTAGAACTCGTACTCGTGGGCGCTCTCGATGCCGAAGCCGAGCTCGGCCGCCCTCTCCAGCATCCGGCGGGCGACGCCGCGCGGCGCGGCGTGAAGCGGCGTGCCGTCCTCCCACTCGGTGTCGCAGATCACCTTCGCCATCCCGTCGAGCCACGGCACGGACGCAAGAGTCGCGAGGTCGGGACGGAGCGTCTGGTCCTTGTACTTGACCTCCTCGTTGTAGAGGGTACCGGAGATCACGTGGGAGGCCGTGTCGAGGGCGACGATGCCGCCATACATGTTCACGCCCTCGCGGGCGGAGGCGGCGAAGCGCTCGATCGGCACCTGCTTGGAGCGTGCCGATCCGTGCATGTCCGGCAACTCGAAGCGGACATGCTGGATGCCGTCGCGCTCGAGCCGCGCCAACGCTTCGTCTACCTGATCGCGGGCGCCTTGCCCTCCATTGTCGGCCACGACTGCCTCCTTTCCGTCACGCCTGATTCGCCCGCCCTGCGGGCGGCCCGAATTCGCGGTTTCAGGCGCGGCGAGTCAAGGGCCGATGGAGACGCCGCTATCCCGCCGCCGCCTCGGCGCCCTCGAGGAGCGGCCGGCGGCTCCGGTCGATCTTGTGCGCGACATGGGCGCCGGAGGTGATGGGCGCGTAACGGGGCGGGTTGGCGTCGTCGGTACAGCTCGGCAGGCACTCGATGACCGCGTCGTAGTTGGGCTGGTGGAAGAAGAGCAGCGAGAGCCGGCTGCTCTCCGCCTCCACGCGCGGCGGGTTGACCACCCGGTGCAGGGTCGAGCGCCAGCGATCGTTGGTCCATTCCGCCATCAGGTCGCCGAGATTGATGACGAAGGTGCCGGGGATGCAGGGCACGTCGGCCCAGGTGCCGCCCCTGCCCAGCACCTGCAGGCCGCCCACCGGAGTATCGGAGGAGACGATGGTGAGGCTGCCGTAGTCCGCATGGGCGCCGCAGCGGAGCTGCCCCGGCAGCGGCGGGTTCGGCTGCGGCGGGTAGTAGGAGGCGATGAAGTTGGTGATGTGGCGGTCGATCTTGGCGGCGAAGAAGAGCTCGGGCAGCCCGAGCGCGCAGGCGAAAATCCGCATCAGATCGCCCGCCAGCCGCTCCATCTTCCGGTAGTAGGCCTCCCACAGCGGCCGCATCTCCGCCGGGCGGTCGGGCCAGAGATTGGCGGCGAAGAAGCGCCAGCCCTGCGGTCCGTAGTGGTAGTCGTCGTAGGCGTGGTCGTAGGGCCCGATGACGAAGCTCTCGCGCCAGTCGGGCGCGCCCTCGTCCGCGTCCATGCTGTAGGCCACGTCCTCGCTGCCCACGGTCATCAGCCCGCGATAGCGGTCGGGCGGCATCTTGACCCGGAGCTTCTCCCAGTAGGGCAGGTCGAAGAAGGCGCGGGTGACACACCGCATCTCGTCGATCTCGGCTTGTGCTACGCCGTGGCCGGCGATGACGAGGAAGCCGATCTCGCGGCAGGCGGCGTCCACCTCTGCGGCGACGCGCACCTTGTCCTCGCGCCCGCTGGCGAGAAAGGGCGCGATATCGATGACCGGAACCACAGACTCTGTCATCCTTTGCCCCCGCCGTGCCGGTCTCGCCGGCCAATCCTACCAGCAGCCTCCGGGTCCAGGCGAGCGGAGCGGTTGACGCGGCCCGGATCGTACCCAGATTCCCGGGAGTAATTCCCTACCGTCGCGTAATTTCGCGCGGTCGCGTAATATGGCGAGAGGCCGAAGGGCGGAGGAACCGCCCCGCGCCGGCGGAGCGGAAGCCATGCTGATCGACCCATTCGAGCGTCACGTCACTTACCTGCGGGTCTCGGCCACGGACCGGTGCGACTTCCGCTGCTTCTATTGCATGTCGGAGCACATGAGCTTCCTGCCGAAGGCGGAGCTGCTGACGCTTGAGGAGCTGGACCGCCTGTGCAGCGCCTTCGTCGGCCTCGGCGTGCGCAAGCTTCGCATCACCGGCGGCGAGCCGCTGGTGCGGAAGGGCGTCATGGGGCTGTTCGAGAGCCTGGGCCGCCACCTGAAGAGCGGCGCGCTCGACGAGCTCACGCTCACCACCAACGGCAGCCAGCTGCCGCGCCACGCGGAAGGTCTCTACGCGGCCGGCGTGCGCCGGATCAACATCTCCCTCGACACCCGCGATCCCGCAAAATTCGCGGAGATCACCCGTTGGGGCCGGCTCGACCAGGTGCTTGAGGGGATCGAGGCGGCGCGCGCGGCGGGGCTCAAGGTCAAGATCAACACCGTGGCGCTGCGCGGCGTCAACGAGGGCGAGATCGAGGACCTGATCGAGTGGTGCGCGGCCGATGGCCACGACATCACCTTCATCGAGACCATGCCGCTCGGCGACATCGACGGCGACCGCACCGAGCACTACCTGCCGCTCTCGCTCGTGCGCGCGCAGCTCCGCAAGCGCTGGACCCTGGACGAGAGTGACCACCGCACCGGCGGGCCGGCGCGCTACGTCACGGTGCGCGAGACCGGCCAGCGGATCGGCTTCATCACGCCGCTCACCCATAACTTCTGCGAATCCTGCAACCGGGTTCGGCTCACCTGCACCGGCACGCTCTACATGTGCCTGGGCCAGGAGGATGCGGCCGACCTGCGCACCCCGCTCCGCCGGAGCGAGAGCGACAAGGCGCTGGTCGACGCGATCCACGAGGCGATCGGACGCAAGCCCAAGGGCCACGACTTCATCATCGACCGCCGCCACACGCGCCCGGCGGTCGGCCGCCACATGAGCGTGACCGGCGGCTGACCGGCCGCCGCCCGGCCTGCTTTTCGCACCGCGCCCCGCCGGCGCCGCCCATCGGGAGACCCCATGCGTTATCGGAGGATCGCCGCCGTCGCGTCGACCGCCGCCGATGCCCAGAGCGCACTCGCCGAGCTAGCCGAGCGCTATCCCCTGACCGAGCCGGCCGACGCGGACGTCATCGTCGCCCTCGGCGGCGACGGCTTCATGCTGGAAACGCAGCACCGCCTGCTGCGCCAGGGCAAGCCGATCTATGGCATGAGCCGGGGCACGGTCGGCTTCCTGATGAACGAATTCTCCCTCGACGACCTGCCCGCTCGTCTGGAGCAGGCCCACAGCACGGTCCTGCACCCGCTCCGCATGCGGGCCAGGACGATCCACGGCGAGACGCACGAAGCCCTCGCCATCAACGAGGTCTCGATGCTGCGCGAGACCCGCCAGGCCGCCAAGGTCAGGATCAGCGTGGACGGCGTCGTGCGGGTCGAAGAACTGATCTGCGACGGCGCGATCGTGGCGACGCCCGCCGGCAGCACCGCCTACAACCTCTCGGCCCACGGCCCGATCATCCCGCTCGGCGCCAACATCCTCGCGCTCACGCCGATCAGCGCCTTCCGCCCGCGCCGCTGGCGGGGCGCGCTGCTGCTGCACGAGGCCACCGTTCGGCTCGAGGTGATCGAGCACGACAAGCGCCCGGTCAGCGCGGTCGCCGACTACACCGAGGTGCGCGACGTGGCGTGGGTCGAGGTCGCGGTCGATCACGCGACGGCGATCAATATCCTCTTCGACCCTGAGCACAGCCTCACCGAGCGCATCCTCGCCGAGCAGTTCACCCCCTGAAGGGGCGCGATCCGTGAAACGACCGGGCGCCCTGTTCGTCGACGGATTCCGGGCCGCGCGGCTCCGCGTCGCCGGCTTGCGCTTTGCGCTTTCCATCGGCCTCGGCGCCGTCGGCGGGGCGGTTTTCTTCGCGCTTGCGTTGCCGCTCCCCTGGATGCTGGGCGCCATGACCCTGGCGACGGGGGCGGCGCTCGCCGGGGCGCCGCTCGCGGTGCCCGCCCAGGTCCGCAACGCCATGATCGCGATCCTGGGCGTCTTGCTGGGAAGCCAGTTCACCATCGACCTCTTCGCCCGGATCGCGGAGTGGTACGTGGGTCTCTCGGGCGTGGTGCTCTCCACGGCGCTGGCGGCAGGTCTGGCCTATGTCGTCTTCCGCAAGCTGGGCGGCTACGACCGGGTGACGTCCTACTTCGCGTCGATGCCGGGCGGGCTCAGCGAGATGATGGTGCTGGGCGAGACCATGGGCGGCGACGGGCGCACGATCTCGCTCACCCACGCCACGCGCATCCTGGTCGCCGTCTTCCTGATCGCCTTCTACTTCCGGCTGGTCGAGGGGGTCGCCCCGCTGGGCCTGCCGGTGCCCGCCGGCGCGGCGGCAGACTGGATCGACATCCTCGCGTTGATCGCCTGTGCGCTGATCGGCTATCCGGCGGCGAAGGCGCTCAGGGTGCCGGCGGCGCAGCTTGTGGGGCCGATGGTGCTGAGCGCCGCCCTGCACTTGAGCGGGCTGGTCTCGGCACAGCCGCCGGGCGAGCTGATCGCGGCTGCCCAGGTGGTGCTCGGCGCCGCCATCGGGGCACGCTTCGTGGGCATGGCGTTCAGCGAGCTCCGGCGGATCATGCTGCTGGCCGCCCTGGTGGCGGTGATGATGGTACTGGTCACCGCCGGCGCCGCTTACGCCCTCGCCGCCGTCGCGGGCCAATCGGGCCCGACCCTCTTCCTCGCCTTCGCCCCCGGCGGGCTTGCCGAGATGAGCCTGATCGCGCTCACGATGGGGAGCGCCGCCGCCTTCGTCTCGACCCACCACATCGCGCGGATCATGCTGATCGTGATCGTGGCTCCGCTGATATTTCGTCTCGCCCAGGTGCGCCGGCGCTCGCTAAGCTAGGCCGGTCATGGATTTCAACCTTTCCGAGGAGCAAGAGGCGTTCCGCGAGCTCGCGCAGAGCTTTGCCGAGAACGAGCTCGCCCCTTACGCCGCCCAGTGGGACCGGGACTGCACCTTCCCGGTGGAGACCCTGCGCAAGGCCGCGGCGCTCGGCTTCGGCGGCATCTACGTGGGCGACGACGCCGGCGGGTCGAACCTCACGCGGCTCGATGCCGCGCTGATCTTCGAGGGGCTGGCGCGGGGCTGCGCCTCGACCGCCGCCTACATCTCGATCCACAACATGGCATCCTGGATGATCGACCGCTTCGGCGGCGACGCCCAGCGCAGGCGCTTCCTGCCGCGTCTCGCGAGCATGGAGCACGTCGCGAGCTACTGCCTGACCGAGCCGGGCTCGGGCTCCGACGCCGCTTCGCTCAAGACCAGCGCGCGCCTGGACGGCGATGACTACGTGCTCAACGGCACCAAGGCGTTCATCTCCGGCGGCGGCTTCGCGGATGTCTACGTCTGCATGGTGCGCACCGGCGGGCCGGGTCCAGGCGGCATTTCCTGCATCGCGGTCGAGCGCGATGCGCCCGGCCTCGGCTTCGGCGCCCAGGAGAAGAAGCTGGGCTGGCACAGCCAGCCCACGGCGATGGTGGTCTTCGAGGACTGCCGCGTGCCGGTGGAGAACCTCATTGGTGTCGAGGGCCAAGGCTTCAAGATCGCCATGGCGGGCCTCGATGGCGGGCGCATCAACATCGGGGCCTGTTCGATCGGCGCGGCCCAGGCGAGCCTGGAGATCGCCCGCGATCACCTGCTCCAGCGCGAGCAATTCGGCCGCAAGCTCGCCGAGTTCCAGGCGCTCCAGTTCAAACTCGCCGACATGGCGACGAACCTGGAAGCCGCCCGCCTGATGATCCACCGGGCGGCGGCGGCACTCGACGCGCGCTCGGACGGCGCCACCGCCGCCATCGCCATGGCCAAGCGCCTCGCCACCGATACCGGCTTCGAGGTCTGCAACCAGGCGCTCCAGCTGCTCGGCGGCTACGGCTATCTCATGGATTTCCCGGTGGAGCGCCATCTGCGGGACCTGCGGGTCCATCAGATCCTCGAAGGCACCAACGAGATCATGCGCCTCATCATCGCCCGCCGCCTGCTGGCGGAGTGAGACGGCACGGCTATTCCCCCATCGGGGCGTAATCCCTAGGATGCGCCGGCAATCGAGCGGGGCGGAGCGACCGTGAACGACGAGATCATCCTGGAGCGCAAGGGCCGGGTCGGCAGCGTCACGCTGAACCGGCCGAAGGCGCTGAACGCGCTGACCCAACCCATGGTCCTGGACCTGGACGCGAGGCTCAAGGAATGGGCGGAGGACCCGTCCATCAATGCCGTGGTCGTGCGCGGGGCGGCGCGGGACGACGGGCGCGTGCCCTTCTGCGCCGGCGGCGATATCCGCCTTCTCTACGGCGAGCAGGACGATCCCGAGCGCCACTTCGCCACGGTCTTTTATGCTCAGGAATACCGCCTCAACACCTTGGTTTTCCGCTACCCCAAGCCCTATGTCGCGTTGATCGACGGCGTCGTCATGGGCGGTGGTGTCGGAATCTCGATTCACGGCTCGCACCGCGTGATGACCGAGCGCGCGCTCTTCGCCATGCCCGAAACCGGCATCGGGCTCTTCCCCGATGTCGGCGCGACGTACTTCTTGCCGCGGCTCAAGGGCAAGGCGGGGCTTTATCTCGGCCTCACGGGCGCGCGTATCGGCGCGGCGGACTCGCTTTATCTCGGGCTCGCGACCCACGTGGTGGCGAGCGACGCGTTGCAGGCGCTGGACGAAACCCTGCTGGCGACGGACCTCGGCGGCGACGCGCACGCGGCGATCGACCGGGTGCTTGCGGAGAGCGCTGCAGACCTCGGCCCGGCCCCTCTCGCCGCTCACCAGGCGGCGATCGACCGCTGCTTCGATGCGAACTCCGTGGAAGAGATCGTCTCCAACCTCGAGGCCGAGGGCTCGGACTGGGCGGAGGAGACTCGAGCGACGCTCGCCCAAAAATCGCCGACCAGCCTCAAGGTCACGCACAGGCAGCTCACGGAGCACGGCGAGCGGGACTTCGAGGAGGCCATGGCGCTGGAATACCGGCTCGCCATGCATTGCAACCTGGGGGTCGACTTCTTCGAAGGCATCCGCGCCCAGATCGTCGACAAGGACCGCAACCCGGCCTGGCGCCCGGCGCGGCTGGAGGATGTGACGGCGGCGGCGGTCGATGCCTATTTCGAGGAGCCGCCCAAGGGCGACATGACGTGGTGACGGGCCGGAAACGGTGCCGCTGACGGCGAACGACAGGCGAGGGAGATTCGGATATGGCTGACATCGGTTTCATCGGGCTCGGCAACATGGGAGGGCCGATGGCCGCCAATCTGGCGAAGGCCGGCCACGCCGTTACCGCCTTCGACATCAGCGCCGAGGCGTTGGAGAGCGCGCGCGAGGCGGGCGCCTCAACGGCAAAGACGGTGGCGGAGACGGCGGCCGGGCGCGAGGTGGTCGTCACCATGCTACCCGCCGGTGCCGAGGTGTCCGAGGTCTATCGCGGCGAGGGCGGAGTCCTCTCGGCCGCTGCACCGGGCACGCTCTTCATCGATTGCTCGACCATCGACGTCGATACCGCCCGCGCGGTCGCGGCGACGGCGGCGGAAGGCGGCTGGGCGCTGCTGGATGCGCCGGTCTCGGGCGGTGTCGCCGGTGCCGCGGCGGGCACCCTCACCTTCATGGTCGGCGGCGAGGCCGAGGCGGTCGAGCGCGGGCGGACAGTGCTGGGCGACATGGGCAAGGCCGTGATCCACGCCGGCGCCTCGGGCGCGGGCCAGACTGCGAAAGTGTGCAACAACCTGATCCTCGCGGTCTCGATGATCGGGGTCTGCGAGGCCTTCGGGATGGCCGACCGGCTCGGGCTCGAGCGTCAGACCCTCTTCGATATCGTCTCGAAGGCGACCGGCCAGTGCTGGGCGCTTACCTCCTACTGCCCGGTGCCGGGGCCGGTGCCGAACGCGCCCTCCAACCGCGACTACGCGCCTGGGTTCACCGCCGCCATGATGCTGAAGGACCTGCGCCTCGCCCAGTCCGCCGCAGCCTCGGCCGGCGCGGCCTCGCCGCTCGGCGCGGAGGCGGCAGCGCTCTACACGCTCTTCTGCAACGCCGGCTTCGGGGCTGACGATTTCTCCGGCATCATGAAGATGATCGGCCAGGGCGACTGACGCTCCCCGCAGCGCAGACGATACTCACCGGGAACGCCACCCGACTCACCGGACAATGGTCCGGTGCAGAGCGCGCGTCGCCCGCGCCAGAGTCGGGACGATACAACGCGCGTGAGGATGGTCCGCGGCAGGCGGGGACAGGCGTCATCCATCCGATGATTTCCCGCTTGTCCCGCCTTATCCCGCCAAGTCCCGCGAAATTATTGTCGAGGTTGTCCCACGCCGCGCCCCACGCCCCGGTCGTGGCATGCTCGGTGGGAGAGCACTCGGACATCCACCGCATGACGCAGGAGGATCCGGAGTACAACTATCCCGTCGGCTTGGGCACGATGAGCGAGTCGGTGCGGGCGGACATGGTATTCTTGGAGGCGGCCAGCGGCGGCGGGGTACTTTCTGTCGGCTCGACAACACGGTGCGCCGCGCGGGAGGGAGAGTGAGGACATGTACATCATCGGAGAGGAAGAGATCGAGGCCATCGCCGGCGCCATCCGTTCCGAGGAGCTGTTCCGCTACGGCCAGGGCGAGGCATGCGCCACCTTCGAGAAAAACTATGCCGCGTACCTGAACGCCCCGCATTTCCGCCTGACCTGCAGCGGCTCCTATGCGCTCCACGCCGCGCTGGTTGGCCTGGGGGTCGGGCCGGGCGACGAGGTCATCGTTCCGGCGCACACCTACATGGCGACGGCGACCTCCGTGCTGAGCGTCGGCGCCATTCCCGTGGTCGTCGATGTCGACGAATCGATCACCATGGACCCCGATGCCCTGGACGACGCCGTCGGGCCGCGGACCAAGGCGGTCATCCCGGTCCACATCTGGGGTGCGGCATGCAACATGGACGCCATCATGGCGGTCGCCGCAAAGCATGGCCTGCTGGTTCTGGAGGACACCTGCCAGGGCATCGGCGGCGGCTACGAAGGCCGGATGCTGGGCACCATCGGTCACGCCGGCGCCTACAGCTTCAACTACTACAAGAACATCAGCAGCGGCGAAGGCGGCGGCGTCGTGACCGGCGACGCCGAGATCGACAAGCGCGTCGCCTGCGCCATCGATCCCTGCCACTACTACTGGACCGGCCGGACGGGCGATTTCGTGCCCTTCGCCTCCAACGGCGGGCGCGCCTCCGAGCTTCTGGGCGCCGTCCTCAACGTCCAGCTCGGCCGGCTACCGGCGATGATGACCGCGATGCGCGCCGAGAAGAAAGGGGTCCTCCAGGCCACCCGACATCTCGACAACCTCGGCCTGAGGGCGACCCCGATGAACAGTCCCGACCACGAGTGCGGAACGCATGTGATGTACACCATGCCCACGGCCGACGACGCCGAGAGGTTCGTCGAGATCATGCCCGCCGTGATCGCCGGCAAGACCGGAAGGCATACCTACACCGAGTGGGACCAGGTGCTGATGGGCGAAGGCGCGGGCCATCCGGCCTTGAACCCCTATGCCATGCCGGCGAACGAGGCGTGCCGCCGAGAGGTCACCAAGGACATGCTCCCGCGCTCTCTGGATATCCTCGCCCGCACGGTGATGGTCCCGACCGATCCCCGGCACGACGATGCGCATGTCGAGAGGACCGTCCAGAGCATCGAGGCCGCCGCGCGTTACGCATTCGGCGCGATGGGCCGCGACGAAGCCCGCGCGGCCGCGGCCGCGCTCGGCAACGCCGAGAAGATCGATCCGCGCAAGTACGACTCCGACGTCGGCGCCTACGGTCTCGATTCATAGGGGGGCCGCCGCCGGTCGGCAGAACGACGGCGGTCGCGTCCCGGCGCCCGACCCCCGCGGATTCGGCAAGAGCGCGCGCGGCACCCAGCGGAAGCGCCGCCCGGCTCACCGGACCATGGTCCGGTGCAGAGTGCGTGCCGCTCGCGCCACAGTCGGGGCGATGCAGCGCGCGTGAACTGTCCACGGCGGGCGGGGATGGGCTCTCGAGCGCTCTTCACCGGGGACTGTTTGCCGCCGTCAGCGTCGGCACCAAACACGGGGACAAGCGTCGTCCATCCAGCGAATTCCTACTTGTCCCACCTTATCCCGCCTGGTCCCGCGAAAATTTTGGTTGAGCTCGTCCCACGCGGCGCCCCGCGCGCGATACCGTGCGGATTCCAGCCCGTTCGGAACTCGGGCTACAGGATTTCGAGCGGTGCGTGGGCGGCCGGTGGCGGAAACGCCTCGTCGAGAGCGGCAAGCTCGTCATCGCTGAGCGCGATGTCGAGCGCGCCCAGGTTCGCATCGACGTGGGCGATGCGGCTCGCCTTGGGCACGACGAACACGTCCTCGTGCTGGAGCACCCAGGCGAGCGCGACCTGCATCGTCGTCACGCCGCGGGCGGCGGCGATGGCGCCGAGCGCACCGCCATCGGGCAGCCTGCCCTGCTCCAGCGGCGAATAGATCATGAGCGGCTGGCCGTTGCGCCGGGACCACGGCATCAGCGAAGCTTCCGGCCAGCGTCGCGTCAGGTTGTAGAGGATCTGATTGGTCTGGCAGCCCCGGCCCTCCGGGGTCTCCCACAGCTCCTCCATGTCGTCGGTGTCGAAGTTGCTGACCCCGAAGCGGCGAATCTTGCCGGCCTCCTGCAGCGCGAGGAAGCCTTCGATGGTCTCGTCGAGGGAGACACCGCTGCGCCAGTGCAACAGGTAGAGGTCGAGATAGTCGGTGCCGAGGCACTTCAGGCTCTTCTCGCAGGCCCGCTTCATGCGCTTGCGCCCGGCGTTGGAGGGCAGGACCTTGCTCACCAGATAGACTCTGTCGCGCTGCCCGCGGATCGCCTCGCCCACCACCCGCTCCGAGCCGCCGGAGCCGTACATCTCCGCCGTGTCGATGAGCGTCATGCCGCAGGCGATGCCGTGCTGGAGCGCCGCCACCTCGTCCTTGCGCGCCCCTCGGCGCTCGCCCATGCGCCACGTGCCCTGGCCGAGGGCCACCACCTCGTCGCCGCCCGGCAGTCTCACCGTCCGCATCATCGCGCTCTCCCTGCCCGCACGGCTGCGAACTTAGCACGGGCTTCCGGGGCCGCGCCTGCCGGGTTAGGTTGTGACTCGAACTCGCACCCCGGAGACCGCCATGACAGGCGAGAAGGAAGTCCTCAAGACCACCTGCCCGCGCGATTGCTACGACGCCTGCGGCATCGTCGCGATCAAGCGCGACGGCGCGATCACCCGCGTTTTGGGCGATCCGGATCACCCGGTCAGCCGGGGCGCGCTCTGCGGCAAGTGCGCGCTTGCCTACAACGGCGTCTTCCGCGATCCCGAGGTGCGGCTGCAGACGCCGCTCAAGCGCACCGGCGCCAAGGGCGAGGGGCGCTTCGAGCCGGTCTCGTGGGATGAGGCCATCGAGGACATCGCCGCGCGCTTCACCCAGATCGCCGAGGGCGACGGCGCGGACAAGATCGTGCACGCGCACTACACCGGCACCTGCTCGCTGATCGCCAACAACTTCCCGATGCGCTTCCTGGGCCGCATGGGCGCCCGCGAGGTGGAGCCCGACACGGTGTGCAACATGGCTGGTCACGTCGCACTCGACTACGTGATCGGCACGTCGGTGATCGGCTTCGATCCGCGTACCGCCAAGGACTCCAACTGCATCGTCGTCTGGGGTGCGAACCCCTCCGCCTCCGGGCCGCACCAGCACAAGCACTGGCTGAAGGAGGCGCCGGGCACGGTGATCGTGATCGACCCAGTGCGCCACCCCACCGCAGAGCAGGCCGACATGCACCTGCAGCCCTTCCCCGGCAGCGATGCGGCGCTGGCCTTCGCCATGGTCCACGTGCTGGTCCGCGAGGGGCTGATCGACCGCGCCTTCCTCGACGCCCACGCGCTCGGCTGGGACGAATTGGAACCCGCCATCGCCCCCTGCACGCCGGCCTGGGGCGAGGCCCGCACCGGCGTTCCGGCGGCGCAGATCGAGGAAGCGGCGCGGATCTACGGTGCAGGGCCGGCGCTGCTCTGGCTCGGCCAGGGGCTGCAACGCCAGGCGATGGGCGGCAACGTGATACGCGCCTGCGCGCTGCTGCCGGCGGTCACCGGCAACTACGGCAAGCCCGGCGCGGGCATGCTCTACCTCAACGGCGGCGGGCGCAAAGGCGTCGACGGTGACTATTTGAGCGGCGCGGCAATAAGCCAGAGCCCGCCGAGCTTCAGCCAGATGGAGCTTGCAGCACGCTTGGAGGACCCGGCGGACATCCAGGCCTTCCTCTGCTGGAACATCAACCCGGCCGCCTCCAGCCCGGAGCAGGCGCGGCTGCGCCGCGCGCTGAAGCGTGAGGACCTCTTCACCGTGGTCTTGGACATCTTCCAGACCGACACCGCCGACTATGCTGACTACGTGCTGCCGGCCGCGTCGTTCCTGGAGTTCGACGATCTGGTCTCGGGCTACTTCAACCTCTCCTTCTCCGCCCAGGCCAAGCTGCAGGAGCCGCTGGGCGAGTCCCTGCCCAACCAGGAGATCTTCCGCCGCCTCTCACACGCCATGGGCTTCGCGGAACCCGAGCTCTACGAGGACGACGCGACGATCATCGAGCGGATCATGGGCCAGGTGGGTGTCGAGGGGTCCTTCGAGGAGTTCAAGAAGACCGGAACGGTGTTTCCCACCACCCAGCCGATCATCCAGTTCCCCGACCTCGCCTTCCCGACCCCGAGCGGCAAGATCGAGATCGCCTCGGCCCGCGCCGAGGCGGACGGCCACCCCCGCCTGCCGCTCGCCGACGCCGACCCGAAACCCGAGAAGGGCAGGCTGCGCCTGCTGACGCCGGCCTCGCCCTGGCTGATGAACGATTCCTACGCCAACGACGGGCGCATCGCCGAGCGTATGGGCGAGGCGGCCGTGACTCTGCACCCCGAGGACGCGGCGGCACGCCGCTTGACCGAAGGGCAGCAGGTGCGGCTCAGCAACGAGACCGGCAGCCTGGAGCTTGCGCTGGCGGTCGCCGAGACCATCCCGCGAGGCGTCGCGCTCAGCCCCAAGGGCCGCTGGCCGCGCCAGGAGGGCACGCGCGCCAACGTCAACGTGCTCAACCCCGGCATCAAGACGGACATGGGCGAGAGCACCAGCGTCCACGGCGTCGAGGTCGAAATCGCAGCTGTCTGAAGCCTTGGCGCAACGCAACTGAACCATACCGGTGTTGCCGGCGGCGCACTTCGGTCTAAGCTGTCTCCGCCGCAGCACTCCCAAGCCTGAGAGAAAATCGCCATGTCTGGAGCCGTCCACGCGCAGATCAACTACATCCTTCCCACGGACGAGAAGCCGGTTACCTACCTGACCAATCCGGGCAGTAAGCCGGCACAGCGCAACGCCGAGTACCGGGAGGTCGAGGTCACGATCCGCGATGCCCGGCCGACCGCGAATGCCCTTGATCTGGAGCGCGAGGGCTTCGCCTTCAGTACCGAGGGAAGCGCGGTCTCGGATTTCTACGACAACGACGAGATCGAGGCGGTCTACAGCCCGGAGGTGGAGCGCTTGGTGAAGCAGGCGAGCGGCGCGGCGGAGGTACTGGTCTTCGACCACACCATCCGCGTCGCCGACGACACGCTGCGGAGCGAGCGCAAGGTGCGCGAGCCCGTGCACGTGGCGCACAACGACTACACCCCCCGCTCGGCGCCGCAGCGGGTGCGCGACCTGCTGCCGGCGGAGCGCGCGGAGGCGCTGCTGCAGCACCGCTTCGCCGTGGTGCAGGTCTGGCGGCCGATCGCGGGTCCGGTGCAGGACATGCCGCTCGCGATCTGCGACGCCCAGAGCATCGACGAGCGGGACTTCATGCTGACCGATCTGGTCTACACCCACCGCGTTGGCGAGGTGATGCAGCTCTCCCACAACCCCGGCCATCGCTGGTTCTACTTTCCCGAGATGGGCCCGGGCGAGGCGATGATCTTCAAGACCTACGATTCGCTCGCCGACGGCCGGGCGCGCTTCACCGCCCACACGGCCTTCGCCAATCCCAACGCACCGGCGGACGCGCGCCCGCGCCAGAGCATCGAATCCCGCACCCTCGCCTTCTTCGCACCCTGAGGGCGGCGCCCGCCGATAGGCCATGACGGAGGCAGACGGCACCCCCGCTGACGGCAGTAACCGGCCCATCTTCACGGTCGGCGAACTCTCGCAGGCGCTCAAGCGCGTGGTCGAGGGCGAGTTCGCCTGGGTGAGCGTGCGGGGCGAGGTCTCGGGCTTCAAGCGGGCCGCATCAGGCCACCTCTACTTCTCGCTCAAGGACTCGGACGCGGTGCTCGACGCCGTCTGCTGGCGCGGCGTCGCCGGCAGGCTCGGGATCGCGCCGGAGGACGGGCTCGAGGTCGTCGCAACCGGCAAGCTCAGCACCTACCCGGGCCGCTCGCGCTACCAGATCGTGGTTGAGCGGCTGGAGCTGTCGGGCGCCGGCGCCCTGCTCGCGCTGCTGGAGGCGCGCAAGAAGGCACTCGCCGAAGAAGGCCTCTTCGACGACGCGCGCAAGCGCGCGCTGCCGTACCTGCCGGAGAGGGTGGGCGTCGTGACTTCGCCCACGGGCGCCGTGATTCGCGACATCCTGCACCGCTTGGGTGACCGCTTCCCGCGCCGGGTGCTGGTCTGGCCGGTCAAGGTCCAGGGCGCCGGCGCGGCGGAGGAGATCGCCGTCGCCATCGAGGGCTTCAACCGCCTCGACGCGGGCGGGCCGATACCACGGCCTGACGTGCTGATCGTCGCCCGCGGCGGCGGCAGCCTGGAGGACCTCTGGGCCTTCAACGAGGAGGTCGTGGTGCGCGCCGCAGCCGCGAGCGGAATCCCGCTGATATCCGCCGTGGGTCACGAGACCGACGTGACGCTGATCGACCTCGCCGCCGACCGCCGGGCGCCGACGCCCACCGCCGCCGCCGAGATCGCGGTGCCGGTGCGCGCCGACCTGCTGGAGCGCACGCAGTCTCTGGACCATCGGCTGAGCGCGTCGCTCCGCCGGCAAATCGCAGAGCGGCGCACGCGGATCGATGGGCTCGGGCGCGGTCTACCGGCGGCGCGGGACCGGCTCACGACTGCGGGCCAGCGGCTCGACGACTGGTCGGAGCGGCTTGCGCGGGGGGCGCGGGGCCGGCTCGCGGCGGAACGCCGGGCCATCGACCGGCTCAGGCCGCTCCGGCCGCGCCAGCTCCTCACGCTCAAGCGCCAGCAGCTCGCACACGCCGCCGGACGCCTCGCGGCCGACCGCCCCACCGGGCGCATCGCCCAGGCCCGCCAGGCGAGCTCGACGCTGGCAGAGAGGCTCGCCCGCGCCGGGCGGGCGACGGTAAGCGAGCGGTCGGCGAGAGTCGAGACCGCGGCGCGCCTGCTCGAAGGATATTCCTACCGGGGCGTGCTCGCGCGCGGCTACGCGGTGGTGCGCGACCAGCGCGACCACCCGCTCACCAGCGCCGCGGCGGTGAAGTCCGGCGCCGCACTCTCCCTCGAATTCCAAGACGGCCGCACCGCCGCCCGCGCCGCCGGCAGACCCAAGCCCCGCAAGCCTAAGTCAGGGAACGACGAAGGCGGCCAAGCTTCGCTGCTATAGGCGTGGGAAGCCCCCAGACATGTCACCCCACCCAACTCAGTCGGCTTCGCTTCGTCGGTTTGTAGGGTCGGTGGACACATACGGATCAGATGTCGGCCGATGGCCCCGAACGTCGGGCCGCCCACCATTTGGCAGCGACGGTGGCCGAGCGGTTGCATGACGAACGCGCTCCGCCGTGCAGGTGAGATCTGGGGCGCTGGACAGGCAAGAGCTTGTGACAGACCATGGGACTCAATGGCTTGACCTGCCCCGGCCTCAAAACCATACGCGGTCGCGTGCCGTGCTCACTCCTACTGTTAGAGATGCAGATGGAGCCATTTCGGCGCACGAATGCGGCAGAGCTCGTGCCACGATGAGCGAGTATCCTGCCCCGAAATACGGTAGTGTATCAGTTTGACTTTACATAACGCTGGCGGCTGGCAGCGGCGCGTATCATTGCCATTGATCAGGCTACCCGTGCATCGCCACCACTTTACCGGGACCTAGCACGCCGCCACGGCATCAGGTGCCGCCAGCCGGATCGTCGAGCAGGCACCACACCGCCCGCCCCTTCAGAGCGCAGGTCCACACCCAACGGAATCCTTGTGATGACTACCTGACTGCGAGCGAACCCGGCATGATGCGGTTGGCCTAGCAACGGCCTGAAGTAGATTGGCTTGGGGCGCTGCACAGCACCCTCCTTCATTGACGTGAGCTAACTGGGCTCTATATCTAGAGGTATGCACCACGTCAATCCCAATACCTTGTAAGGGGTGCCCCCTGCCGAGCATTCCTCTCGCAATTTGGCGCGAAGTGGCCGCTCCGCCTGAGGAACACGATCACTCTACCCACTTGGTGCTCTGAGATGAGTTGGCCTCCTACTCACAAAGCGGGTAATCTGTTGCTGACGCGCATTGAGCCGAGGTGGATGCCTTGGCTTGATGATCGCGGTTCACACCGAGGCCGCTGCGGACTTTGATCGCACCGTCAAGCAGTCTCCGCGGAGTAGATGGAGGTTAGCACCCATGTTTCAGAACGCTTGTCGTAACATGACCAACGTACTTCTTCCAATCATCGTGGCGCACAAGGCGTACGGTAGGGCACCAAATGTGGGAATAGCGGCGGCCATGCTTCTGAATCCTGCGGGTGATATCCTCACCGCTGGTCATGTTCTTCAAAAGATAGTTGATCTGAATGAACATTGCGCGAAAAACGCCAAAAAGCGACGCCTTCAAAAAGGCGATGATGTGGCCTATATATTTCTCATTGGTCAAGACAAAGCAGATATAGAAGAGATAGTATTGGACGAGGAGTCTGATATTGGCGTTCTCAGACTGAAAAACTTCAATCTTCCCGAAAATATGACGCCAGTTAAGTTTCGCTCCGGCGAAGTAGAGGCGGGTGAGCTCTTGTGTCGCGTCGGCTTTCCTTTCGTCGCTGATATCCAAGTAAATTACCGGAATAATGAGGATTTTGAATTTGTAAATCTGTTCCCCGTCCCCTTGTTCGTCAATGAAGCGATGGTGAGTCGATTTCATAAGACTCCCAAGGCTAGCTTTATCGAAACTAGTTCCCCTGGGTTGAGGGGGCAAAGTGGCGGTCCCCTAGTCGATGTGAATGGCTACGTGTGTGGCATGCAGATAAGCACGTCTCACTATCCTCTCGAATTCACCGGCAAGGGACGCAACCAAGTTCTGAACGTGGGAAGGGCCGTGCGTCTAGATACGATACTGGCCTTTCTCGACACTCAGAACATTACGCATCAAAGGGAGTAGGCCATGACTGACACGACACGAACATTCTCTGGCTTTGAAAGTCGATCTTCCGCGAAGATCATCACTGATCCAAACAAACCAGGCTGGGATACCGATTTCCAGACGGCAATTGAACATGATAGAAACGCAGGAGGGAATGGCCCAGAAGAAGAGCCTGCGGCTGCCAGTTCTTCTGCGGAGTAGTCGGTCATTCATGAAGCCGAGTGGAGTTTCATTCTCCACTCGGCTTTCTTTTCGCTCATTCCAGGCTGACGCCCGGCTATTTCCGAGTCTTCATCGCTAACTGCTCAAATATCCCCAGCCTTTCCGCTGCTGAAAACGGCAATGGCGTGATCTTTGTCCGCTTGGGATCGGAAAGATCGTGCTCCTCTGTCAACTGGTTGATCTCCGCTTCGTCGCCCTCGGACACGGAGTCGAACGCATCTGCAAAGTCGGCCTTCAATGCCTCACTCATAGGGACGCGATCAGTCATAATGATTCCTCCCGGTTTCAATGCGCCGATCATCGACAAATTATGGAGATTGCATACGGTAGTGCCTACTCCTTCCGGGGTTGGCCAAATGCGAGCGTAAGGAACCAAGAGGTAGAGTAGACGGTCAAATTAGGATACGCTGGGCCGACTCGATGACAAGCCCTACCGAGGATCGATATGGCCGAGCGGAAGTGCGAGACCTGCCAGTATTGGCACAAGATCACAGAACATCTAGCCCACAATCAACGTAACAGCAGTAGAGCACAGTTCTCAGGGCAATGCCGACGGCGTGCGCCCACGGCTGTACGAAGTGAAGGTGCAAGACCACACTTTCTTGCCTCGGCGTGGCCTCCCACCATTTCGCGAGACTGGTGTGGAGAATGGGAGCAAGACCTTGATCAAGTCGAGCCGGTGTTAGCTGAGGACTTGGGATTCGGCGAGGGAGTCTAGCGGCATACCTTAGGCGGCACACGAGGAACCGCGCCGCTCAACGAATACAGACTAGCGTATCCTAACACGGGGAGAACTATGCCGCAGCAATGGATTGCTAATCCCAGAACGCCAAGACCGTGTCCTAGGCCCTATGAGCTAATCCGCCAAGAAGCAGTGAGACGTTGGGGAGAGGACCTTGTCAGTAGCGAGACTCTCCTAGAATGGGCGCGAGACGGATGTCCAGATGCAAGGAAGGTGCTCTTGAACGCTGCAACAAGGCGGCCTGCCATTCCGGGACAAGCGCAGGATGACCCCGAGAAGTTTGTAGAGCGGCTTATCGAAGCCAGTGTTTTCTTACCCGAAAAAGCAGGATTAGCTACTGTATCCTGACCGAACGAGGACGATACCTCGTTCCCAGCTTGGGACCGGGCTTCTTCGGCGGCACCGTGATTGACTCGATCAGATGAACGATCCATCCCATGTCATACAGCGTATCCGTCAGACCAGCTTCCATGGCGGGCGTAACCCGTAGCGTCTGATGAATGCGGCAGAAGTTGTAGTGTAGGGCGAACAGGTGCATTGCTGCCTCATGCCGGGCCATCGTCTTGCTAAAGGCGTTGGTCTTGCGGGTGAATCGCCGATTAGCCATACGGATCGTCAGGTTGTGACGCTCGACGTAGGCCGTATTGTGGTCGGTGTCCTCGCCCTTCCGAAGCTGCGATAGCTTGGCTTTACTTCCCCACACGTTGGCGGCAGCGATCCTGTAGGCCCCGAGGCTATCGGCAGTCAGCCGTGGCGTCTTGTTGAGCCTGCTCGCCATATCCTCCATCAGCACGGTAGCCGAGCGCGCATCCCTCCTCTGGCGCAGCATGTACGAGATCAGCAGCTTCGAAGCCGCGTCCAGAGCTGTGAACGTCCAAATGCTTCCCGCCACGTCCCAAGGGTCGGCCCAATCAGCCACCCGGTCCTTAGCGTAGACGTAGGACCACACCTCATCGCACTGAACGTCGCGCTTGCCCTTGATCCCTCGGACGTGAACATCGTGGTAGAGCCAACAGGCTTTCCCGGCCAGGTCCAAGTACCGGGCCACGGTGTTGATCGACACATCGCACACCCGAGAGGTGGAGCGCATGGACGATCCTTCGACCAGCATCGACAGGATCTGAATGCGCTTCTCTAGGGATAACTTGTTCATGAGTAACACCCATAACTGCAACGTGCGGACTGTTGCAATTATGGCACATTTGCGCGTAACCGTCAACCAAAGTTAAAGGGCGATGGGGCAGTAAATGCTTGATTTATCGTGTGTTTTATGGTCTTAGAAGGGATCGAGGAAACCCGAAAATCTCCACACTTCGGGGTCGCAACCCTGCGTCCTCTCGTACCAGAAACCTTCGAGGGAGCAACTGTCTACAGAGCACTTTGGTTTGAAAATGTAAACGGTTGTCTGAACTTCAGTGCCGTCTGCATCTTCTATCTTATCCGCCTTGTAATGCCCTTCTGGCTGTATGAAAGCTACTCCGCTGAAATTCCATGGGCTAAGGTCACTGTACATGCGTCCGTAGCAATCAAACGATATCTTCTTGCTTTTGACGATTATGCGCTCTACGTGGAGGTTAAACTGGTTCGGTTCGACACTCAATTCTCCTGTGTAGATCATTGCTCCGCCTCCAGCTAAGGCAAAGCGCACGCAACCAGATAGCGTATGTGTACGCTATCGACCCTCGTTCCTGTACGTTCAACTTCCATAGATTGAGATAAAACTATTCCGACTCTATCGTAGAGACGACATGTGTAGGCAGCTACTTCCTCCACTTCTCTAAGTATCTGTTCAGCTTGGTCCTCTCGGTAATTCGGAACCGTGTTTATCACAATCCAGCCGTCCCCAATTTCATCCACATATACTAGAGCGGCATTGGGGATTTCCGTTATCTCAGCATGTGCTGGATTGGGCGTGAACAATAGACAAATGCACGCTGCGCACGCGAGCAACAATTCGGCTCGACTCATTCATACCTCCCTCTCTGCAAGGCCCTGGTGTCGGGCCATTGCAAACACCTCGTGGTGAAACGAGAGGGTCCCCGCCTATTCGCCAAGCGCAGGGAGCTACCCTGAGCCGGGTCAGGCTATTGTATTCAGCGGGTGGCCCGACCTAGCGGGACCACCACGAAGTGTTTGCAGAGTGGAGAGTGGCACGAATAGCGAACATTGTCAAATGAGGGCGTTGCGCCCATATCGATTGCGTGCCAAGATGAAGCGTCGCGAGGGAGAGTTGCTCGCTCCCACCCCGCGACAGTATCCAATGAGGTTATATCCAACTCGACGTATTCAATGGGAGAGGCGCCCCTTGCTCCTGTGGAGCGCCCCTCCCAACCCGTATTCAACGCGGCGTTATAGACCGGGTGGCAGAGTGGTCATGCGATTGGTCCAGCAACCCAATTTACGCCGGTTCGATTCCGGCCCCGGTCTCCGACTTAGCCACATCGAACACGGTAAATTGACGACCTACCGCGAACGGGACCGACTTTTCTTCTTGGATTTCTTCGGCTTGGACTCAGAGACCTGCATGGCCGCAATTCGTTCCTCGGGAGCGTTACGCTCCCCGTCCGCGTACTGCTCTTCCTCAATACCGGTAGCCACCTTCATCGCCATGACCATGGAGGATACGGAACTGGCCGGTCTCTTTTCTCCGTTCGGTCCTGTCGGCACTTTGTCATCTCCTAGTTGATGGTCTCAGCTTGCGGTAAAATGTGGCGTGCGTCAATGCTTTACCGCGTGGCTTGAAAGTCAAACTGATACACTACCCGAAATACTGCCTACAGTGATGTGTCGGCGCACTGGCTTCGGTTGTCGCTGTGGCCTGCACGCCGGAGCGGTAGATCACTCGTGGAGAATTGGACTTGCTGAAATTGGACATTGGCGAATTGGGTGCCGTGCTGTTTTACCAGTTCTTCGCGAGGCGATTCCTTCCCGTCTCCTGGTTTCGCCTGGTCGATCCCGCGCAAATTCCCAGGGCGAAGCGCCGGGGCCGCCTTCACCTGCATATTGTGAGTCACTGTTGGCGCTATGGTCATTTCCTGACCTATCAGCTCAGTTCTCTCGTAATCCATCGAACCTCAAGGTTCGACCTCACGATGACGGTGTACTACTCCCCCGAAGATGAACCGACACAGGAGGTACTACGTTTATTCGGTGACATTGAGCTCCCAGGCATCACATGGGACTGGCAACCACTGCCGAAAGAAAGCTTGTTTCGACGTGGCATCGGTCGAAATCTTACGGCGAAGCGTAGCACCGCCGACTGGATTTGGTTCACTGATGCCGACGTCGTCTTCGGAGAGGAGTGCTTAGAGTCCCTGGCGGAGACGCTTCAGGACAGGGACGACGCGCTCGTCTTTCCTGCGTTGACGCGTGCAACCGCGCTATTGCCGGAAGAGGATCCCGTCTTGCGGCGAGGTCGAATGGGTCCCGCGCTCACGGAACTTCCGCTGCAAGCGTTCCCGTATCGCCTGGGGCCGGCGAAGAGAGCAATGGGCCCATATCAGATTGTCCACGGGGACGTCGCACGCGCGTTCGGATACTGCGAGTCGATACGTGTCTACCAGAAGCCGGCCGAGCACTGGCGCAAGTGTTATGAAGACTCCGCGTTCCGATGGCTCCTCGGCACACATGGCGTGGGTGCGATTCTCGTATGGCGATAATTGGGGTCATGCAGCAATTCCCAGGTCTTCGGATGAGTTGATGTTGTCGTTGGCTACTCCGGATTGGACACGCATTAGCCCGGCCCATGCCTGATCGAAGAGGCCGGACTTGATCAAGGCACGGAAGGTCAGAACCGCCTGCCCGCCGGCGATCCGCCAGCGCATTCCGGAACGCTTCAGGCGCTGCGCGACGAGCGTTTTGCAGGCTGCCTCGACCACACCCGAGCCGATGGCGA
>Ga0209543_1000740_pt1 | contig 37582 bp, 31 predicted proteins | sample MesohylFT_FD_187296 | JGI IMG/M metagenome (GOLD analysis project Ga0209543, IMG submission 187296) | Host-associated microbial community of the marine sponge Aplysina aerophoba from Gulf of Piran - sponge mesohyl, lysed by freeze-thaw... | ecosystem: Host-associated > Porifera > Sponge >...
TCGCTTGTAGTCCCAATCGGGAAGGCGAACTCGCAGATTCCGGCTCACACCGGAAATCCTGACTCCGCACAACCAAAGACGCACATTGTAGCCTTGGGGAAACTTATAATGAATAATATGGGAAAAACTGAGTTGAGATGAATATTGTGGGACCGCAGATTCCCAGCATAAAGTCGGCGCAGGCGCCCCCGGGACCGCCGCCGACTCCTCAGGAACTGATACCACAGGATCAGGCGCCGCAGGTACGGAGGAAATCCGATCGGTCAGCATGCGAAGTACATCCACATAATGCCGAACCAATTCAACATGCAGATCCTGAACAGGCTCCTGAATTGGTGGAGGGAAAGGAAAAGAAGATTCTGGATTCATCAAGGAAGGATAGGGTTAAGTCATTAGCGTTACTCCCCCGAAACCCCACTAAATTTGACGCATCCCCTCAGTCAAGCTCCCATAAGTCGTTTCCGGCCCCTGCTCATCAAAACCGTACATGCGATTTTCCAGCATCTTGCTTTCAGTTGACTCATGCCTTCGCCCATGGAAAACTCCTCCTCATTGGGGTAAGATAGCGCAGACCGGAGTGTTCATGTAGCCTGATGTCCAAGAAATGCACATGCTTCCTGGATCTCATCTTGTGCTTCTGCCAAAACCATGCTGCATCTTCCACTATAAGAAGATGCAACCCAAAACGTATCACCGACCGTAAACGGAATCTGCCATCCTTTGGCAAGGATATAGAGTCTGAGAGGGAGAGAATTCTACGGGTCGAACCGTGAGCGGAGATCTCTTGGGTTATGGAATGAGTATCTGTGCGGCAATAACGATGCTTATAGCGGTAAAAATTATTCCGACCATCCAGCGAAGAAGGCGAGCTTCAACCGTACTTATCTTCGCTTCAACCGCACTTATTTCACTACTCAACTCACTGCGCAGAGCATTTAGTTCGCTACGCACGAACTCTTTTGTTGCAACGTCGCCATGCTGTTGTTCTACAGCATGTGCAATGACCGCGGCGTGTGCCTGGGCCTGCTTCCAATCAACCCCTGCCTCGGAGAGATTGCGCGCTATGGATAGGGTGTCCATCATGGTCTGCGTGAGACTGTCAAAGTTTCTATACTCTTTCCGGGAATTCGGTTCCAAACTGTTCGCCCATTTTATTCATCACGATTTGGATACAGGCTACAAAGTGTGAATTTGATTGGGGGTGTGTCAGGATTTCCGGTGCGGGATGAAAAGCAAGCTATAGCCTTAGCGACCAAGCGTCAAAGGTAGCATTGCCGTCTGTTTTTCAGCTTGGTTTGGGGAAATGCCAAGGGTGCACGTACCGCAAGTGCAGTCCAATCCCATGCGATGTGTTGTGTTGCTCTCCACCATTTCCGTGGGACATCTCAGATGAGGCGCACGGGTTCAGATGTCAGGTACAGACGGCCAGTGTAATGGCCGAAGGTGCTCCCAGAAACGCTTCCATGCCTGCATTGCGGACAGGGCGATATAGAATGTAACATAGCGGGCATGACGTGCCAGGGTTGCACCGACCTTCAGCACTTGCAGTCTGAAAATGCGAAGGTGCATGTGAGGTCGTTCCGATGAGGACGAATCCGTGTCTGTGGCAGAATTGCCGTCCGCCTCCCTCGCCGTCTCCGAGAACGCATCGGTTGATTCGTCCAACGCAGCTTCTGTTCCAGAAGACTGCGGACCCGTGTCGTGCAGCCCTTCGGCCAACGGTGCCATCTCATCGGGTTCAGCCCCCACCGGTGGGGGCGGACTATGCAAGAGGCATCGACTGATGTGAAGAAGCTGGTAGACCAACATGTAGACCTGAAGACGCACGGCATTCTCCGCCTGAACCTCGGCATCCTCATCGGCCTCAGCACTATCCTCACGCTCAATCAGTACGTTACGGTAATGCGACTTGGCGCGTGGCGATGACGAAAATGACAGGGTACAGATCGCTTTGATCTCGCCCTGATGCATCTCCGCCTTTCCGCGCCGACTGTACAGGGCCGCCAGAACCTCCCCCGAATGCGTATCCGCGTCAAGATTGGTGACCAAAAAGTAGCAATCATTGAATAACTCCCCCGCACGCGGTTTCACCACCAGGATCACTCGACGGGTCTTCCCCCAGGACTGCGCACCATACTCGAGTTCAAAGTACGTCTTCATCTCATACGAGCAATCCTCAACGTACGGGGCAGCCAACGCCTCCAACACCTTGTTCTTGCGCAAACGCATCACGTAGTGATGACCTTCTGCCTCCGGCCGTGTAAATACAGCCCCACTATTGAACCCTGCATCCAAACGAATAATGACGCGGTCAGCGGCGTGCTGGCGCACGCCATCGGCCATGGAAACCACGAAGTCTTCGCAGTCGGTGACTTCGCGCCGATTACCTGGACGCAACTGCGCCCCGAGTACATCTCCGGTCTCCCCGCATGAAGCAATCAGCGGCAAGAAAACCGTACGCTTATAGTGCCCATGATATGCGCTGCCAAGTTGCTTGCCATGCGCATCCACCGGCACCGCGTCCACATCAATGACCACTTCATCACAGCGCCGACCACCGTTGCGAACCAGCATATGCTCAATCGCCAACTTTTGAACCGCCGCCTCCAAGTGCGACGGATTGTCCGCTTTGCTGAGCAGACTCAACAGACGGGACAGGGTCGGCTGCGATGCCAACGTACGACCCGCTTCGACCGCTCCCCGTTTGATGCTGGTGGACGTGCCAAATGCTGCATCGGTGCGCAACTGCGCTGTCCATAGGGCACCCCATCCCTGAATCAACTGTAGCAGCCACTGCAAAAGCAACTGCGCCAGACTATATTGTATACGATACTGTTTCCGGGGATCGTACAGCCGCTCGGTCAGAAATTCAATGAGCCCCGTTCGCGCGATCACCGACCGCATCAACAACGCACCCGCATCAGACGTCGTGTGGTCGTTGCTGGCCGCCTTGATCCGAACCGACTGGTTGTAGGGAAGCACAAAAAGAGGTTCCGTAGACTTTGCCGTGATCTCACCTCCAAGGTGAATTTTTTAGATTACTTCGAAAGGTCCCCTGCGCATGTGATCCACAGTAGAAACAAGTCCCTATTCGGTCAAAATCCGCAAAAAAAGGGCAATGGGCCCTCTTTATAAGGAACGTACAATGGATACGAAAGTCCCAGATCGGTCAGGCTATCCCGAAAAACTGAGTTGAGATGAATATTGTGGGATAGCATCTGCCTGAGTAGACAGGGTGGACGATGGCAACGGTTCTGGTTAGTTACGGTTACGCAATGCGCCGTCCAGTGTTAGGTACGCTCCTGCTGCCAGAAACACATAGTATCCAAGCATTCGCCAGATAAGGGCAGTAGGGGAAACCAAGGCTTGAGGCAGTAGTGGTCCAACGAGTAGCGCGAATAGTCCCTCCGCACCACCTGCTCCCCCGGGGGTAGGCACAGCAAGCATGCCAAGCATCGTTACAACTGAGCGCAAGCCCGAGAGGATATAGTCGACTTCAGGGGCAATAGCAGCTACAATGAGCACGACCAGGGCATAACGGCTTGCCCAAGCCAATAGTGTTAAACCAAAACCGTTCAGAAAAAATATCGGACGCTGGGATCGAAGGACATTTGCACGTTCTTGCAGGTCCTGTAGGATTGAGTCAGCCTTGCTGCTGAAACGCCTGAGCCCAGGCAACATAAAGACTCGTTGAACAACCCATGACAATACCTCTGGCTTCTTAAGTGCGCCGTACGCGAAGATTATTATCCATGCCAAGTATCCCAGAAAATAGGTGGTTAATGTGAGCACACCGATATTCCCCAAGGAATCAGGGATAACGTCAATTGAGGCTGTGCTCAGCAGGATTAGCACAATGGTGCAGGCAAACCATATTTGATCCAGCAGTATAGCAAATAGCATGATTGCAGACGAGTCCCCCAGGGAGACTTGTGAGTCTCTCGCAATGTAGGCAGGGGTGATTGGACCTCCTCCAATCGAAGAGGGAGTAATACAGGAAAAGAAATCCCACGCCAATTGTGCACGGAGTGCACCACTGAATCTCAAAAGCCCTTTCGCAATGTAATGGAGACGCCACGCTCCCAACATCACGCGCAAACCAACAACGAATGGTGCCAACGCCAAGAGCCCCCAGCGGGTTTGCCCAAGTAGTGGTAGTGTGTCGGGTTCTACTGTGAATAGCGCAATCGCTATCAGGACAGCGAGGCTGAGTACAATGGGAACCCAAATCCGGATACTGGTTTTCTGCAAATCAGCTTCTTTTGATGTTGCGCGTACTATTATGATACATCATACCTCACTACATCCAGAGTAAGGGCATGGTTGTTCTTTGTAATTTCACCTCGCATCCCCTTGCAGGCAGTTAATGATAAGATTGACGGATATAGCCGTTACTTGTTGCGCGGGAAACCCCTTCCCTTGTATAAGAGGAAAGTAGATGCATACAAATCCTGCAAGTTGCGTCCATTCCGCGTGCAATACGAGATGATCGCGATACTGTTTTATCAGTGGTAAGCACCAACGGGTTGATTTTGCGTATCACTTGTGTCAGGTCGGGATAGGCCATTTTTCAAGAAAGATAGTGAGCAACTTTCATTATATGCTTCATTGGACGGGTAGCAAGGATGCCGGCGCGTGCAGGAAGTCAGACATATCGGCGCCGTAATTCAGCAAAGGGTGTTTTATGCGAATTGATCCAGTAAAGTCGGACGAGGAGCAAGTAAGCGAGGACAAGAATTCGTATTCCAGTTTCGAGCCAAGTGTTATATCAGAGTTTAGGGGAAGGTTGCCCCGGGATAGAGATACTCAGTTCGGAATTGTCGTGAGTCGATTCAACGAATCTATCACAAGGGATTTACTTAAAGGGTGTCTGGAAACTCTTTCCTTGCACAAAGTCAAGAAGATTGACATTGCATGGTGTCCTGGAGCATTTGAGTTGCCGCTTGCAGCGAAGAGCATGATTAGTGACAACCGCTATGATGCCGTCATCGCCTTGGGGGCTGTGATTCGAGGGGAAACTTATCACTTTGAGGCAATAAGCAACTCGGCAATCAATGGGTTGCTGGAGGTGGCGTTAAGGACGGGGGTTCCGGTAGCTCTTGGAGTCATTACGACTGACAATCTTGAGCAGGCACAAATACGTTCGACTCCCGGCCCCGATCATAAGGGAAAAGAAGCAGCCCTCGCTGCTCTAGAAATGAGCGATCTATTACACAAACTCCCCCATAACCGCACGAATGTCCCCGATGATGAGCCCATTTAAGTGCATTTTTGTGTCCTTTTGTGTTCTTGTGCTCGTCCAGTTTGCTCACGCTCAGAATCCCCGCTCCTGGACAGCCCATACTAGCTTTCGTGAGGTTACAGAACTTTCAACTGCAGATGATGGAGTGATTTGGGTGGCTTCAACAGGTGGAATATTCAGTTATGATCCAAATGGTGGCGAGATCAATCGTTATACTGCCGCCGAGGGCTTGTACGACGTGAATGTGCAAGCTCTTGCTTGGGATACCAAGCGGCAATTGCTTTGGGTTGGGTATGTGAACGGCGTATTTGACCGGCTTGATGCATCCACAGGCGAGGTGATCTCTTTTTTCGATATATATCGTAGCGAACGATTCCCTGACAAAACAATCAATGCTATGGAAGTGTTGGGGGATAGCTTGCTCATTGCAACGGGGTTCGGACTGGTTGTATTCGATCCTGTGGGCAACGAAGTTCGAGATACTTACGGTAGGCTCGGATCACTTACGGCTGCTACGGCAGTCAATGATGTTATTGTAAACACCGTTCCCGGCGGCGAAATGGGTTTGTGGCTCGGCACCGATGAAGGGGTGGCATTTGCACCACTTTCGGGGCAAAGCCTGCAAGATCCAAGTTCATGGACATCAGAACGGAATGTCCGTTCTGGTACTCAGGTCACTAATCTTGTTTACCAGCATGATCGTCTGTACGTTGGCACGATGTTTGGATTGCAGAGACGGACAGAAAATGGAGGGTATGAGCATGTAGGTACCAACACCCGTCCTATCCTGGATCTGAACAAACTTGATGATCAGGTTCTGGCGGTGACGCAGTTTCGCTTACGCGCTTATGATATCAATGGTGTGGAGTCAATTCCGGTCAGTGGGTACGAAGATTTACGGTCAGTGGAAGTCGATGCTACGGGGAACGTATGGCTCGGGGATGCTGGTAGTGGACTGAATCATTATATCAGGGCAGGAGGAGCTACCTCCCTTGATCCTGTCAGTCGTGATCTTTACCCTGCGGGCCCGTTCGATTCCCCTTTTGGAGACTTGGCTATCAGCCCCGACGGTGATCTTTGGGCTGCTGCCCAATTGGGCATCCCGGGATCCGGTTTCTACCGCATGAGACCAGGGGGTGATTGGACGAACTTCACGGGACGTTTTGTGGAGGAATTAAGTGGGAGAGGCAGCTATTGGCGTGTGCACGTAGATGGGCAGGGTAATGCTTGGGCCGCCTCTCGTGGTGCTGGCTTGGTCCAGGTATCGCCAGAGGATGTTGTTACTGTTTACGATCAGTCCAATTCGACTTTGCTTCCTGCTGCCGGAACGCAGGATTATATCATAGTAGGTGGGGTTGCAAGCGAGCAGGACGGAACGTTATGGGTTACCAATACCATCTCACCCTATCCATTACATGTACGGACGGTAGACGGAACATGGGCGCGGCTTTTGCCGCCCCAGTGTAGCGGTATATCCCAAACAACTGCGTTGGGAGATATCCTGGTAGACTCAAACGGTATAAAATGGATCGTCCTTCTGGATCAAGGCAACCTAACGATAACGAAGGGGGTACTTGTGTTAGATACAAACGATACTCCGGGAGACGGATCAGACGATGTGTGCACCTATTATTCTGAAGCGGGTTCGAATGGAGTTGGTTTTCCAGGCACTCAGATTTATTCACTGGCCGAAGATCTGTCCGGGAGGATTTGGGTCGGCACGAGCGGAGGACCGGCATACTTCCGAAGCACTGCCTTTGCGGCAAATGATCCTTCCATAGCTGCCGTGTGGCCCATTTGGCAGGACCGAACATTAGGGTCCTACGTACTAAATGGTTTGGGAGTAAATGATATTGCGGTTGATCCATCGAACAGATTATGGATGGCTACTCCTGAGGGCGCGTACTTGCTTTCGGAGGGTGTAGGGTTTGAGCTGGTTGACCATCATAGGGCTGACAACTCCCCGCTTTTTTCTGATGTTGTGATCACTGTGGCGGTTGAAGCGTTAACGGGGCGGATTTTCTTAGGTACAGACAGAGGACTTGTTAGTTTGTTGGGTGACGCAATACAGCCTGCCGAGGAGGCACAGGATCTGTTTGTGTATCCAAATCCGGCTGAAATTTCCGGACAGACAGAGGCTCAAATCTACATTGAGGGCTTGGTAGCAGAAACAGAAATATCAATTGTTGCTGTGCATGGTGAACTTATTCGGCGAATGCAGGCCCGTGGAGGGCGCATCAGTTGGGATGGTCGAGACCAGAATGGTCAACTGGTTCCCTCCGGTATGTATTTGATTGTTGCTCGGGGCAAAAACAATGAGGGCGTTTCATACGGCAAGGTAGCAATCATTCGTTAATCCCATTTTAGTTATTATCCATCATTCTTGTGTAAATTTCAGGTTAACCTAAAAAATGGTGACCGTAGCTCAGGTGGTTAGAGCGCCAGGTTGTGGCCCTGGAGGTCGGGGGTTCAAGTCCCCTCGGTCACCCTTTTATTGATATCTGCCGCGTTCGTCTAGGGGTTAGGACGCCGGCCTTTCACGCCGGTAACACGGGTTCAAATCCCGTACGCGGTACTCTTGCAAGAGTAATGCATCGCACTGTTACTGCCAGCGCAAGGGGAAGGGCTATAGCCGGTGAAGGCTGTGGCCACCACGCCAAACCTAGTGCAAACACCGCAGCACTGGCGGCTGCACACCACCAGTAAATGGTCGCCCAGGAACGACGAGAAAAGTAAAGCGGGAGTACGTGCAGCGGCCACGCCCACATAATGTGCAGATTTGGTCGGGTGATTGTGTGCAGAGATATAAGCCAAAAGAAGGTAACCAAGAGTCCCAAGAGCGTTACCGTGGAGAGTAATGCCACATCGAATTTGCGTTGACAAGGTTTGCGAAAATCACGCAGGAAATATACAAGTGCCACAACGAAGATGAGCCAGGCTAAACCTGTTGGAAGAGACATCGAACGACGGGTCTCAGGCGTCACGGGATTGCCATAAAGCGTATCAGATCTGAGAACCAATGGGGCACCAGTTGCGGTTTGTGCGTTTTGCAGCAAAACTTGCAACTTAATGGGTAAGAGGGCCAGCTCTCTTTGTGATGCATAACGATCCACTGGGAGTCCCATAGCAAGATTGATGGCCATGTCCAATTCCGGGCGCGCATGTACATAGGGCCTGACCAGATCACGAAAGGTCACACCCGTTGAAGTTGAATCGGCCAAGGGAACTTGTAAAGCATACTCCAGAGCATCACGAATCCGTGTAGCGCAATTATCATAGAGAAAATCGTAGCGATATGTGCGATTTTCTGGAAGAGCATTGTTAGACAGGTATTGATAGAGTGCCCGTCGCTCGGACGGTGTGAGATTCAAGTGCTGCTCCACAACTCCACGTTTTTGTGAGAACCAGGAGTATTCAACCAAGGCGGGCGAGTTTTGCAAGGACAATTGATAGTCCAGTTTCCCATATGCAAACCGGGCAATGAATGATAGAGGGTTCCTGAAGTCGAATGTGCCGTAGTTGTATGAGATATCAATGTCAGTGACCGGATCCCAGATTCTAAGTGCACTGTGCCCCCAGAGAGAGTAAATAGCCTCTCCTGGATAGATAGTAAATACCGATACACGCGCCGAGTCCGATATCTGAGCACGGGCCGGCATTGCCAACGTGAGCGAGATAAGGCTCAATAGCGTGAACAGGGCCAGTATTCTGTGAGTTAACCACATACCCCTCAGGAGGTCAATGGACATAGGCAGAAAGAAGCGTGCTCAAATCATACTTGACGCGCTCGCAAAAGTAATTCCACGCCCGGAGAGTGAGCTCAATTTCTCAGGAGAGTATGAGCTCATAGTCGCTGTTATTCTTTCCGCACAGTGCACGGATGCACGTGTTAACCTAGTCACGCCGTCGCTGTTCAAAATATGGCCGACATTTGCTGCGCTTTCTCAGGCTACCCCGGAGGACGTGGCCAATATAATTGCATCCATCTCATACCCCAATAACAAAGCTAGGCATTTGGTGGGTATGGCTCGCCAGGTAATGTCGGACTATGATGGTCAGCTTCCCAGGAGTCAGGCAGGTTTGATGAAATTACCAGGCGTTGGAAGAAAAACAGCACAAGTGGTTTCGTCCGTCGCATTTGATGACCAAGATGCGCTGCCTGTGGATACGCATGTTTTTCGGGTTGCCAATCGGATTGGGCTAGTGCATCAGGCAGATACTCCACTGAAGGTTGAGCGAGGCCTTAAACGAGTGATCCCTCGGGGAAACTGGGGGCTGGCGCACCATCTCCTGATCCTGCATGGGAGATACACCTGTACTGCACGTAATCCTGGTTGCACTGCCTGTGTAGTAGCGGATGCGTGCAAATACTACGAGACAGTTCAGCGCCTTCCGCAACCCATCGTGGGATTGGATCCGGCAAGGGGTGCGTACTACTGTGCAACTCGGCGACATTACTTTGATGAGCCTGCTTCACGTACCGACCGCACCGGAGTTGTACAGCTGAGCTGCCCGCGATGTAATTCAATGAATGTGTATGTCTCCAAGACCGGGCATACGTCAAAAGTCGTCCGTGATTACCGCATCGATAAACCAAGTCGTAAAACAAACAAGAATGCCCAGTAAACACATTCTGATAATCCTGGATGGCTACGGTATAGCCGTGGACCCAACGGTAAGCGCTATACACAAGGCACGAAAGCCATTTTTGGACAGTTTGTTTGCCAAGTATCCGCATGGAACGCTGGAAGCATCAGGAAGACCGGTTGGACTTCCACCCGGACAAATGGGCAATAGTGAGGTCGGGCATATGAACCTGGGCGCCGGCCGCGTGGTGAATCAGGAAATCACGCGTATTGATTTAGCCATTGAGAATGGCCTGATCTTCAGGAATGAAGTACTGGTCAACGTCGCACAGCATGCACGCAATGCGCGGTTGCATTTTATGGGATTATTTTCTGACGGTGGAGTTCACAGCCACTTAAATCATCTCATAGCACTTTGTCAGTTGGCGCAGCGTGAGGGCCTCTCACGCGAACAGGTGTGTGTACATGCATTCACCGACGGCAGGGACTCTGATCCCCATGGCGGCGTTCGTTACGTACGGGAGTTTGAGCAGCGAGCGGGGCATTTGGCGCGAATCGTAACCGTCATTGGTCGCTACGATGCAATGGACCGAGATCGGCGATGGGAGCGTACCCAGAAAGCCTATCGCATGCTTACAAAGGGCGAAGGGCAGCTCTCTGCAAGTGCAGTTGAGGCCCTTGAGGCCAGTTACGCGGCCGGTGTTACGGACGAGTTTATTGAACCATATGTCATTGAACGGGCCCCCATCACCGATGGAGACGCAGTCGTTTTTTTTAACTTCAGAGCCGATCGGGGCCGTCAGTTAGTCAATGCATTTACGCAGAAACCTACGGATGCCGATTTTGAAGTGGAGGTTTTTGAGCAACTTTATTTTGCCACGCTCACACCATACGACAAAAAATTTGGTTTGTCAGTTGCGTTTGATAAGGTGGACCTTGAGGAAACCTTGGGGGAGGTTGTATCCAAGGCGGGGCTGCGTCAGTTACGGGTAGCAGAGACTGAAAAATATCCGCATGTAACCTATTTCTTTAGTGGTGGACGGGAAAAACTGTTTGAGGGGGAGGAGCGTGTTTTGGTTGCCTCGCCGAAGGTAGCTACCTATGACTTGCAGCCCGAGATGAGCGCGCCCGAAGTTGCCAAGCGCTGCGCGGAAGCATTGAGACAGGAAAAGTTTGATTTTATATGTCTGAATTTCGCCAATCCCGATATGGTTGGTCATACGGGCGTATTTGAAGCAGCGGTAAAGGCAGTGGAGGCTGTTGATGAGGCTGCGCGTATGGTGGTTGAGGCCGCACGCGATGCCAACTACAGTATCAGCACTATTGCCGATCACGGAAACGCTGACTGCATGCGCAATGAGGACGGCTCACCCCATACGGCTCACACCACCGCGCTCGTACCTCATCTGATCATCAGAGATGGATTCTCCGGTCCTATACGACCAGGTAAACTCGCGGATGTGGCTCCCACAATCCTGAAACTTATGGGACTGCCGATACCAGAATCGATGAAGGGGAGTGTTCTGGTGGATATTTGACGCTGATTGCCCCCCAGCCCCTCCCATACAGCCTGAATTGGCGGACGGTTAGAGGGGGGATGGCTTTACGAAAGGCAGTGCGAAAGGTTATGTTACGGGGAAAGGCAAGTGATAACCTGTGCCAAAGCCTACAGGCAACCTTCTCGGTAAACCGTGAGTTGCAGTTTCAGTTATGATTCCCCAGCATTACGCTCTGACTGTCCTTGACTGGTCTGTCGAACGTTCCGATGAGTAGGAGAAAGCTGCGGTCATTTCGTCTCCCTCTGCCGCTCGGACCATCGCTCGTTCCCAATTGGCCTGAAAGATCCAGAAACCCGATGCCGACCATGCAAAGTCGGTGCACTGAGGATTGTAGCTGTTGGTAACTTTTTGCACGTCGGTGAACACAAGAGCTTTCTCACGGGGTCACACGCTGCCGAGCAAACGCATACCGCTTTCGCGCGCACCCGACAGCTTGGCCGTTTCAGCAATCAATGTGTCGGCAAAATCAACTGAAGCTCCATCACGGTTGATCGCCAAGGCCCGGTATTTTGCTTCGGTATTTTCAAAGACGAGATCATGCGAGCGCAGCAGCGCTTCAATCACTTCACGAATTTCTTAGCGACCCAATTTATATGAGGTGGCCAGCACCCAACTTGTCTCGGCCAAGACGACCAAACTGGTAAAGCGTGGATCATCCCGGTTGAGCCCATCGATGACTTTAGACGCAATGGAACTTTAGGCCTCATCACCTTGGACGAGATAGCGCACCAGAACATTTGTATCAAGACCAATCATTTGCCCGCCGCACCCTTGGCAATCGCTTGATCCATATCCTCAATCGAAACAGATTTTTTGCCCCGGCCTCCGCAAGAAACCTTTCAGTGTCTGGACTGAATGCGTCGCGGGCAGTACCGCATAGTTACCATCTTCCATCCTGACAAAATTGACCCGATCACCAGGTCTGAGCCCCAAGGCGACCCGAATCTCTTTGGGCAGGGTCAATTGGCCTTTCAATGAAACAGTTGCGGTGGGCATGGCGCTTCCTTCACTTTAGGTAAAGCTAAATGCAAGGGATATGAGGTTAAAGATCAATGCGGTTCCATTAGCGGAGGCTGGGGAGTTCTGCGTGGAGGATGCTCACACTGGACACCCCGTCTCCAGTAACGGTCGCACTGGGCCCACTACCCATTCTGATCCAAGGGCCGTGTCCGTCAGTAACCGTACCGAAATCAAATGATCCCAGCACAGACACCCTGCAGGTCGAGGGAGCGGCGCCCAGAGCGAGACTTACGGTGTGTTGCCGGTGAGCGTTTGCCCCAGTACCTGACTGGTTAGGAGTAGAGCAAATTCAATAGACTGGTTATACGTATCGGTTCAGGAGCAGGTGGCGGTGGCGGTGATTTCCCCCGTATAGGTCTCCGGGAGGGTGGAGTTGGAGACGGGGTACTGAGCGCGGAACTCGAAGTCCCATGGACCTGCACCAAAGGTTGTCCCCAATCCCCCCGCAGTCCCCGATGTGGCGGGGTGCTGGCGGTTCTCGATGGTGATCGGGAGGGTGGACCCATTGGAGCTCAGCAAGGCGTTGGGGATCGTGTACGTGACCGACCAGTTGGTGACATGCTCTCCGCTGAGCGACAACTCCCCAGCGTAGTGGATGCCAATAACCCGCTGTGGACAACCAGGGCAAGGTCTGGTAATTGTTTCAAAGTGCGCAGATGAGGAACTTTCAATCGTACAGGTTGGAGGGGGGTGCTCCAAGACTACGGTTGCCGTGATCGTACTGGAGACTGTGGATTGCGCCAAGGCGGACGGAACGAGTATTAGTGTGGTGAGAAGGAGAATTTTGTTCATCTTGAAAATCATTCTATCCCTGCTGGGATGGTGATGGTGATTAGATTCTGCTCCGGCTAGACGGAGTAGTCTACCTCCGTAAGCGTCTGCCCGGTCAGGATATTCTTGACCGTGACCCGCTTGCGTCCCGAGGGAGCTGGGTGAAGGAATCCGCCATCCTAGTACACGTCAAGGGTTTGGTCGTCCATGAGTACCTGGAGGATTGTGAAGGGGCCCTCCCATCCGATGATTCACCCTTTGATCACTGGGAGGGGTTGCAAGGGGATGTCCATGTACCGCGTGTGCCCTGGAGGAGGACGAAACGGCGACTTGGCAGCCTGTTCGTAGGTGAAGCGTGGGGTCGGGGATGCTGGAAGGGATGATCTGGACCGGGTAGATTCCGTGCAGTTGCATATGGTATCAATATAAACAAGTAATTCCCCAATATAACAATTACACAGAAGATCCTGGGGTTTCTTTGGGAAACACTGCGTCTGAATACATCATTGTATATAAAAGGGCTAATGTGTATCTTGGTTCATGACTTATGGAGAAGCGATTGGCAAAGTAGGAGGATCTATAGAGTCCCTGTAAAATAGCCGACTTGATTGGCTGGTAAATGCACATTCTGGACCGTGGCAACTCTGTACGAAACCAAAATCATGCGTTACAGTCCTTCGGGATCAAGCACGCGTAAAGGTGAACTCTGATTTTAGGTTGACATCGCCGATCGCTTCTCTATAGGTCAAGCTCGTTAGAACATGTAACGACCTAACCATGGCGTTCATGCACCTTCACTTGACGATTCAAGCTACCTACGAAAGGCAAGTCGACACGCATATTCAGGCTGTGTAACGGGCAGAAAATTCTGTCGTGGTGCTACTTTTTCAATACTCAATCAAAATCCACGAAATCAAGAGGGAAGCGTGCGATGGGTGTCGCATGCAGCCTGACAACCTCTTCCAGCAAGCGTGCCTCCGCACGAAGCTGTGCTTCTATCGGAGATTCAAAGAATGATCGGATGCGAACCATAAATAGATCCAGATACCGATCCATTAACGTCCGAGGTCTGGGCAATCGCCGAATTCGATACTGATCTTTTTCCAGGCCGGCCATTTCGGCTGCGATTTCTACTGCGTCATCCAGACCTCCCAGTTGGTCAACCAATCCGGCATGCAGCGCAGCTTCTCCGGTCCATATGCGCCCTTGTCCTATAGCATCTACGGCATCAACGGTCATACCACGGCTTTCTGCGACACGTTCGAGAAATGCTGTATAGATCTGACCCAAGGAGCGTTCGAACAGTGCACGTTCGGCGTCACGCAGAGGTCTCATTCCAGAAAACATGTCTGCGTAATCGCTCGTGGACACATGATCGTAAGTAACCCCCAGTTTGGTTTCCATCATTTGTCCTAGACTGAAGTGCATCCCGAAAACTCCGATAGAGCCGGTCAGCGTATGTGGAGAAGCCAAAATGGTGTCTCCTGCTGTTGCAAGCCAATATCCGCCGGAAGCTGCCATGTCTCCCATGGAGACAACTACGGGTTTCTCTTTAGATGTTTCCTTAACTGCTTGCCACATGATTTCGCTCGCGGCTGCACTGCCGCCAGGAGAATCTATGCGTAGCACGACAGCTTTCACGTTATCGTTCTCTCGGAACGATTTCATGGATTTTTCAAGAGTAGCTGCTCCCAAATAACCATTCAGGTCCCTACTGTTGCCGCTAACGATAGTACCGGATGCGATCATAACGCCAATTGCATCACTTTGACCGGATGATCCATTTGAAACTGCTGAAGTGTAGGAGGAAAGGCTGGTTGTTCTCAGTCTCCCATCTGACTCAACCCATTTCTGAAGGTGTGTTCTTACCCTCTCTTCGCTCAGCAGTCCATCTAGGAGGTCGGCTTCATGTGCATCGTCAGTAGTCAGCAGCGCACCTGTTTGCATGAGGTTTGTAATATGTTCTTCACTCATGCCGCGGGCTTCGGCTGTAGTACTGGTCAAGAGTCGATTCCAATTTTCCAGTATTGCCTCTAATTGCGTCCGATTTTCCCTAGACAGATCTTCGCGTGTATAGGGTTCTACGGCCCCTTTATAGGTGCCGACACGGAGGACGGTAGGCTCAATATTCAATTTATCGAGGAGCCCTTTGTAAAACAGTACGCTCAGAGACAGGCCATTAAATTCAAAGAAGGCGCCCGGTGCAGCATAGATGCTGTCTGCAGCAGTTGCCAGAAAGTAGTCAGATTCACGCATAGCCAAATCACCAGACGCAGATGCGACAACCGGCTTACCGCTCTTCTTGAATTCGAGAAGAGATTGCCTGATTTCCGCGAGTGTTGACCATCCTGCAATCACGCCCTGTGGCTTAAGCCAGACTGCTTTAATACGGTCGTCATCGGCCGCTTTTTCAAGTGCCCCCTTTATTTGAGCCAAGCTTTGTGGCTGTGGTAAATCAAACAGTTCGTAGGTTGGATCAGATATCCCGTATTCTTCTACTGGACCGGATAACCGAAGAGTCAGTACGGATTCTGATGCAACGGGGGCTTGAACAGAGGAGATGGATGAAGCGACAAATGCTGTGACGATCAGCGCACCAATAAAAATGAGCAGTCCAAAGGCTACGAGTGAGCCTAGAATGCTTGCAATCATGGTTGAGAAGAAACGCATGTACTGATAACAATCTGAAATCTAGAGAGGCAGAAGTCGAGAATACGCAATAGATTACCTACTGTTGCGTCGCGACGGAAACCGCATGTGACACAGCTGGTATTCAAGGTATTCGGTGCGGCCAAAATGGCAGTTATTGGCAGATTAGCACAGTCCTGTCCTATGGCAAGGAGTTTGTAGCTTACTATTTTGTGAAAAAGCCTGTATATACATATCACAAGAAGCTCCCATTTCAGTTAACGGAAAGGGAGCGCACAATCCTGCACTTGGTCGTGCGCAATTTTATTGATACGGCCGGGCCGGTGGGATCGCGCAGATTGGTCAAGCGGTCCTCCCTTGCTCTCAGCCCGGCGACCGTTCGAAACACGCTCTGTGATCTAGAAGAGCAGGGGTATCTCAGGCATCCGTACAGATCTGCTGGACGTATGCCAACCGAGCGGGGGTATCGGGCATTTGTGAATGAGTTGATGGATACTCCCGAACTGTCCGCAGCAGAACGGCGGTTGTTGAAAGAGAGAATGGACAGGCTTATGGGAGATGCTGATGCACTCTTTCGGGAGACGTCCCGTCTTCTGAGTCGTATGACCAATCTTTTGGCTGTAGTGCTTAGTCCTAAAATTTCGACAGGGGTGCTGGAACGATTGGAAGTTGTACAGCTTTCGGGGTCGAATATAATGATCGTGATCGGCGTACGCAGTCGACTGGTTAAGACCATTATCTACGAAACCACGCTCGATATTTGTCGCAGCGATCTTGATCGGATTGTTGCTATCCTCAATGAGCGTTTGGCGGGTCTCCGACTTGACGTAATTCGACGTGACTATGCCTCACGTACCAGAGATTTGGACAATGATCCCACGGGAATAGTACAACTGATTCTGAATGAGTCAGCCGTGCTGTTCAGTGACCCTGTCGAAGGTCGGTTAACACACGCGGGGACCTCTGGGTTACTCACACAACCTGAATTTCAGGGGACAACCGAGGTTCGGCAATTGATTCAACTCATTGAAGATGAGGGGTATGTAGTACAGCTTTTTGAGCAGGAGCCCAATAAACGTCAGGATACGGGTAATCGCGTGTCCGTCAGTATTGGTAGCGAAATAGAGGATGAGAGTGCCTATTCAATTGTGACGGCTCAATACAATGTAGGAGAGAGCATAGGGACAGTCGGGTTGCTTGGTCCCATGCGTATGGATTATGGTCGCGCTATTTCACTTGTAGAGGGCATGGCCTCATTACTTAACAGATCAACTATTACGGCTTCAAAACAATAGACTGAATAACAACAATGGCTGAGCAATTTTCGGATGAGAAAGATGAATCCCTTGACCAGGAGGCACCTTCTCAGGTGAGCGAAGACGAGGCTCCACAGGAGGAACTGCCTGATGCGTTGGCAGAGTGTACTGAGGAGTTGTCCGCGGAGAGGGATCAGCGACTCAGACTTGCAGCAGAATTCGCTAATTATCGTCGCCGGATGGAAAACCAGCGCGTTGAATGGCCGGCGCGTGCACGGGCAACCGTGATCAGGCCATTGCTACCCATTCTGGATGACTTAGAGCGATCACTGGATGTCGCCGGGCAAACCGAATCAGAAGATGCTGCATTCTTGTCGCTGAGATCGGGCGTTAACCTGGTATACAAGAATTTTATTGCCGAACTGGAGAAATTCGGCCTCGAGCGTATCCAAGCTCTCGGTATGCCATTCGACGAGAACCTGCATGAGGCAGTAGGGCAGGCACCCGCTGCTGAAGGTTCAGAGAGTGGCTCTGTACTGCATGAGAGTCAGGCAGGATACCGCCTGGGGGATCGGGTGCTCAGGCATGCACAGGTTATTGTAGCTTTCGCCCCGGAACCCTCAGCAACAGTGGAGGCGGATATACAATGAGTGATTACTACAAAGTCTTGGGGGTGGAGCGAAACGCTTCCGCGGACGAGATAAAAAAAGCTTACCGTAAGAAGGCGCTTCAGAATCATCCCGATCGCAATCCAGGTGATAAGGCAGCCGAGTCTCGCTTTAAGGAGGCGGCGGTGGCGTACGAGGTTCTGAGTGATTCAGAGAAACGGTCTATTTACGATCGCTACGGCGAAGCGGGCTTGCGTGGCTCTGGAGGAGGGCAGCAGCCGGGTTTTAGTGATATTAACGACATTTTCAGTGCCTTTAGTGATGTCTTCGGGGGAGGAAGAGGAAGTGGAATGTTTGGTGATTTCTTTGGGGGTGGGGGACAACGAACGCGTGAAAGAGGACAGCCAGGTGCAACGCTGCAGCGACGGTTGCCACTAACGTTGGAGGAAATTGCAACGGGTGTGGAAAAGCACATCAAGATTCGCCGACTGGCGTCGTGTGGGGAATGTGAAGGCAGTGGAGCAAAAGGAGGTCCCAGTCAACTGAAGCAGTGCAGTGCATGTAAGGGCGCAGGAGAAGAGCGGCGTGTGCGGCAGACTCCGTTGGGACAATTTGTAAGCGTATCGGAATGTAGTAGATGCGATGGTGAGGGCCAAACGATTGAGGATAAGTGTCCAGAGTGCCGAGGGCAAGGGCGCAGAGAGACGCAGTCAACCATCAAAATTACAGTGCCGGCTGGCGTAGAAGATGGAATGGTTATAAACGTGCGAGGTCAGGGACACGCAGGAATCCGTGGAGGAAGAGCAGGAGATCTCAGAATTGAAGTCCGGGAAAAGGCGCATGATCACTTCATTCGCAGGGGAAGTGATCTGATCTACAATCTGGAAATTTCTTTCCCCGATGCAGCCCTGGGTGCGGATATCGAAGTCCCCACACTCACGGGGCGGGCGAGCGTAACCATTGCCCCGGGGACACAATCCGGCAAAGTCTTGCGTATGCAGGGAAGGGGACTCGGGCAATTTCAAAGCTCCCGGAAAGGCGATCAGTTGATTCGGGTTCACGTATGGACACCACAGAACCTTTCTGTTTCCGATAAAGAGTTGCTTGAGAAATTGCGAGAATCCAGCACATTGAATGCTCCTAAGCAGGGTAAGGGCAAATCTTTTTTCTCGAAGGTTAAAGACGCCTTTGTATAAGTTGAGTGAGTGGATTAAGCGGAAACAGGACAGAATACGCGCGAACTCGGCAAGACGCACCAAAGATCAGGTTAGTAGACGATCTCCAACGACATTTGTAATGGGAATATATTTGTGTTGGTGGTCGTTGGATTCAGCTGTTTTCGGCAAGCCTCGGATAATTCCCAATAATTAGATAACATGGCGGCATACCCCTTTCAGAAAATTGAAAGTCGTTGGCAGGACTATTGGGAGTCGAACAAGATATTCCGTACACCCAATAAGGTCGACACTTCCAAGCCGAAGTGCTACGTTCTGGACATGTTTCCGTACCCGAGTGGGTCCGGTTTACACGTTGGGCATCCCGAAGGCTATACGGCAACAGACATTGTGGCACGGTATAAGCGGATGTGCGGGTTCAATGTGTTGCATCCAATTGGATGGGATGCGTTCGGACTGCCGGCCGAACAGTATGCTCTGCGGACCGGGACGCACCCGCGCATTACAACAGAACGAAACATTATCCGCTTCCGCAAGCAGCTCAAATCCCTTGGGCTTTCTTATGACTGGGATCGGGAGGTGGATACAACTGACCCGGCATACTTCAAGTGGACGCAATGGATCTTTTTGAAGCTGTTTGAGCGTGGACTTGCATACGAGGCCGAGGTACCCGTCTGGTGGTGTGAAGCGCTGGGCACCACATTGGCCAATGAAGAAGTTATCGACGGCAGGAGTGATATAGGTGGGCACCCCTGTGAACGGCGAATGTTGCGGCAGTGGGTATTGCGTATTACGCACTATGCCGAACGGCTATTGGAAGGATTAGATCATATGGATTGGCCCACCAGCACGAAGGAAATGCAGCGCAACTGGATTGGGCGGAGTGAGGGGGCGGAAATAGACTTTCCGATACAGGGCGATAAATCGTCCAGTATCTGCGTGTATACCACGCGACCGGACACAATTTTCGGGGCTACTTACATGGTACTTGCTCCCGAGCACCCTCTTGTGGAGCAAATTTCAAAAAGGGAGCAATTCGGTGAGGTCAGGAAATATCGGGAATTGGCATCCCGCAAAAGTGACTTGGAGCGAACCGAACTCCAGAAGGATAAGTCTGGTGTATTTACAGGAGCGTATGCAATAAACCCTGTAACGAAAGAATCTATTCCTGTCTGGATAGCCGATTATGTGTTGATATCCTACGGAACCGGAGCCATCATGGCAGTTCCCGGGCAAGATGAACGAGACTGGGCATTTGCTGCACGGTATGATCTGCCGATTCGTCGCACCGTACAGCCACCTCCGGGTTTTACCGGTCTGGCTTATATAGGGGATGGTCCTGCCATTAACAGTGATTTCCTGAACGGTCTACATGTTGAGAAAGCCAAAGCTCGGATACTGGACTGGCTTGAAGAGCATGAACTGGGACGTCGGAAGGTGAACTATAAGTTGCGAGATTGGCTTTTCTCTAGGCAGAGGTATTGGGGAGAACCGATTCCGATCATATTTGAACGTGAGAAAGTACGATCATTATCCGAGAATGCGTTACCAATTGCTTTGCCTGAGCTTGCGAAGTTTAAGCCGAGCGGAACACCGGAAGGTCCACTTGCTTTGGCCTCAGAATGGTTGAATATCACGGATCCAGACACTGGTAAACCAGCGAGACGAGAAACCAACACAATGCCACAGTGGGCAGGATCCTGTTGGTATTTCCTGCGCTACATTGATCCAGATAACTCTGAACGTCTCGTTGATCCAGAGCTCGAGAAGTACTGGATGCCTGTGGACCTGTATGTCGGGGGGGCTGAACATGCGGTGCTTCATTTGCTATATGCCCGGTTCTGGCATATGGTGCTCTATGATGCTGGCGTGGTTTCAACACCGGAGCCTTTTGCCAAGCTCGTTCATCAGGGTATGATCCTAGGTGAACTCGAATACACTGCCTGGCGCAACAATAAGACAGGGGAGTGGGTCAGTGCAGAAAATGTGAATGCAGGCAAAGAAATCTCTACTAGTGCGAGTCTGGAAGCTGTCCACGTTGACGAGGAGTCTGTGGTCAAGGATGGTGAGGCCTTCGTACTGAAGGCGGCGCCGGATATACGACTTGATGTGCGCGCCTTCAAGATGAGTAAGAGTCGAGGCAACGTGGTTAACCCTGACACAATCATTAATCAGTACGGTGCGGATGCCTTCAGGCTATACGAGATGTTCATGGGGCCTCTGGAACAGGTTAAGCCTTGGAGCACGCGAGGAGTTCACGGGACTTTTCGGTTCCTTGACCGTGTATGGCGCCTGATTACTGCTAAGCCCCTTAGCGAGGAGGAGCCCGACCGCACACAGTTGAGGGTACTGCATCAAACAATTGATCGGGTGACACGGGACATTGAAGCCCTTCGAATGAACACGGCCATTGCTGCACTCATGGAGTTGGTCAATGCTGCCTTCAAATGGTCTGCTGTTCCCCGGAAGATTGCAGAATCATTGATTCTTTTGCTTTCGCCGTTTGCTCCGCACATTGCAGAAGAGCTCTGGTCCAGGCTTGGGCACGAAGGGTCGCTGGCCTATGTTGCGTGGCCAGTACTGAATGACGAATATCTTGTTGAAGATCGAATATCCCTGCCCGTGCAGGTCAATGGAAGGGTGCGGGCGACGATTCGTGTTGCTCCAGATGCAGACAAAGGGGATGTGATTGAAGCCGCAGTACGCGAGCCGAATGTGCAGCGGTTCCTGGGTGATAAGCCGCCACATCGAGAGATTTATGTGAAGGGTCGTATAATTAACCTGGTAGCAGCCAAGTGATGGTGGAAGCACTTGACATATTGGCGATCGCCGCCCATCCGGATGACATCGAATTAGCCGCGGGCGGGACACTGGCATTATGTGTCAGACAAGGACTCCAGGTTGGAGCCTTGGATCTGACTCGTGGAGAACTGGGTACACGGGGGACGCCCGAATTACGTGCCAAAGAGACTGCCGCTGCTACCGCAGTTCTCGGGCTCTCGGTGCGTGAAAATCTTGAACTCCCGGATGGTAACATCACAACCGCTGGTCTGGGAGGTGTGATTGAAATACTACGGAAGTGGCGCCCACGCATAGTAATGACGCACCCTGAGGTTTGCCGACACCCTGATCACAGAGCTACGCATATTCTTGTTCGCGATGCATGCTATTATGCGGGGCTAAAAAAAATGAACACAAGTACAGGAACGTATGTAGTGCCTTGGAGACCAAAGCATTTATTGTACTTCGCCGAAGTGAAGCATTTTGAGCCAACCTTTGTCGTGGATGTTACGAGCACGTGGGAGCAGCGAATGCAGGCGCTTAGGTGTTATGGATCCCAGGTTCATAATCCAGACTATAAGGAAACAAGTGAGGAGCCGGAAACATACATTTCCAATGCAGGCTTCTTCGAATGGATTGAAGCACGTGCTCGCACGTATGGACATCTTATTGGCTGCACTTATGGAGAGGCTTTCCAGCACAACGGAACATTGGGTACCGCGAATCTCGGTATGTTTCTCAACATGGAAGCACCTTTTCAGTAGTACGACAGAACAAACATTCTATATCTTTTGTGGCATAGCAGCCAGATACGTGGTATATTCGCGTTCAGGGTGCCGTAGTAATTAGGAATTATGGCAGATACGACAGATTTCAGGAACGGCTTTGCCATGCGATTGCATGGTGAGCTGTGGCAGATCGTGAAATTTCAGCATGTGAAGCCAGGCAAGGGTGGAGCTTTTGTTCGAACTACGTTGAAGAATATTCGGACAGGTCGCGTCGTAGACAAGACGTTTCGGGCGGGTGAGAAAGTACAGCAGGCACGGATAGAGCGCCGTGAGCATCAGTTTCTTTACGAGGATGCGATGGGGATGCATTTCATGAATATGGAAGACTATAGCCAGTTTGCTTTGGCTGCGGAGAGTGTGGCTAAACGCGAATTCCTCAAAGAGGGGGGAATGATTGATATTCTGTTTCATGCTGAAACCGAAGCACCGCTTTTGGCTGAGTTGTCAAAAAGTGTGGAGCTGAGGATTGTGCAGTCTGATCCCGGGCTCAGGGGGGATACTGCGACCGGAGCCACAAAACCGGCAAAGCTGGAGAGCGGCGCAACTATCAATGTTCCCCTTTTTGTTTCCGAGGGAGACCTTGTTCGGGTCAATACGGATACTGGAGCTTATATCACGCGGGTTGCGGAGTAGCTGGCCAGTTCATAAGAGAATAATCTAAAAGTCACGTGCCAAAATTCTTTTCTAAAGCTTGGTCCAAGGGCGAATTTGATCGCATTCGGGAGTTGATTTCGATGGCGGCCGAGAGTGGTGCAGCGGAAGTCGAAATCGAAGCCGATGGTGTTCGTGTTCTGGTTCGGCAGTACGTTGCACCGAACGTCCAGGAAGGGGCATCTGCCCCTATCCCTGTGACCGTGCAGGCTGGACCGAGCACCACAGCCGTTGTAAGGGACAAAGGAGCAGACTCCGTCGAGGCTTCATCTTCACAGTCTTCCGAGACCGAGTCTGCGAATGGTACGCCGGTACTTGCTCCAACGCCGGGTACTTTTTATGCGAAACCGTCACCTGACTCAGAGCCCTTTGTTCAGGTTGGAGATCATGTAAGCGAAGGACAGACAGTTTGCATCATTGAGGCTATGAAGCTGATGAACGAGGTGGAATCCGAGGCTGTAGGAACGGTGACACAAATTCTTGTAAGCGATGGTGACCCGGTTGAGTATGGTCAACCGCTGCTACTTATTGAGTCCCCATAATTGGGTGCACCCGATATGAAGAAAGTCCTGATTGCAAACAGAGGAGAGATTGCCCTCCGGGTGATTCGTGCCTGCAAAGAATTGGGAATCAAATCCGTGGCTGTATACTCCAAGGCCGATGTGGATTCACTCCATGTGTGTTATGCCGATGAAGCTGTATGCATCGGTCTAGCACCGTCGTCTGAGAGCTACCTCAAGCCGGACCGGATCATAGCTGCTGCCGAAGTTACCGGCTCGGATGCCATTCATCCCGGATACGGATTCCTGGCCGAAAATGCAGTATTCAGTGCTATTTGTGCGGATCATGGTATAAAGTTTATAGGTCCATCTCCAGAGACCATTGCCGTGATGGGCGATAAGAGTCGTGCTAAGGATCAGATGAAGGCTGCAGGTGTCCCGGTTGTGCCCGGATCCGATGGGGTCGTACCATCACTTGATCACGGCAGAGTCCTCGCCGAGTCCATTGGGTATCCGGTCATGATCAAGGCCAGCGCAGGTGGAGGTGGTCGAGGAATGCGTGCAGTAATGGATGTAGACGATTTTGAGCGTCAATTTCATGCAGCGCAGGCAGAGGCAGCAGGGGCATTCGGCAATTCCGATGTTTACTTGGAAAAATTGATTCAAAAGCCTCGACACATCGAAATTCAGGTCATGGGGGATGGGCGTGGGACCACGTTGCATTACGGGGAACGGGAATGTTCTGTGCAGCGACGCCATCAGAAATTACTCGAGGAAGCTCCTTCGGTAGCGGTTGACAGCGATCTCCGTGCACGGATGGGTGCAGCTGCTGTTGCGGGAGCCGAAGCTGTTAATTACGAGGGCGCGGGTACCGTCGAGTTTTTACTTGATGCGGATAGAAACTTCTATTTCATGGAGATGAACACGCGGATACAGGTGGAGCATCCGGTAACTGAAGAGGTAACGGGGCAGGACCTGGTTGAGCAGCAGATTCTCGTAGCTATGGGGGAGCAGCTTTCCAATGAGAGTGTCAAAATGAATGGTCATGCAATCGAGTGTCGTATCAACGCAGAGGATCCCGCAAAAAACTTCCGGCCTGCCCCGGGGAAGATCAAGGATTTCCATCAACCCGGAGGCCTCGGAGTCCGCGTAGACACACACGTCTATAACGGATATACAATTCCGCCACACTATGATTCCATGATTGCCAAGCTCATCACTCATGGGCCTACTCGGGAACGGGCTATTTGGCGAATGCTGCGAGCTTTGGATGAATTTGTGCTGGAAGGCGTTCCCACCACGATCCCATTCCATAAAGAATTGTTACAGCATCCTGCATTCATTCGCGGAGAAATTGATACGCATTTTGTAGAGCGGCAAATGTTACCGCAGGACTAATTGATTTTCCCTAAACCACGATTCATGAATTTCCCCGAAGATCTTAAGTATACCGAAGAGCACGAGTGGGTACGTATGCATGAAGATGGTACTACCGTGACAATTGGTATCACTGATTATGCCCAAGGTGAACTGGGAGACATTGTGTTTGTAGAGCTGGAACCTGAAGGAGACACCTATGAGCAGGGAGAGGTGTTTGGTTCTGTGGAGGCGGTTAAGGCCGTTTCCGAATTGTTTCTTCCAGTGGACGGGGTTGTTAAGCGACATAACCCGGCACTCGAAGCGAGCCCGGAGTTGGTCAACAGTGATCCCTTTGGTGAGGGATGGATGATAGAGCTTAGTGTATCGGATCCGGAGCAACTGGAAGATCTACTGTCTGCCGAAGAATATGCCGATCAAGTCGCATAGGCACTTCCAGTATGGATGAGCGGATTGTCATTCTAGATTTTGGGGCCCAGTATACCCAATTAATCGCTCGCCGAATACGCGAGGCAGGTGTATTCTCAGAAATTCTTCCCTGTACTGCACCGGTTGAGAACTTTGCAACCGCGCGGGGTATAGTGCTTTCCGGGGGGCCAAGCTCTGTCTATGAGTCGGATGCACCACAACTGAATTTGGAGCTTCTCCAGTTGCAGCGGGATGATGGTTCGCCTATGCCCTTGCTTGGGATCTGTTATGGATTGCAGGCCTTGGTGCATTCCATTGGTGGCGCGGTGGAGGCTGCAGAACATCGGGAATTTGGGCGTGCATCTCTCAATATTCTCCGGGAGGATAAGCTGCTTGCCGGTATTGAAAACGGTGCACAAGTCTGGATGAGTCACGGAGATTTGCCCACGCATGCACCACCTGGCTATGAGGTCATTGCAGACACGACAAGTGCAGTTATTGCCGGACTACGCCACGTAACACTGCCACACTATGGTGTGCAGTTCCATCCAGAGGTCGTGCACACTGAAGGTGGGCAGCGCATCTTCGAGAATTTTGTGCGGGAAATCTGTGGATGCCGTTGCGACTGGTCTCCGGCCTCCTTTATGACGCAGAAAATTGCAGAAATACGCGAACTGGTCGGGAGAGACAGTGTCATCCTAGGCTTGTCGGGTGGAGTTGATTCATCGGTTGCCGCCCGCCTGATTCACGAGGCGATTGGTGATCAGTTAACCTGTATTTTTGTAAATAACGGGCTTTTGCGTCATGGTGAATGGGAAAGTGTGCAGAACACTTTCCGCAATCATTTTCGGATTCGCCTGGAAGCAATTGATGCCAGCGAGCGATTCCTGACTCGCCTGAAGGGTATTACGGATCCAGAACGCAAACGTGTTATTATCGGCAATACGTTTGTGCATGTATTTGAGGAGGCAACGTTGGAAATTTCCTCTTCGCGGGGTGCCAAACCAAAATTTTTAGCCCAGGGTACGCTGTACCCAGATGTAATTGAAAGCGTCTCTTTCAAGGGGCCTAGTGTAACTATAAAAACTCACCATAATGTTGGTGGATTGCCAGAGGATCATCCATTTGAAATACTGGAGCCCTTCAGGGAGTTATTTAAGGATGAAATTCGAGAGATTGGCAGACTGTTGGCATTGCCAGAAGAAATTATTGGTCGGCATCCGTTTCCTGGTCCTGGGCTTGCCGTGCGTATCCTTGGACCGGTATGCGCAAGGAGCTTGCATCTCGTGAGGGAGGCAGACCGCATATTTATTGAAGAATTGCATGCGCAGGGGCACTATGACGACGTATGGCAGGCTTTCGCGGTTCTGTTGCCGGTTCAGAGCGTAGGTGTAATGGGAGACGAGCGCACATATGAACAGGTGTGTGGGCTCAGAGCAGTCACCAGTACAGATGGGATGACTGCAGACTGGGCCAAACTGCCCCTTGAATTTCTTGGATATGTAGCTAACCGGATAGTCAACGAAGTTCGGGGTATTAACCGCGTGGTGTATGACATTAGTTCAAAACCGCCAGCTACCATTGAATGGGAGTAGTGTGCAAATGAGAGCCCGTTTTTCATCGATCTGTGTTGTGCTCATATGGGGGGCTGGAATATGCGCTGCTCAGGCGCCACCTGGGGAGTCGGCAGACGTGGAGGAGATTTTTGCTGCTGCGTTGGCTGCATTTGAGGGAGAGAATTACGCTGAAGCGTTTTTCGGTTTCAGAGATGTGTATGAGCGGAAGCCCGTGCATGTGAAAACGACAGCAGCATATTTGATGGCAGGTAAGTCACTCTATCGTCACGGAGATCACCAGGCGGCTATTGATCTTTTGGAGGAATTTACTCGTGAATATTCCAGCAGTCGTTACCGAGACGAGGCTGAACGCGTTATTGCGGCAGCTTGGCTAGGCCAAGAGCATACACGTGTGAACGACAGCGCGATAAATCTCGGTTTGGCTCTGCCTCTTTCGCGTGATGAACTGGCATTAACACGATCTATATTCAGCGGTGTACAGCTTGCTGTTGAAGATTACAATTCGCGCCATGAGCCGAAGATCAGGATTGTATTCAGGGACACAAAAAACTCCGAGGCCGATGCTAGATCAGCAGCTAACGCGCTTATGAACGAAGGTGTATCTGTGATCATTGGTCCGCTATTCAGTGATCAGGTTCACTCCGCTGCCCATACGGCGGAGCGGCAGCAGACTGTGATGGTAGCACCACTGGCTACCGATGGCCAGATCACACGAGGACGCCAATACGTTTTTCAGGTCAATGCTACGTTGGCTGAGCGCGGGCGTTACACAGCCCGCCAGGCCATCGACTATTTGAACCTGCGAGATATCGGTATTGTGGTAGAAGCGGGCAATCCTATGAGTGAGGAAATGGCCCAGGGATTCGAAGAAGAACTTGCTGCTCGTGGTCTAACGCCAACGTTTATTTATCAGGTCGGGCCTGATTCAGATTGGACAAGATTCCCGAGCTTGATCAGTTCGAATATGCTTGGGGCGGCAGAAGGTATCTATTTGGCCATACACCGCGATAATGAGGTGGATGCATCCCGTTTGATAGGAAGAGCAGTTATTAATCTTAGGCGGAGGGGCGCGCGACCAATCATACTAGGTCCATTAGCCTGGCCTTCCCTCGATCTGGATAACTATAACCTATCAACTCCGATATACTACACTGATGTCTACTACGTTAATGGTCTGAGCAGGAGGGTGCGGACCTTTGTCCGGGAATATGAAGTAGCTAATGGAGGCGCTGCACCCGACCGGTTCGCATATGTAGGCTACGATGTCACAAGTATGATTTTAGAGAATCTGGACGAGGGTGGGATACTGCCGGAGCGTTTATTGCGGGCGCCGCTGTACGAAGGTTTAGGTATACGTATCCAATTTGGAGAAAATCGGCGTAATACAGAGTTTTATTTCTTTAAACATACCCCCAACGGTCCGCAGAGGGTTCGCTGATAAGGAACAGTGTTGTCTCGTTACGGTAACTGCGCAATGATTCCACAGTGACGCACGTTAGCTTCCTACAGCATTGAGCAGCGTGCATGTTATTCGATTCCTGGATGAAAAACCAATTAATTATTCTTTTCTTGTTTGTCGCTGGGTGTGCAGGATCAGGGCGTCTTAGCTATGATTCTCCCAGTGAGGCATATACGAAAGGGTTGGAGCATTACGAAGCTGGCCGTTACAGTCGTGCAGCCCAGTATTTCCAGGGCGTATTTGACTTCGGCCGGACAAGCGAATGGGCACCCAGTGCGCAATTGTACTTGGCCCGCGCTTATCGCCAGAACAGGGATTACATCTTGGCAGCCAGTGAGTACACCCGGTTTACGGAGCTTTACAGGGCCGATCCGCGGAGTGCAGATGCTGAGTTCGAGCGGGCCATGACATTCTTTGAGCGCTCTCCACAGATTGAATTAGATCAGACAAGTACGCGGCGGGGGATTGAAGTTTTCAATCTGTATATTCAGCGCTATTCCGATCACGATTCCGTAGACGTTGCGATTCGGCATGTTGGAGAGCTGCGCCAGAAGTTGGCCGACAAGCAGATTCATGCTGCCAGGCTTTACGAGCGGCGGGGTCTCTACCAAGCGGCAGCACTGTCTTATGAGTTGGTATTTGACAAGTACCCAGACACTCCCTTGGCAGATGACGCATTACTGGGTGCCATCAGGTCTTACATCGAGTTCAGCGCGCAGAGTATCACACAGCGGCAACCGGAGCGATTACAAAAAGCGATCGATCATTACCAGCGCCTGGTGGACCTTTTTCCTGAAAGCGAGTTGATGGATGTAGCCAGTGAGCTCAATGAGCAGGCGGAAGAAGAGCTTGATACGCTGATCGGAAACAGCACAATATTGTAGCGTATTGTGCACTTCGACGAATAGATGAACTTGGGCATTTTCGGCGGAAGCTTTGATCCCCCGCATATAGCCCATTCGAGAATTGCCGAATTTGCACGATCGGTTTTTGGATTGGAACTGGTTTTATGGGTACCTGCATACGACCCACCGCACAAATCCCAGAACCAACTCACACAGTATCAAAACCGTCTGGGTATGGTGCAGGCTGCTACAGCAGATCATGGATCCTTTCGGGTTTCTGATGTAGAGTCGATGCTTGAACGTCCGACTTACACTGTACGGATGCTTGAAGCGCTGAGGAAACGATACCCGGATGCTGAATTTTACCTGATTCTGGGGAGTGACAGTCTGAAGCAGTTTCAGACCTGGTTACGGCCGGACATTATTGCCCAAGAGGTGCAGCTTCTGGTTTATCCTCGCGCAGGGTACGTTATTGCAGAAACAGATTTGCCTGAATATCTGTGCGGGCGTGTTCAATTCATGGAGGCTCCCGAGATGGCGATCAGTGCGGAGCATATTCGCAGTAGACTTTCTAGCGGGCAATCTGTACGCCATTTGGTTTCAGACAGTGTACTTTCCTACATTATTAAACATCGTCTATACACAGGGTATAACAACTGCGGGGACAACAACGAGTAATCCGCCCCGAGGTCATGGGCTTCCTGGATTTTTTCACTGGCAACCAACCGCCTCTTATCAGAGACGCCTTGGATGATGTTAAGGTCATGTTGGACACTGGCCGCGAGTTGTTTGCTACCTCAAGTGGACGGCTCTTAGAAAACGAAATTCTGGACACAGATCTCTCCGCTCAAGAAGCAGTTATTCGTAAGCGAGAGCAGTCAGTGCGTCTGGCGGTATTGGAGCACCTGAACATTGATCCGAAGCGGGAGCTAGTGCTTTGTGTCAAACTGTTAACGGCTGCACAGGAGGCAGAGCGTATCGGGTACCTGGGACGGACAATGGAGAAGACGGCTACATTGGCAGCCGCCCCCCGAATTGGTACCATCGTGGACGAAATCCGTGAGCTCCGTACTCGTACACTTGGCCAGTTCAATGCTGCTCGTGACTGTTTTATTGAGGGAGACATAAATAAGGCTGATGTTGTTCAAATAGAGCAGGAAGCCATTGCCAAGAGCCTTCGTGAGGTTTTTACATGTCTGGCCAAATCCGAGCTGTCCGCAAACAAGGCGGTGGTGTGTACAGTAGGTGCGTATTCGATAGGGCGCGTAGGTGAGCATTTGGCAAGTATTGCTCGTTGTGTAACAGAGCCACTTCATCGCGTAGGGCCAGATCATAGGGAGGACTTTTGAAGTGCACTACTGCAAAGTCAATATTAAGCCCTACATTCTCACAACTCAGAACACATCAACAAGCTTTCATGGCACTTACGTACTCACAAATGATTGATCTCGGAGCGAAAGCTCCAGAGTTTGATTTACCCGTCAGCAATCCTCAGATAGTTGGCAGTGAAACGCTAAACCTTAAGTGTGCATCAGATAGGAAGCCATTCGCAATTGTCTTCATGTGCAATCATTGTCCGTTTGTTGTGCATATTGAAGATGCTCTGGTGGACGCCGCACGGGTCTGCAAGGGAAGAGGTGTGAATCTTATCGGCATCAGCAGCAACGATACTTTGCAATATCCCCAGGATTCTTTTGAGGCGATGGGAAGGCGTGCGCAGGACAAGAAGTATCCGTTCCCTTACCTGTATGATGAGTCTCAGTCTGTGGCTAAGGCTTATGGTGCGGAATGCACGCCTGATTTTTTCCTGTATGATGAGAACCTTGGTCTGGCCTATCGAGGAAGGTTTGACGAAACCCGTCCTGGTATTGGTAAGGCGACGGGCAAAGAATTTCTGCAAGCCGTGGATGAGCTCCTGACCCTGGGTGTAGTCACCATGCCGCAGCGCCCATCCATGGGTTGCAACATAAAATGGAAGTAGCAAATGCCAACAGACTGGGTTGTCCTTCTACCACCGATTGTGGCCATTGGGTTGGCGCTCTGGACACGACAGGTGTTCTTATCTCTGGTTGTAGGGCTCTGGGTTGGGACGACCATATTGGCTGGTGGTAATGTGATTCAGGGTCTGATTGGCATGGCCGATGTGGTGGTGGCGGTATTTGCCGAACCATCGAACACGAAAATCGTGCTGTTCAGTCTGCTGGTTGGGGGGCTTATTGCGTTGGTTCAGGTATCTGGTGGGGTGGCTGCTTTCGTGTGCTTCGTTCAGACAGCAGGGTTAGCCAAAACACGGCGTGGGGTAGAGCTGCTCGCTTGGTTCACGGGCTTATTAATCTTTGTGGAATCCAGCATCACGTCTCTGATTGTGGGTACGCTCAGTCGGCCGTTTTTTGACGGGCTAAAACTTCCACGGGAGAAGCTAGCCTATTACTGTGATGCCACCAGTGCTCCAGTCTGTATGGCTATTCCACTCAATGGTTGGGGTGCATTTGTGCTTGGATTACTGATCACCCAAGGGTATGACAGCAATGCAGTGGGTACGTTGTTCAATGCGCTACTCTACAATTTTTTCTGCCTTTTTGCAATAGTGTTTGCTTTAGGACTTGCCCTAACGGGATGGGGGTTTGGTCCGATGCGCAAGGCTGAACGCAGGGCAGCCACCACGGGGCAATTGATTCGCCTTGGATCCAATCCAATGATTGCAGATGAGGTAACTGGCTTGGAGCCCATTAAACCAGGCATGGGACGTGTATATGATTTTCTAGTGCCAATCTTCGTGATGATCGGCATGATATTCGTCAGCCTGTATGTGACAGGTAACGGGAATCTTATGGATGGCAGCGGCTCGACGGCGGTGTTGTGGGCCGTGGGCACAGCCATCTTTGTTGCTATGCTTGTCTATATGCTACCGCGACGGGGCCAACCACTTCTAATGCCCGACAAGTCAACGAATTATGTTATCAAGGGCGCATCAGGTCTAGTTGGTGTTGTAGGATTATTGGTACTCGCGTTTGCGCTTGGTGAGGTTTCGCGCAGTCTGGAAATGGGGCCATATGTCGTTTCGGTTTTGGGAGAAGACATATGGGTCTGGTGGTTGCCTGCGCTGGTCTTTGGTATAGGATGTATTGTGTCCTTCACGCTGGGGTCATCCTGGACCACCTTTGCCATCCTGATTCCTCTGGCCCTACCATTGGCGGAGGGGCTGGACATCTCTGTGCCACTCATGCTTGGTGCAGTGCTTTCGGGGGGCGTGTACGGTGACCACGCATCGCCGCTATCAGATACATCCATCATATCTTCAATGGCTTCCGCATGTGACCATGTGGACCATGTGAATACGCAACTGCCTTACTCCGCGTTGGTTGCAGGGATTTCTTTTTGTGCGTTTTTGGTTGCAGGCTTATTAGTCTGAGACAGACACCACATGGGAAGCCGGCAAGGTGTGCGGGCAAGTCGGTAAACGTCTGGCGGCGAAACCCAGTCGTTTCGAGACATCCTGAATTGGATCGAGTGTTTAGCGACAGATATATTTTCACTGACGACGCTTAAAAATTTCACAGGGGGAGAAGCATGTGCAGCGAGGTGGAATCGAGTTGCCGAGCCCCGACTGAAACCCATCAAAAATCTTGATCAACTCCGTGCCCTCAGGCTGGCGGACTGGAACAAGTATAGAAATATCAACCCAAATCCACGCCCAGCCGGTTGTAACTGCCAAGTTCTAACAAACTCTGATACCTTAGTTAGGTGTGCGCTATCTTGCTTTTTTGGCAAAACATGGCCGACAGCATGCGTTTTCAGCGGTTTAGTGCCTTTTGGGGCATCCCCCGCGACAATCCTACTATACCAGATTTTATAGCAGGACTATTCCGGCTATAAAATCTCTACTCTTTCATTGACCTGAATATTCGGGCAGCATCAATTTATCGTATCTTGGGTTAAGTGATTGAAGTTGATAAGAATAATCGCTACACCGCCGCCGCGGTTACCTCTAACCAAGACATTCGTAGCAGATGCTCAATTCAAGGTTCTATCTTATTGGAGTCCTTCTAGTTTTTCTTTGTACCGCAGGATATTCTGGAGTACATAGGCCAATTTCTACTCTTGGTGATAATGGGCGGGGAGGATTAACGACGTCATATACATTTAGGCTCACTGATAAGGATGCTTTGACTACCTCAGCTAAGACGCAGGCTACAGTATGTATTCTTCCAGGCAATGCAAGCGAAGCGGAGCATAGAGAATATGAGGCTTGTATCGCGGAGGCTGAGTGTAAGGATTGGAAAAAATATCAAGATGGTGAGAATGGCAATACCGCGATGATATGCATAGATAAAGATGAACAGGCTAATGCATGTATTCTTGGGGAGAATGCAAGCGAAGCGGAGCAGATAGAATTCGCGGATTGTCTCGGGAAAATTAAGTGTGAGAATTGGAGAAGGCACAAAGATAGTGAGAATGGCATTACCATAATGATGTGCGAAGATGAGTAGTCAGTGTACAGTCTCTTAGGTTTCTGCTCCAAATCGGTTATTTTGGGCGTTTATGTACTTAACTGCGACTTTTGATCGGCTGGCCTGTATGAGCGGGCAAATCAGACCCGGAATCCCATTGACCGGCCTCGGCAAAGCGCACCGCACAGGACTGACGCTGCTGGACATTATGCGGCTGTTCCCGGACGAAGTGGCGGCGAACAAGTGGTTCGAGGCGATCTTCTGGCCGGCCGGTCACAGTACCCTGCCTGCGAAGGTACCAAGAAATGCCAGGATCCGTCGTCAAGCCAGGAAGTACGGCTTTCCACTGTTCAGTTGGTGCTTTCCTGAGGCCCGTCAATGACGCGGCTTGTACCCCCTTCAAATTCCACAACCATGCTAGTCATGATCTTTCGTTGCCCTCTTCGACTTCTTTTTTGTCTGGCGGTGCTTATGCTGTGGGCCCAGGCCGCCTCACCAGTGGTCGCCCAGTTTGAGAAGCGCAGATATCATCCAAGACCTGAGAGCATTCCAGAAGCAACTGATCCCAGCCTTGTTATCGATTTGAGTAACCTGGAAAAATGGGACGAGCTTCCGCCGTTTATTGATACCACAGGTTTCAGGACCGTCGTTTTTGGACGCGAAGACGGAGAGGACTACGAGTTGCTCAGTTCTGTTGCGGATATTGCTACCGACGGCAAGGGCACGATCTTCATTCTGGATGCGCTGCCGGGGACGGGTGCAGCCTCCACCGCTAAGACGGTCCACGTAATTGACGCGGAGGCAAACTACCTGGGCAGTTTCGGGCAGACAGGAGAAGGACTGGGCGAATTCAGGTATCCCAGGTTTCTGATGGTAGCCGACGAGGGCAACACCGTGCTCGTGGCCGGTTCAGACCCACGAGTGGTTGTCTTCAAGCGGACAGAAAGTGGTACTTTCGAGTTTGACAAGAATCTGCGCACGAGGACTGTGGCAAGTGGAGCGTGTTTGATGCGGGGTCACTTCTACGTGGTGCGTTACCTAGCATCAAGCGGCCATGTTATCCACAAGTACACAATGGACGGGGACTACGTAACAGGATTTGGGGCACCGTACGAATACGATAACCCAGGCGTTGTCAGTTTTATATCGGACGGTGCATGGATTTCGTGCAACGAGGATCACGGAGTTGTAGCGATTTCGCACTACTCGATTCCTGTGATACGGGCGTATAACGAGGAAGGTGACCAGCTTTGGGTCGTTCGTGTCGAGGGTATACGCAATGGTCTTGAGATTACAGAGGGTCAAGGCAGAACGACTGTTCATTCGCCGCGTGACCGAAGTGGGAAGGGGCGCGGGTTCCTCAGGGTCTCGGAGGCATTCGGTGACGGATGGTTCTACCTTTCCGCCTCAAAGGAATTGGGTGACGATCGCCGACGCGTTTTGACCTTTAGGATTGATCCTGAGACGGGAGCGTACACGCATGTAGGAAGCGGCGGAGTGCATTCTATAACCGGGGCCGACCTGTTGGTGCAAAGACGGTATGCAGACAATGAAGACGGTACCAAGACACTGCAAGTAGTGATCAGGTCTCAAAAGGAAGACTAGTAGCGGCATTAGAATTTGCCCTTTACAAACTGGCCGATCATATCAAGCACAATTGCAGCGGAGCCCGATCCGGTCAGCGGACGAACAATGGCCATCGGTACAGTCTCTTAGATTTCTGTTCCAAATAGGTTATCCTGATCCTACAATCCTAGTTTCACCGGTCACGGTTGCGCTTAGCAGGGTACATTCATCATAGTCTGTTCGCTCCGTGTGTCGTCTTGATGTGTCACTGAAGTTCTCCCTCCCTTTTTCCGTCAAGTAACTTTAGCACCACGCTTGCTCCGACCCCTACAAGTCGTTATCTTGGGGTCATCACCAACTAGTGAGACGCTACATGCACCAGAGCAGGAACACTTTGCGCCAAGCGGTCATCAAACTGCTGGAGGAATTCGGTCCCATGCACTACCGCAAGCTGGCGGAAGAAATTCTGAGCAAAGGCCTAGCGGTATCGTCCTCCAAGAAGCCAGAAATGACGCTGAACAGTACCTTGTCGGCCGATATCACACGTAACGGCAGCAAAAGTGAGTTTATTCGACTTAGTCCTGGCGTCTACGGATTGCGCGCTTTGCATGCTGCGGGACCGGAATCTGAAAGCAAGGTACTTGGGGTATCGCCCAATCACGGCCGTGGGGGCAAGAACGGCGTATCTGACAACTCTCGGCAAGTTCGCATTCCATTTTTCCCCGTGTACGACGAGGTACGTCACCTGCTAAAGATCTGGCCCGGCTGCACCAAGGCACACGTTACTGGACTCCACAGCACTTTGGCGCAGCTTCGTGGTACACCCCAGAATCCTGTCACTTGGACAGATCCCGATACTTGGATCCCTGAAAAGCTCTCTGATGATATGGATATATATGATCTCGCCATGGCCATCTGGGTCGAGAGTAACAAAGGCGTCAACCCGAGGTACATCTATGGGCACTGGCTTCTAGTCCAGAAATACGACCTTCTTAGTGTAGATTCGGATGGCAAACTCCGGCTCACCGACCAGGGTCGTGATTTCATCGAGCATCAGGGCGGTCGCACCGAGATCTTCCTTGACCAGCAAGAGGGACTTGCAGAGCTTCTCGCGATGATCTCAGGCAGTGGACCCGTTCGCTTTGGAGACCTCGTTGATGAGTGGTCCGAGTACCTTGAGCAGTACTCAAAATTCAGAACCGATTCCACCATCCGTGACACCCTGCGTCGTCGTCTGAAAAACCTCCTTGATCGTGGCCTGATTGATCGTGAGCGCACCAACTATTCGGTCACTGACGCAGGGATCGCGTACCTAAAGCGTGCCGTGACATCGTCTAAGCCCGACGAACGACAGCAAATCCGCAAGCTCGCCAAGATGTGTGAGGGAAAAGTTCGGGAAGCTCTTCTTGAACACCTCCTACAGATGCATCCTAAAGCCTTCGAGGATCTTGTCGGGCATTTGCTCGACAAGATGAACTACCAGAACGTGGTGGTCGTGGGACAGTCTGGTGATGGAGGTGTCGATGTGATTGCTGAGATAGAACTCGGCGTCACATCGGTCCGTGAGGTAGTCCAAGCGAAGCGACACAGGAACACTGTGCAACGTAAGGATCTAGACGCGCTGCGTGGCTCGCTGTACAGATTCAACGCTGTACGAGGGACCATCGTGGCGACTTCTAGCTTTGCGAAGGGGGCAAAGGAAGCGGCGTTTGCCCAAGGTGCTGCACCGATCACTCTCATTGATGGAGACAGGCTTGTCGACCTGCTGATTGAGCACGGAATCGGCATTCGCAAGCACCCGATAGAGGTTCTCTCTATCGATCTGGATGGATTATCGCAGGTAGAGAATTCGGTGGAAGAGTAAGCGAACTCTCCATTCTGCGTGTAACTCCAGCCTACCCGATAGCGGATCGGTCTGCACCGAAACACGGGAAACCTTCACGTCGCTAGCCTGAATTTCCATTCGGATTGTGCTGGTGACTGATTTTGCTGTATTCCTCCCTCTGACGGGCTATGACGGGCATAAATTGCCAACAATACGTCATCTCATGTCATTAACTTAATACTGTTAGCCACGATAGTACTATAATTATTGGCATAGCAGCCCAGGTCGTCATAGAGACATTATTATGCCCTAAGAGGGCCTAATATAGCACCAACTACCAATTTGTCGGGGGATGTACACACATTTCTGAAAGTAATACGATAGGTCTTGCATTTGTAAGAATTATTGTGTATATTGGTAATCGGTTTACAGTTTATGATAAATGATGACTGATTACGCGGACTTCTTTTGCCAACCGGTCCTGCGCA
>Ga0209543_1000741_pt1 | contig 37580 bp, 40 predicted proteins | sample MesohylFT_FD_187296 | JGI IMG/M metagenome (GOLD analysis project Ga0209543, IMG submission 187296) | Host-associated microbial community of the marine sponge Aplysina aerophoba from Gulf of Piran - sponge mesohyl, lysed by freeze-thaw... | ecosystem: Host-associated > Porifera > Sponge >...
GCGAAAAAACCCGCGAAATTTGGGTCAAAACGCATGAATTCGGGGCAAAATCGGCCCTTTTAGACGGAAAAATGGGGAAAATGAGCACCGAAATCAGTAACTCGTCAAACGGAGTGGCGAAGATGGGTTTTGAAGAGAATCTGCTGCAGAGTCAGCTTGAGACTTGGCGCATTCAAGGCGCGTAAACTCATCTTGGCCCTTAGCAATCAAATCGTTGGCTAATGCATTCACAGCCTTTTTTTTGGGAATTATAACCCAAGCTGTAACTCGCTATCTGGCGCGTCCTCCGGCGGTGGATACTGCTTTTTCGGGCGCATCAGTTTCAGAACGGCCTCCCGCATGGTGATTCCTCCGTAACGCGGGTTCGCTACCGGCTCATCCATCATCTCGTCCAGGCGAGATTGTATCTGGGACTGGTCTGGAGTAAGAGGGTCTAGGTCAGTCATTGGTCTACAAGTCCATTTAACGAATTCAGTTGATTCCACTTGAGTTTGAACTCATAGGGAATTCCGGATCTGACTCAATCGAATCAACCTATTTACGAATAAACCGGTCAGTAATGACGCGTCTCCACACGGTATTGAATGGCTAAGCATTCCGGTAAAATGCTCATGCGATCAAGTCTTTATACTTTAACCGTTTCCCGACCATTCCCTGAACGACCATAGCCATCTGGTCAATGGTATCCAGGTTACGGAGATTATGCTTCCCCGCGAACTGGGTTACGTAGCGGTTGAGGTGTTTCTTGCTTAGATGGTGGTAGGTGCCATGATAGGCACGTTTGAGCGTTGCCCAGAACGATTCGATCCCGTTGGTATGGGCTAATTCCCCCAATGCAGTGGATACGGCCCACTGTTTTTGACTGTGATTGACCGATGTGTGATACGTCAATCCCTCGTAGCTCGTATGATCATCAGTAAATACCGAAGCATCCTTTGAGCGTGTATCATTCACAAACTCCTGAATCGTTGGCTTCGTGGTATCCTCGATCACCTTTGCTTGAATCTGATTCGTCTTACGGTCCTTGATCCCCAGTACCGCACTCTTGCCAACCGTACCCCGCCCTGCATTGAGTTTCTTATCCTCATGCTTATTCTTCTCCAGTCCACCGATATAGGCTTCGTCTACCTCAACCGGTCCCTCAAATACTTCAAGAATCTCTGGTAGCAAGCCTTCACGTATGCGGTGTAACAGGTGCCAAGCAGTCTTTTGAGCAATCCCTAAATCTCTATGGAGCTTCATGCTGGACACGCCTTTGAGACTGGTCATCTCCAAAAAAATTGCCCATACCCACTTTGGGAGCGGCAGTTTTGAAGATGCAAGAAGGTTACCTGTTTTTACGGAAAAATACCGTTTGCAATCTCGGCAACGATAAGGCATACCGTTCTCGTTGCTCTTGGTCTCGTAGGTACTGGTCCCTTTGCAACGTGGGCATTTGCGACCATTCGCCCAGAATACAGATTCGAACCATTCGGTCGCTGCCTTCTCGTCTGGGAATTGTCTTGCCAGATCAATCAAGCTAATCCCTTTGCGGTGTGAGCGTCCAGGTCCCTTGTTACTCATAGTCTTAGCCCCTTCCGGGCGTTGCTGAAATATAGTACGTTATACGCGCATCTTAGTGAAAATATACAGTTTGAGTTATAATTCCCATAAATAAAACGGCTCTTCACTAAATATAGTGGAAGCAACCTTGGATTCGAAAATGCTTTGAATGGTGCTGGCTGAATTTTCAGTCTACCTTGGGAATGATTTTCCAAGGTTATCCATCATTCTAAACATCTGAATCAGCGTAATGAAAACGGAGATCAAAGAGATCAAGGAGGTTCGTCACGCATACGGGATCGAGTCTCGTTGGGAGATTTCACGGATGACGCTGGACCGTGAGACGAAAGAAATGGAGGTTCATGTTATTTGCACGGATGCATCTGTGCTACGGTGTCCGAAGTGTGATCAGGTTTGTTCTTTGTATGATCGTCGTCCTCGTCGGTGGCGTCATCTGGACACGGGGGAGTATCGTACCTTCGTGGTGACAGAGATTGCTCGTGTGCAATGTTCAGACCATGGAGTTCGGACGGTATTGGTTCCCTGGGCATCGGCGAAGGCCCGGGTGACGTTTGCCTATGAGGCCCTGGTGATTGACTGGCTTTAGGAGACGAGTGTATCCGCGGTTGCCCGTTTGATGGGGGTGAGCTGGAGCGCAATTGACGGGATCATGCAACGTGCGGTGAACCGGGGACTTGCGCGAAGCGCGGCGCCGTCTCCGGCCCACATTTGTGTGGACGAGACCTCGTTTCGTAAGCGGCATAATTATGTGACGATTGTATCGGACCCTAAAACGGGGAAGGTACTAAATGTGAGTGAAGGTCGGACAAAATCGAGTCTACGGGCTTGGTATGCGGGACTTACCCCGGCGCAGTTAGAACAAATTGAGAGCGTGAGTATGGATATGTGGCCTGCGTACATTCAATCCACGCTGGCGTGTGTGCCGGGGGCCAAGAGAACCGGGCGTTGATGAAACAAGGAATGGAAGATCTCATAGGGACCAAGTATGACTGGCTGACCAATCCAGTCAATATGTCGGAACGGCAAAAGAAACGATTCCAAGCGTTGCGCAAGAGTACGTTGAGAACCGCCAGAGCTTGGGCCATTAAGGAAGCCGCCCAGAAGTTGTGGCACTATGTCAGTCGTACCTGGGCCTACAAGGGCTGGAAGCGCTGGTTATCCTGGGCCATGCGCTGCCGGCTTGAACCCGTCAAAAAAGCTGCCAAAACCATCAAGAATCACTTGTGGGGCATTATCAATGCCATCATTCTAAGGGTCAGCAATGGTCCTGCCGAAAGCTTAAACAGCCGGATCAAAACCATCAAAGTTCGGTGTCGCGGATTCCGCAATAAACAGCGGTTTACCAATGCTATTTACTTCTATCTTGGAGGTCTGGATCTCTACCCAGATGGAGTCCGAAATCGATCTTTCCACTAAAAAAGATGAAGAGCCAATAAAACAAGTGTAATCATGGCCAAGCCGGGACGTTCATACAGAGACGGAATAACGTTGTTACAATTACAGGACTTGTTTCCTGATGAAGCATCAGCACAGCAGTGGTTTGAGTCAGTTGTTTGGCCTGATGGCCGAAAGTGCCCGCGATGTGGGGGAGACAACACGTATAGAGGGACACACAAGACTATGCCATATCGTTGCCGACCATGCAAAAGAACGTTCAGCGTACGTACCGGAACAGCTATGCAATCGAGCAAATTACCGTTACGTATATGGGGCTACGCCATCTATCTTGAAATGACTTCGCTCAAGGGTGTATCCAGCATGAAACTGCATCGTGATCTTGGTATCAAACAGGATACGGCATGGCATTTACAGCATCGCATTCGGACGGCATTCATCCAAGAGATTTCTAATGAGTTTGCGGGTCCAGTTGAAGTTGACGAATCATACTTTGGTGGACTAGAAAAGAACAAGCACGCTAGCAAGAAAGCCAACCTGGGACGTGGTCCTGTAGCGAAAACAGCCGTCGTGGGAATGAAGGATCGGGATAGCAATAACGTAGCTGCACGTGTGGTTACCAGCACTGATAAATCAACACTGCAAGGATTTGTACGTGAGCATGTTGAAGACAGTACGAAGGTCTACGCGGATGACGCACGGGCTTATATTGGGCTTGAAAACCACGAGAGCGTCAAACACAGTGTATCTGAGTATGTGAACGGGCAGGCTCATACAAATGGCGTAGAGAGTTTCTGGGCTGTTCTGAAGCGTGCTTATCACGGAGTCTATCATCATATGTCTCCGAAACACCTGCAACGCTACGTAGATCAGTTCGCAGGAAAACACAACCTTCGCGGTCTTGATACAATTCAGCAGATGAACCACGTGATAGCTGCTATGGTCGGAAAACGACTCATGTACAAGGACTTGGTGGGGAAGTAGTAGATCAAACGGGAACCTAAAAAATCAATGTAACCATGAGACTTATTAACTCTCTCCTTTATGATATTTTGGTCTTCATTGAAGGACATGAAGGACGTGGGCCGTACAAAATGCCAGAAAAACTCGGTGACTACACAATAGAGCAAGTCAATTATCACATCCGAATGTGCGAAAAGGCTGGTTTTATAGAGCCTGGCCGTTCGAAGATTGGGCTTACTGGTTATCCTAGCTACTTTGAACTCGGAGAGCTTACTTGGGAGGGACACCAAGAAATACACCGCCGACGCAATGGGAAATAAAGAGAGGGAGGGAGGGTAATCCTATGATAATCAGTATGGGATTTGCCCACAAATCCTTTAGTCTTTAGTAAGAACCATTTCCACGCAATCTTGCGTATACTTGTTATATTCCGATTCTCACTTCACTAATGGGGATGTAATGGATATCTTCAATTCCGCCGTGTCTGTTCTTTCACTTGTAGTTATAGCTGTTGGGACTTTTATAGCTCTTCGTTCGTTGCGCGGCAATACCCATAAGAATATCAAGGAGGACGGAGAGTGGAAGGGGAAAGTTGATACTCTTTTGGAAAGTATTGTGAAAGATTTGGAAAGAATTGGGGAAGAACTTACCGAGTTGCGTAAGATTGTATTTTCTCGCTTTGGCAATTCTGTGATCAGTTCAGATAGTCCGCTTCGACTTACCGCGTTCGGAGAAACTATATCGAGAGAGATCACAGCGCAAGCATGGGTTGAGAGGGTAGCGGACTCTCTCTATGAGGATATCAAAGGAATGGATGCTTATGAAATACAGGTTTTTTGTTTCGAGTACGTAGAAAGCACTGATGAGTATAGCAATGAAGAACAGAAAGCAATTCGACACGCTGCCTACAAACGAGGGATAAAGACTAAAGATATTCGCCAAGTTCTCGCTATCGAACTTCGAGACAAATTGCTGAAGAATGCTGGACTAGAAGCCCTATAATTGGAAAAATGGTAATTGCACCATGAAACCAGCCTCCAACTCAGAACAGGGCAAAGAACAAGAGCGACAACGGCTCTTGGAGAAACGATCCAATACCCCAGCGGTCAATCCGTTCTATCGTGGCAAGACCCCCAAAGAAGTGGCGAAGATTCTTTTCCGAGCAAATCCGACCACACGTAAATCAAAGAATCGCGAAGATTGATTATATGATCAATCCTTCCATCCCCTCCCCCCAATTTTCGTGCCAAAACGATATGGACAGGCGACAACTTGTACATAATGCGGGGCATGAACAGTGCCACGGTTGACTTAATCTACTTGGATCCTCCGTTCAACAGCAACGCCAATTACGCAGCTCCCATTGGCAGCAAAGCTGCAGGGGCAGCCTTCAAGGATACCTGGACGCTTAGTGATCTAGATACTGAATGGGTCAATCTGATTGAATCCAAGCATCCTGTGTTGTACCGAGTCATCACGGCTGCTATGACTGATAGTGACAAATCCTATCTGGTTTACATGGCAACACGGTTGTTGGAAATGAAGCGACTGCTCAAGCCCACTGGATCAATCTACTTACATTGTGATCCAACCATGAGCCATTACCTGAAATTGGTGATGGATGCTGTTTTTGGGAAAAACATGTACAGAAATGAAATTGTATGGGAACGTCTTAAGGGTGCAGGGAAACGTACACAGCACGCACCTATTAGTTATGGTCCGGCAACTGACTCCATCTTGTTTTATGCCTCAAAGAATGCGGTATTTAACATAGGTGATGATCTTGTACCCTTGTCGGACGAATATCGAAAATCCTTTAAGTACCGAGACTCAAAAGGAGTTTATGCACGACGCAGTCCGTTTAACGCCCCTGGGCAGGGGGCCCGTCCTAACCAGTGCTATAAATACAAGGGATTCTATCCTCCCCATCCGAGTGGATGGAATGTGACATTACCAACGCTAATTCGGATGGACGAAGATGGTGAGCTTGATTTCGCAAATGACCGTGTGTACAGAAAACAGAGACTCCCATCAGGGAAACATGCAAACAGCCTATGGACAGACATCAACGCTGCACCGAAAAGTGAGCGTGTATGATACCCAACACAAAAACCTTTGGATCTTATTAAGCGAATAATCAAGATATCAAGCAACCTTGGTGATGTTGTTTTAGATCCGTTTTGCGGATGTGCGACAACCTGCGTTGCAGCTGATAAACTGAATCGTGAGTGGGTGGGAGTTGATATCTCAGATAAGGCATATAAATTGGTCATTGATCGACTTCTGGAAGGCCAGGGAGCCGTATACCACAGCGATGGCGTTAAACAACATTCCTTATTTGAGGAAGTCATTCATAGATCGGATGTGCCTCAACGTACCGACTTAGGCGAAATACCACGTTATAATTGCCAAGAAAACAAAACGTGGTTATATGGCAGCCAGGAAGGAAACTGTGCTCACTGCAATACTCACTTTGAAATGCGTCATCTGGAAGTGGATCACATCATTGCTCGAAGCAAAGGCGGTACGGACCACATTGATAACCTACAAATGCTTTGTGGCAGTTGTAACCGCATCAAGGGCAATCGTGGTATGGCGTACCTTCGGAAATGACTTCGCTTGGCTGCTTAACCTCTCCACTGGTGGTCCAAGTAATCAGCAACACAGTTTCACTTAAACGGGTAATTCCCCATTAAATCTATCACGGTTCCCCGCGTGAAAATGCTAACTATGATTCAGCCAAAATTAATCATTCCATCCAAATCGTTGTAGAACCCATTGTTTACTGGGTAGGCGTTACCACCGGATGCGTGCACTTTGGCTCTTGATTATCCTTCCATTATGGTCTGACACTGTTCCTGCGGACGGTCCACCCTTTGAACCCCAAGAAGCACTGAAAACCATCAAGGTACCCGATGGCTTACGTGTAGACCTTGTCGCCGCAGAACCCCTGGTGGCCGACCCAGTCGCAATGGATATTGACGAGTATGGCCGGATCTGGGTCGCCGAAATGCCCGGCTATCCCCTGGACATCGGCGGATCTGGGCGAATAAAAATCCTGCATGATACAGACCAGGATGGTCGACCTGATTCTGTAGCATTATTTGCTGACGGACTCAGGCTGCCGACCGGTATTATGCGCTGGAAGGACGGCGTCCTGGTAACTGATCCACCTGATATTCTCTATCTTCCGGATACCAATGGGGATTCCCGAGCAGACAGCCATATAGTAGTACTAACCGGGTTTGCGCTCTCAAATCCGCAACACAATACAAATTCGCCGCTTTACGGACTGACCAACTGGATTTACGTAGCTAACAACGGCACGATCTGGTGGACCGAAAAATATGCGGACCCCTTCGGTGATCAAGGAGATCATGTGTATTTTCCCGACAATCCTGAGGGAAAGCGTCTGCCGCGTAATGCTGCCGACCGAAACGTGCGTTTCCGACCGGATACCTATGAGCTTGAACTTCTTGGTGGACGATCCCAGTTTGGACATACCTTTGATACTTGGGGAAGGCATTTTTTAGTGGATAATAGTCATCACCACTCTGTGGAGGCCCTTGCTTCGCAATACTTGGAGCGGCGCCCTGATGTACCAATCCAAACAACCGTTCACAGAACGCCGGACCACGGGGATGCTGCCGAAGTATATCCCATCACCATCAGCCCCATACACCAGTTGCTGACTGATCGTGGAGTATTCACTTCTGCATGCGCGCTGACCTGGCAACTTGGAGGTTTGTTGCCTGCACCATTTGACAGCAACATTACGCTGGTCGCGGAGCCTGTTCACAACCTTGTGCATATTGACCGAGTGGTTCCAGATGGGCCGGTTTTTCGGAGCGAGCGCGTACTCGAGAAGCGTGAATTTCTCGCTTCCACAGACAGCTGGTTTCGTCCGGTTAATTTCACCATTGGCCCCGATGGAGCTATATATGTTGTTGACTACTACCGGCAGATCATTGAGCACCCGGAGTGGATGGACGACAGTCTGGCGGCTTCCGGTGACCTGCACCAAGGCACCGATCGCGGACGCATCTATCGTATTGTACCAGAAGACACTCCTGAACTGGACTGGCACGGGAAGCTCAACCTTGCCAATGCTGCCCTATACGAACTAGTCAGCAAGTTGGCCTCTGAGAATATCTGGTGGCGTCGCAACGCGCAGCGTATTCTGGTGAGTCGGGATCACCAGGATGCGATAGCCCTTCTCTCGGAAATGGCTGTATCCAGTGCTTCTGCCTTAGGGCGACTTCATGCCCTTTGGACCTTGAATGGCTTGGGCGCACTCACAACCAGTCAGATTACGTTGGCACTTGATGATCCGTACCCTGGAGTGCGTGAAAATGCTATACGGCTGGCAGAACTGGCGCTGCCCGATAGCCCTGAACTCGGCCAGAACCTGCTAACCATGACCAAGGATCCTGATGTTCGGGTTCAGTATCAGCTACTCAATACCCTTGGGTACCTACCTGGCTCAGATGCTGCTAAACTTGGACTGCTTGAGCAAAATATTGAAAGCGAATGGTTTCAAACGGCCGCACTCCTGGCACTTGATGTCTCTGTCCATGACCTCATGCAAACAGCATTGTACGAGTTCACAGCGCCAGACCATGTCATTGACCGCTTTGTCCTACGTCTGGCACGTATTCTCGCGAGAACAAATGGGCTGGTACCTGCCCTAACCAATGAGGGGCCTGCTCTTGCTGCACGTTTGGAGGGGGCTGCGGAAGGTTTGCAGCAACGTCAGGATAAGGTTGCAATCTCACCAGAGCTGTCCAGACATCTAGCAGAATTAGCCTTAGCGCCGGATGATGAACTGGGCAATGCTGCTGTAGCGTTACTTGAAGCAGTGATCCTCCCCGAATCAGAGAGACTCGAACAAGCACAGCTTATAGCGACTAACATTAACTCAACGGTGGAGACAAGAGTGCGGGCAGTGCGTATCCTGTCGCTTACCCCTGATAATATCGAAATCCTGGCGGCGCTGCTTGACCCCTCCTATCCTGTGGAAGTCCAAGTCGCATCTGTGGAAGCATTAGGAGCCCAACCAGGCACAGGGCCTACACAGTTTTTGCTACAATCCTGGCCTAATCTTTCGCCACGCTCCCGAAATCGGGCACTGGACCAATTTTCCAGCCAGGATCGTGCAGATCTGTTAATAACTGCATTAGAAGAGGGAGTCGTTCTACCTGAAGAAATCACTTGGCACCAACGCGTCCGTTTGATGCGCGATACAGTAGAACCCGTCCGAAGCCGTGCGCGAGCAATCCTCAAAGTAAAGGATACCGCTCTCGGCGCATTATCTATTCCTGACGATCCGGGGAAAATTGATCATGGACAGGTACTATTTGAAATCCTGTGTGCACAGTGCCACATGGCAGGGGAAGTAGGTGCAGGCACTATTGGACCAGATTTGGCTACTGTACAACATTGGCCACGCCATGCCCTGTTAGCCGAGCTTCAAAACCCCGGTCAGAGGATTGCCAGCGGTTACGAATCGTGGAAGTTGACGCGCACCAACGGTTCAACGATCGAGGGAACTATTGCCTCAGAAACCTCTTCAGCAATTACAATTAGCACCCTCACTGAGACGATCGTGGTTCCACGACAGGATGTGAAGGAATTGACTGCAATACCCGGTTCGTTTATGCCACCGGGCCTTAACATGGCTCTTGAACCTGATGATCTGCGCGATTTGCTTAGCTTTCTAAGACAGGAGCTTCCCCAACAATAATCTTTCCACTCCCGATGCAAAAACTTTTGATACTCTTCACGGCAGCCTTGTTGTTCACTGCCTCTCAGACCATGGCACAGACGCCCGCTGTGCCCTCCCTCGACGCGTGGGAGATTCACGATCTTGATCGCCCGCAACCGGTTGTCGTTACTCCTGGAGAATTTACTCCCGCACCCCCACCCTCAGACGCTATTGTTCTGTTTGATGGAACACACTTCGAGGAATGGATGCATGCAAACGGCGATGCAGTTAAATGGCATTTACGCGACGGTTACATGGAGGTGAATCCCGGTACCGGGATTATCCAAACCAAACGTTCGTTTGGCGACGTGCAACTTCATATCGAATGGGCAACACCAAATAGTGGGACAGGACAGGACAGCGGCAACAGCGGTGTGTATCTCATGAACACCTATGAGGTACAAGTGCTTAATTCGTTCGAAAATGAGACCTATCCCGATGGACAGGCCGCATCGTTGTATGGGCAGTATCCCCCACTTGTGAACGCCAGCCGCCCACCGTTGGAATGGCAGTCCTACGATATTGTCTTCAGAAGACCCCATTTCGAGGAGGACGGTACACTGAAGCAACCGGCAAGAGTCACTGTTTTCCATAACGGTGTACTCGTTCAGGACAACGTGATCCTGACTGGACCTAGTGGGCATCGATCCCGTCCCCCGTACCGGGTTCACGAGGACGCGTTGCCACTCATCTTACAAGATCATAACGAACCTACACGCTTTCGCAATATCTGGATCCGCGACTTGGAAAGAGATATGTAATCTATGAATGACCTTAATCGCAGGGATTGACATTGGCGGAACACGGACGCGCTGTGCGCTGGCGCGGAAGGATAAGCCACACGAAATTTACCGCAGGATATCGGTAGCGACGCCGCAGCAAGGACCTGATGCGGTGCTTGATGCAGTTGAGGACATGATTCGTGACAAGCTAGGGGTAGAAGAGCCATTATGTGCGGTTGGCTGCGTAGCGCCGGGCATGACGGATACACAGTCTGGCGTGGTACTTGAGGCAACCAATCTGAATTACTGGACTAACATTCCCCTGGTCACCGAGCTTGAAACAAGGTTTCAAGCACCTGCTGCTATAGAGAATGACGTTAATGCTGCGGTCATAGCGGAGACTCGACTGAGTGTATCCACTGAAATGTCCCCAGTTGTCTACGTGACCTTGAGTACGGGAGTAGCTGCTGGCATAGTCATTGACGGCAAAATCCTGCGGGGAGCAAATTACTGCTCCGGCGAGATTGGCAGTATTATTCCCTCCCCCGAGTATCTCGGCCAAGATTGGCAACCGGGTGGATGTTTGGAGCAACTGGCGGGCGGCGTTGGCCTGGCTGCCCAATGGGCCAAAATCCAAGGTGCTCCCCCGAACACAACGAGCGCACTCGAAGTGTTCCAAGCAGCTGATGCAGGAGATATTGAGGCGATCGCGTTGATCAATAAGGCTACTGACTACTTGGCACAGGCTATCGTAGCACTGGTCTGTATCCTTGATCCTGCAATTGTGATCCTGGGTGGAAGTATTGGGCTCGCCAGACCAAGGATTGCCGAACGTATGCGCCAGGTATTAGCAGAATCAGTTCCTCACGCGCCCCCCTTACTACCGTCCTATTTGGGAGAAGATGCTCCGCTCTTGGGTTCACTTATACTGGCTGGATCCTGCCTTGGCGACTCGTTTTCTGACCCGGCTGCTTCCTCTGCTTCAGATTCACGCGCAGACATCAGTCCACCATTGTAGCTTCCGTCCAATGCACGTCCGAGTGCAGACAAAATCTGGTCAAGATCCAATCCTACAACCAAGGCATATGCCTTGGTCAGACTGCGTAAATAGACCTCATGAAAACTCTCATTATGATACAAGCCACTGGTTTCGTAGTCTTGTAATACCGACTTAGGGATGCGCGTCTCAACGTAAATAGTCTCTAACGAGACTCCTCGCTGTTTTCTGAGAGTACGTAGATCATGTGCATACCGACGCCTTGCCTCTTCAAATTGGCCCGCGGCCATTCCTTTAGGATGGTTAACCATTGATCCAGCATGTCATGTGCAATCAAGCAGTGCAACAAAATAAGGAAATTTATCCAAACCCCAAGGCAGATACTGTCATGCTTTGATAACTGGACTACGCAATAAAAAATGCCCAGCTGACACTCGGCATTTAATTATCAACTGCCTCTGTTCTCAAAAAAACGGCAGCACATGTGAAAATCTGGGCCTTTACCACATGAAGGGAGATGCGCGCGAGCAGAACATCTATCCCAGATAGTGCTGTCCTTATCCTAGCAGTACAAACCCACAAGGGGCAAATCTGAGCGCACACGCCAGTCACTCGAGGACTGCTTGCCTGCACTGCTCAATCCCGTCGGGACGGCGAGATTCGAACTCGCGACCCCTTCAACCCCATTGAAGTGCGCTACCTGGCTGCGCTACGTCCCGGGATCAACAACTACGCTAATTGCTGCCTGATGTTCTCCAAGAACAAGCGCAAATTCAGCAGTTCCTTCCGTTTTATGCTACGCTGAACAGGTGATGCATCGCCTTCGTTCTCCAAGACCTGTCTAGCACCGGCTAATGTGTATTTGTTCACGCGAAGAAGCTCATAAATCCGATAAGCTGCCTCTAAATCCTCCTTCGTGTAAGTCCGTCGGCCAGCATTGTTTTTTCTGGGGTTGAGTTGGGAAAATTCATTTTCCCAATAACGTAAAACATGCGTCTCTACTCCAACGAGTTCCCCTACCTCCCCGATCGAGTAGTAGAGTTTGGTGATCTTGTCCTTAGTCATCAGAGTGCTTAAGTATTTGGGAAAGAGATTGTCACGATATGTCGGTCAAGAATCCAGACAAGATAGTTCACATGAGCTTAGCGTGTCACGCGCGTACCCTGGAATCAGTTGTCGTCAATGGGCACCATCAACTGAATGGATCCTACGTCTTCCGCGCTGTACCTTTAGCGTCTATATGTTTGGGCGGAGGCCCATATTTTCTATCTGTATTCTGAGTTCTCTCGAGTTTATCAACCACAGAATCACATGCATTCTTGAGTGTATTGCGCAAGAAATCATCTAATATCACCCCTTATCTAAAATTAAGATCTTGATCTGACCTCACCTAATTGCATCCTGAGTTCAAATTATATCCTAGTCGGCCGCCAACTATGCCACATAATCCCCGAACATTGAGTGGGGGAAATATGCTATCTGTCTAACCCTATTCGACGAGTAATCTCTCCAATTCGTCGAATAATGTCCTTGGAGTTGCACAGAACCCCCAGCTCCAGCGCAGTTCTTCAGGATCCGTCTGATCACATAAGTCTAACAACATGAGAGCGCCCCGGCGCTCTTTGGCACCGGGGCGCTCTTTAGCAGTCGAGCAGTTTTAATAACTACTCGATCACCATTCCTACTTCCCTACTTCATCAGGGTCATGCGTCCCGTCTTCACATACCGGCTCTCGGCTCCGGTCGCAATCATCCGGTACAGGTACGTCCCCGACGCCATGTTGATCGCGTTCAACTCAAGCGTCCGGTTCGCACCAGCTTCAAACTCCCTCGCTGGCAGTGTCATCACTTCGCGACCCAACATGTCGACCACCTGCAGGGTTACCTGTGCCGCCTCTGGAAGATCAAACTCGATCCGTGTGGATGGATTGAACGGATTCGGATAGTTTCCATGCAGTGTGAATTCTGTCGGAATCTCTGCGGTTCCTTCTTCTTCGACACCCGTAATTACCTGTGAGAGAAATACCTCTCCGTCATTAGCCACTCCCATAAGTTCCAGATCGTCCTTGCTACCAGACAGATTCAAGATCACCGTCTCCCCCTGATAGCCATTCAGATCCAGATAGTAAACCTCTACTTCCTCCCTGTTATCCGGTGATGTCACTTGGACACTATGGGCTCCTGGAGCAAGGGAGAGATATCCGGTTGTCGAATCAAAGCTGAAGTTGTTCGCCAACAACTTCGTCGGAGTCATATTGTCTGCAGGATCCAGAACTCGTACATCTACATCCCCCAGATCACCAGATCCATGGACCAGGATCGCCTCCACCATGTTTTCCACCGAAGATTTCAGCTTGGTATTGACCATCTTGATTCTCGGCTCCGTCGCCGCACCATGAGCGATCACCGCGTGGCTCTGCCCATTCGCGAGAGAGTTCAATGAAATCTCAATGGTCCCGGCAGGAACACCAACCGGCACGATTCTAAGCATATCATCTCCCGTAGTATCATAGTAACCGTAGCCAGTTGCATCCCGGAAACCAAGATTTCCTGCCAACTTAACATCACCATAGTACAGGTCAACCGGGACAGGAAGCGGCAGGTTGTGAATGAACTGGACCTGAGTAGATCCCACCACTGGATCCAGATGGATCGGATTCTCCAGTCCATTCGAAGCAATCCCTAAGATGGAACAGCCCTCCTCAACATCTACACCCTCCTGGGTGACGTTCAGCACACCATTGATAAAGTCATTTACAGCAAAGGTAGTCTCATGCGATGCTCCTCCTACGTCATATGTTCCAGCCAAACGTGGATTCGACCAATCGCAATCCCACTGTACAATGCGAATTCTTCGGGAATCAAACACATTCTCGAGCCCGTCTGCAGCGACACGAATATTCAGACCGCTGTATATCAGATTCTCCTCCAAGTCCAGTTTCCAGAACATATCCGAATGCGCATTCAGCGTAAGCGCACCACCGTCTGCCTGAACCAGTAGATTGTCGTTCTCCAGTAGGTTAGCATCGTCCGCCGGACCCATCAGAGTTACAGCGACCGCTACGGTTTTTTGAAGGTTATCGGGCACCTGCAGAATAACCGGACGGAAGGGGGGCTTATCTCCTTCGTGTCCTCCCATAGGGAACAGATACCCACCGGTCACTACTCCGCCGCTGGAATTGCCGTCTAGCAGATGACGTGTCAGCGTACCCGATACATTCGACTGGCGGGATCCTTTCCAAATGGCAGCCTCGCACATCTCATCACCGTTGGGACCGCATCTCTCTCCTCCCTGAGCAGATGTGCGCCGGACGAGGTTAGCTTCAGACATCGTGTTCTTGAAGATCCATGCATGTTCACCGGTACTGATCACGCCTCTCTCCAAGGTCAGTTCAGCAGCTTTCTCTTTCTCACCCTGCTTCACATCGCTCTGCCTCACATCGCTCATGAGCATGACCCCTTTGCCTGTGTTATTAATCGTGACGTTGTGAAGATCAATAATCGCAGCTGTCTCAATGGATTGCTGTGCCCCCCCTGAGAACTCAAGGGCTGCCTTGAGTGTGAACGGCGGGTCAGCTCCGCCCAGTTTGACGGCCCCGAAGTGGAAGTCTCCTTTCAGGACTATCGGGTAATTTTCAGATGTCCCAAACCGGCGGACGCTATCGGCCACCATGAAGTCGCCCATGACGGTGAACTCACCAATAATGTCACCACTGACATCATCTACACGGGCATTTAGCAACACACCATCCTCTGCGTGTGTTGTCTTCCCCGCATTCTGCGTGAAGTCGCCCATGACAGTCACACTTGCCTGATCCCAGGCGGTCATTCCTCCGGTCCCGCCGATCGCGAGATTACCGCCAAATTTGAGGCTATTCTGGCCATTCACATAGATCCTGGCAGAGTTGAGCTCGACATCTTTCTTGATCTCAATGGCATACTTATCCGTTTTGGGATCCGTCTCGTCATAAAATTCAACCGCTCCACCATTCATCGCTGCTAAGCTATCAATCACCACCTTCGTATCATGGAAGTAGAGACTCCCGCCCCAGTTGTTAGTACCGGGGTTCGCGGTCGCATCCAGTACGACCGTGTCAAATGCCTCCCCGTTAATCCAGGTTTCCTTACTTCCTGCCGGTACGAAAATCTTACCCGTCACCGCCCCCATAACCGTTAGTCTCACATCGGGTCGGAGTCCATGTCTTCCTTCCAAACCCCTCGCGGGTGCTGTGTAAGCCGGACCTAACTGAAGTGCGCCCGTCCCCACATCAATCGTTCCTCCTTTACCCACAGTGGCCACTGCGCTTTCATTAACGTAGTGCCCACCGGAGTTCCGCCGCCCCAGCACATGGAGTTCCCCACCACCGGTTACGATCTTGCCTACTTGCTTGGCAACTGTTGCAACCGTCACGGTGCCGTGCACCAGCACATTATTGCCATTGGAATGCAGTTCTCCTTCGTCGACCATGACGAATGGGCTAATACCGGTCACACTTGGCATACCAACCGTCAGATGCGAGCCGTCTCCTTTCATATGCAGATGTCCCTTGAAGATATGGACTCCCTCAGCGAGGGATTTTGGCTCGTTAACGATAATCACCGCATCTTTATGCTCCACCACAACTTTACGAGGAGTGAACCACTCACGGCCAGTCATGTATTCTCCCCCCGTCACATACTTCAGAATATATCCATCATCGCTACCAGCAATGGGCTTCGTCACATCTGTGCCAATACTTCCTGGCCTGCTTGTATCCAAGGCCAGAGTACCATCCCTCACCACAAGGAGCCCAGCGACCGTCATCGTTTCCCCATCTGTACCCGGATCCGGATCAACCAGCACCACCGCTCCACTGCAGAGCCCCAAGTCGTTTAAGGTAGCGGCAGACAAGAGTCGCAGTGTATTATCCACTCCTACATCTACCGAAAGCCTCCGAACTTTATCCAGTGCAACCTCGTCTGAGTCGATGGTCGCATACGTGAGATAATCCACCGTGGAGCCGTTGGCCAAACTGCCTTCCAGACCATCTCCCTGGAGGATGAGCGCGTCTTCTATCTGGACGCTTCCTTCAGAATCTAGTTCTCCGTCCTCGGTAACATGGACTGTAGTGGCTATGAGTGTCCCTTCTTCCTTCACCGTTACATCATCTGCAATGACCACGGTACGAATTTCTAGCTCTGCTTCCTCAGTGAACGCGACATCCCCTGAGAGCGTGACTTTATTTCCAAATTTCAACCCAGGGGGACTGCATACGTCGTTTTTGTCCGAAATGGTTGACTTCGCAGGGTGCCACATCTCGATTATTGCATCTGCACTGACTTCCACATCTCCTTCAACGAAAAGATTATGCGCTCTAGGATTGTCTTTTGAATCAGTCGGAACTCCTGGAGCTCCCTGCAAGAGGATTCTCCCACCATCTGCAATGAGAAGGTCTTCCTTCACCCTGGACTCGGATTCGCCGCTGTCTACGCTAAAGATTACCTGAGCGTCATCATCACCAAATCTCAAGTCGAGGTCTCCCTTAATGGTATTGGATGCGCCTGCAAATTCCACACCTGCAGGTGCAAATGCCACATCGTCTTCATCGTCCACGCGCTCAACATAATCGTCAGGAGTCGAATTCGGAACACCAAAATCTGTACGAACGCCAACATCCTTAGAAACACCATAATCATCCAGGATTACGTGCCCTTCGATCGTTGCATCCTGCTCGAAAAGAACCCGGGCATCGTTCCACTGCTGGATGTTTCCTTCCACCGTGACATCAGTTTCGAAAATAACGTCCGTGGTAATGTCGTTTGTTCCGTCAATACTTCCTATAACAACGAGGTTACCGATTTTTTTCAGGCTGACACAGACATTTCCGGCGGCGACGGCATAGAGATCACTCTCGACCGTGCCATTCCCTGTGACCATCAGGCAATCATCTACGGTGATTTTCTCCTCGTCCGGAAGATAATCCCCTGGTTCATGCAGCATGAATCCAGAAGCAGCCCGCTCATCACTGGTATGGGCGATCCAGAGATCTCCCCCACCATCAACGGTGCCCGCGACATCAAATTGTCCAATCATCTTGCCCGGCGCACCTTTCTTCAGTCGGACTCGCACGCTGGCATCCTCTCCGATGGTGAGGGTCTCTCCGTCGTCGACGAACAGTTCGCCCACTGCAAGGACCGAGGTCATCGTGTTATCTGGATCATCTACCTCATCAATCGTCAAATCATCTGCTGAGATGACCAACTCATCAATGGAGGGGGTTCCGTTGATTTCAATTTCGGTGAAACGGAGGCTGGCATCCCCATAAGTCATAAGATTGGCATCACTCATAAGCTTCACTGGTCCACTAAAGTGCACGCCACCTTTCGCTGAAGCATTATTTCCTCTCACATAGACCCCAAGGCTCACACTCTTGTCGATCGTAATAGCCTCGCTGATGGTTGCGATCTCCCTGTTGGTTCCTCGGCGGATCTGCACTAGGACGACATCATTTGCTACTCCCGCTTCAATCGCGGCTTCCAGTGTACACGGAGTACTGAAGGGGCAACCATTAGCACTAGAACTGCTACCACCAGACGAAATGGCGTAGCGGGTCACTCTTGCCGTGGTCACACCTGCAACGTCAGAGGGAGTTCCCGTGCCAGCACTGCTGATGGCACTGACCCGGTAATAACGCGAGTCTTTATCGGTAAGACCACTGTGAGAGTAGGTCACATCCGTACTTCCCGTGTTTGCCATCAAGTCCGTCCAATTTGCTGCATCTGGGGCACTATCAGAGTAGTCCTCAGAGACCTCGATCCTGTACCCGGTAATGGCAGGGCCTCTATCCACATCTGGAGCAGTCCACGTCAACACAACGGTGCCTTCGCCCCTGGCCATGGTTCTCAAATCGGTAGGCGGAGCGGGCACGTTGTGCGTGGTCGCAGATACAGAGGCAGAGAAATCTCCCCCGTCCGCGCTAGCAGCATTGATGGCTTTGACCCGGTAATGACGCGTGAGGTTATGACTCGGATCCTCCGCACTGAGGTCGTGAACGACGCTGAACTTCGTTGTCGCCGGAGTTGCGTCTGCATCTGGTTCCATTATATCAGCTGTCAATGCCCCCCAAGTTGTCCCTGCGTCATCAGAGACCTCAACGCTGTGGCTCGTAACGGACAATCCTCCGTTGTTCTCATCAGCCACTGGACTCCAAGACAGCGTGATGCTGCCTGCGGTCCCTTCCGTCGCCACGGCTGCCAAGTCACTGGGCGGAGCGGGCACGTTGTGCGTGGTCGCAGATACAGAGGCAGAGAAATCTCCCCCGTCCGCGCTAGTAGCATTGATGGCTTTGACCCGGTAATGACGCATGAGGTTATGACTCGGATCCGCAGTGAGGGTGTGAACGGCGCTAAACATCGTTGTCGCCGGCTCTGCGTCTGGATCTGGTGCTGTTACTACTATCTCTGTCGATGTCGCCCAAGACGTTTCATCGGTTGGGTCTCCAGTGACCTCAACGCTGTAGCCAGCAGTGCCTTCCATAATGGGTAAGCCTCCGTTGTTCTCATCAGCCACTGGACTCCAAGATAGCGTGATGCTGCCTGCGGCCCCTTCCGTCGGCTCGGCCGCCAAGTCATTGGGCGGATCGGGCACATTGTGCGTGGTCTCAGATACAGCTCCAGAGGGACCTCCCGTGCCAGCAGCATTGGTGGCTTTGACCCGGTAATGACGCGTGAGGTTATGACTCGGATCCGCAGTGAGGGTGTGAACGGCGCTGAACATCGTTGTCGCCGGCTGTGCGTCTGGATCTGGTGCTGTTATTACTATCTCTGTCGATGTCGCCCAAGACATTTCATCGGTTGGGTCTCCAGTGACCTCAACGCTGTAGCCAGCAGTGCCTTCCGTAATGGATAAGCCTCCGTTGTCCTCATCAGCCACTGGACTCCAAGATAGAGTGATGCTGCCTGCGGCCCCTGGCGTCGGCTCGGCTGCCAAGTCACTGGGCGGATCGGGCACGTTGTGCGTGGTCGCAGATGCAGAGGCAGAGAAATCTCCCCCGGTCGTGCTAGTAGCATTGATGGCTTTGACCCGGTAATGACGCGTGAGGTTATGACTCGGATCCGCAGTGAGGGTGTGAACGGCGCTGAACTTCGTTGTCGCCGGCTGTGCGTCTGGATCTGGTGCTGTTACTACTATCTCGTCCTTTTTTTCGCTCCAAGAACCTGCATCGGTTGGGTCATCAGTGAACTCAACGCTGTAGCCAGCAGTGCCTTCTAAAATGGGTGAGCCTCCGTTTTCCGCATCAGCCACTGGACTCCAAGATAGAGTTATGCTGCCTGCGACCCCTGGCGTCGCCACGGCTGCCAAGTCACTGGGCGGATTGGGCGCAACTACTAAGGTGGTCGCACTTGCAACGTCAGAGGGATCTCCCGTGCCATGCCCGTTGATGGCACTGACCCGGTAATGATACTCGGTTACGGCCTTCAAACCAGTGTGACTGTAGATCACATCCGTATCTCCTGTATTTTCTACCAGTGGATCCTCCGGCCAAGACGCTGCAACGCTTGGGTCTTCGGTGGTGACCTCAATCTTGTACCCGACAATGTTAGAGCCTCCAATATCCGCCGGTGCAGTCCACAACAAACTGATGGCGGATCTCCCTTGGGACGGGATCGGCGTCAAGGTGGTGGGCGCATCTGGCGCGGCACCCGTGGTCGCAGATTCAGGGGCAGAGAAATCTCCCCCGTTCGGGCTAGCAACATTGATGGCTTTGACCCGGTAATGATACTCGGTTCCGGCCTTCAGACCCGTGTGAACAGCGCTGAACTTCGTTTCCGGCGGAGCTGCTCCGTCATCTGTTATTGCTATAGCCAACCCCTCCCAACTGCCATCCGTCCCATCAGAAGACCATTCAATCTCGTAGCCAGTAATGGGAGAGCCTCCGTCCGACGCCGGCGCAGCCCACTCCAGAGTAATGGCGCTCATGCCTATGGCCGACATGAGTGTCAAGTCGATGGGCGCACCTGGCGCACCTGCATCAAGGGACACAGTGGCAGAAGAGGCAGAGACTACTCCCGGACCAGCATCATTGACGGCGCTGACCCGGTAAGTGTAACTGGTTCCAGGATCCCCGCCAACGTGGCTGTACTCATACTCCTTATCCCCACTTTGTGCAAACAGTTCACTCTCTGGATGAACTAGCTTATCTTCCTCCACGTCCGCCCAAGTTGTCCCTCCGTCCTCAGAGACCTCAATCTTGTAGCCCCTAATGGGGGAGCCTCCGTCCCCGGGATCCCCAGCGTCGTTGTCCTCCGGTTCATCCCAAGATAGATTGATGGTAACCCCGTCCGCGTCCAACATGGCTGACAAATTCCTAGGCGCAAGTGCCTTGTCTGATGAGATGACACTTACAATGTTGGTGGTTGCGCTCTCCCCCACAACGTTAACGGCGCTGACTCGATAATGGTACTTCTTTCCAGCTGTAAGATTTCTGTGTCTGTAGGCCCTTCCCGCATAATCTGCTGGAAAGCCTGGCAAGTCTCCCCATGTATCGTTGCTATCATCATTATCATCGGTATAGTCCTCAGACAATTCAATCTTGTACTTGTAGTCATCCGGTTCTCCGTCATTCATTGGTGCGGTCCAGGACAGGGCAATGGTTTCTCGCTTGTCCAGGGCCACGGCAGTAAACTCGGTGGGGACACCTGGTGGGGCCAATTTAACACCTGTTGTAACTTCACTCCAATCTCCGTCGCCAGCAGCACTGACGGCTCTGACCCGGTAATGGTACGTGACGTACACAGGAGGATCATCTACGTTTTCTGCCAATCCAACGTCAGCGGTATCGACCTTACCTGCCACAGGTGCTACAGGTGTACCTCCCGTAATGTCCGCCCATGTGGCGGCGGCGGCGTCCGTGAGGCGCTGAACGTTGTATCCGGTAATGGGCAAATCACTACCAGACACTGCGTTCCAAGATATCCCGATGTCGTTTAGAGCGGCGTCAGTTGAGGTCACAGTCACCCCGCTGACTGTCACCCCGCGGGGCACACCCGGCACGTCGTGCGTGGTCCCAGATACTTCGGGAGAGTTGTCTCCCTGGCCAGCAGCACTGATGGCTCTGACCCGGTAACGACGCGTGATGTTATAACTCGGAGTCAGAGAACTAAGGTCGTGAACGGCGGTGAACTTCGGTATCGCCGGGGTTCCGTCTGCGTTTGTTACACCCGCCGTTATTTCAACCCACTCCGGATCTGGATCAGCCTCTGTGTCCCAGAACTCAAGCATGTAGCCACCAGTGGCGCCCGTGCCAGCGGTGTTCTCAACGGCTATGCCTCCGTTATTAGCCTTATTTATTGGACTCCAAGTAAGAGTGATACGGCCTTGTTGCTCTGCAGCATCATTGGTTGCATCCCCGGCCACGGCTGCCAAGTCAGTGGGCGGGTCGGGCACGTTGTGCGTGGTCGCCATTTCGGGGTCAGAGGGAGCTCCCGTACCAATAATGTTGATGGCGCTAACCCGGTAATGACGCGTGAGGTTATGGCTCGCAGTGTTAGCACTAGCATCGTCAGTCTCCTCAGGGAGGATGTGAACGGCGGTGAACTTCGTCGGATCTCCAGATACAGCTGCTGGTGTTACAGTTATCTGCGCATCTGGCACCTCCGTCCAAGGTACATCTCCGTCTTTAGAAACCTCAATTTGATAGCCATCAGCGGTTAACGGAACGTCACGGCCTCCATTATCATCCCCAGTCACTGGACTCCAAGTAAGAGTGATGCGGCCTTGTTGGTCGCCCATCGTCTTATCGGCCGCCCCGGCCCTGGCTTCCAAGTCATTGGGCGGATTGGGCTTAGTTAGCTGTTGCGCAAATGCACCAGGAGCCACGATCAGCATGGCAAGCAGTGCCACGCAGCCGACCCCGAAAAAATTAGTAATGTATTTCATGTGTTCGGGCCCTCGCCCGTTGAGTTGTGAGTCTGGTTTAGATTTGAGTAGAATAGCAGGAGAGGTACCTAACTGCAATTAGGTAAGCCTAATTCAAATTAGGCACTCCCGGTACTCTCTCAAGGGACTACACGCTCAGTAACGACTACGCGTAATTCCTATCTGAGATTTTAACAAGTGCTTCTTCAGAAAGTTGAAAAGATTTCGCCAGTTAGTAAGAAAAAGTTCGTTGGATTGCAACTACAGTGCTGAACCAATGCCTCCAAAATACCCCAATCTAGGTTAATAGAGCGATCCATCCAGCCTGATCCCGTCCAACAGTGACTTGTATCTGTTTGATCCAATCACAAAGACGTAAACTCTCATGTAATTCCACTGATCCACAACTGACTACTCATTCGATCATCCGAACTTGATAAACAACGCTGAGCTGTGAAATTAACGATTTGCTCTACGGAATAATACCGCAAACAGCACCAAGATACGAAAACCGCCTCTATTCTGTCACGAATTTCCCTGATCAGTTGGAATGGGTATTGAAGGGGAGAGGGACTTCTGTATTGACTACCTGAAAATAAGAGGACAATCATTGGCTGTGCCTATCATCCAGAAGGGCCCACATCGGTAACAACGTCCTCAACAACGATGAGAACCTTCTTGTTATGATGGAACGGGGAGGTGTAATTGTGAATTGTGGGAGAACACACATAACCCAGATGTACAGTACCCAGAACGAATCAATATTTGTTAGCGATTCCAGAGGCACAATAAAAATTTAGGTTCTACCAGCGGACGGTGGACAAATTGAAGACACGGAGCATGGATTCACTCATGGCACCGACTGGATGACATTCCAAACCGCCGCTCCGGGAGAACTTCGAGAGGTAGTCCACCCATACCAGTAAATCCAAACCCTGAAACTGGATTGGCGACTTGTCCAACCGGGGTACAGCCTTCGCGGCGAATGCGATCCATGACGCGTGTCGTCATCAGGCTGGGCGAAAATCCTGTATTGCTGTCGTCGCGGTTCAGATAAAAAGCCGGAAGATGGATTTAAGGGGTTGATTCAGAAAATAGAGTTCCCTAATTACAGTTAGGTACCCCCGCTGAAATTCCAAATCAAAACTTATCAACCTAACGGGTAGAGGCCCAAAAACATGCAATACTCCACTAATCTTTTTCAAGCTCGGCTGTGTCGCGGTGCTTATTGCGCTGGTCGGGCTACCTGGTGCATTTGCACAAACAACAACCCATTACGTAGACCCGGCCGCGGCCAGTACTGCGACGGATTGTACCGATCAAACGAATGGATGCACCTTGACGGCAGCTTTAGGTGCGGCTTCGCACGGTGATATCCTTTCATCTAGTGTCCATAGGGTCGGCGGCGAGGTTAGGATTCCTGGTGGTCCCTATTCCATTGGCGACAGTGTGACCTTTTCTGCCCATCTGCAGAGCGGGGGTACCGGAATGGAGGGTACGGTGGAGTTCACAGGTGATGATCCGGTTACTATTGATGATGGAGGGTAAGCTGGACGTCGCGCCAATCTCACGGCCAAATTCAAAGCGGTCATGATAGGGACGAATGGCTCCGATCCTTTTGTGCAAACGTAATGGGCCAGGAGGACTTGGAAGTTTCGGGTTACATACAGTTCGGAACCACTCTAGCAACGCTCAGCAAACTTATCGTTGCCGAGGATTTAACCCTACGAGGGCCAGCTCCGGAAGAGAGCACTGATGCTCCTGTTCTTGCTGTTTCTGAGCTTACGGTCGATAGTGAGGCAACTCTGACGGTGGGCACATCAGATAATCCGCTTCAGTTGAGGGTTCCTTTGACGAAGAGCGACGACATGGATAGCATGGATGATTTCACTGTAATGGGGAACCAGTACGGGAACCGGGGCGGTATGGATTACACACCTTGCAACAACGGACGAGCGGAGTGCGAATAGGGATTGTTCTGCTGATCCTGTTGTCCCTGGTTTCTTATTGCACGAATCAGACGAGTATCTGCCTGATGCCATGAATAAGGTTAATCACGAGGATTGTGTGATGATTACAGGCGGTGGTCGGATCCTTAATGATGTCCATGCTGTCGCAGCTGGCCATGTCTGCGTTGACCTGGGGACAATTGGCAGCCTCACCGTTGTAGGGTCTCTTAGTGAAAACCCCTCGGATTATAACCTTAGCCGATGGGACGACGGGGGATGCTACCGAATAGTCGTCAATATCAAAAATGCAGTCACAGCTTTCAGTTGCCCGTGCGTGTGAGAGACCTTCCGAACATAGTCCTTGCTCTTCGACCAGTAAGCATTCCTCCCAACGTACTTTCCATGGTTAACAACGACCCCAAGCACTTAACTCGCCAAACTCGAATTAATTCAAACTGGTTCTGACACCCTGCCGGAATACACAGATGCCTGTACTTTCGCAATATGCACACCAGTGTCCGGATATCCCCGAACGAATACCCCAAGCGTTGCAACTTCTCAATTGGCCTGAGATGCACGGAGGCGATCAATGTATACCTTTGCGCGCTCGCGATCGCCGCTCCTGCGGTACAGCTCTGCCAGATATCGGATGAGTGCATTGCGCTCACTGCCGCTAAGTGCATCTATGCGCGCTTCTGCTGCGTGCGCATACTTGATTGCTGCCTCAAGGTTGTTTCTGAGCAGGATGGATACGTCGAAGGCGGCCCGTGCTGCAGTATGCGCATTTAAGGATGCACCTTGCAGGAGATAGGCAAGCGCTCCTTTTAAATCTCCTGCGCGCCGAAGCGTCTGTGCCAGGTTGTAGGTCATGACCGCGTAATCATCTACGAGTGCCTGTCTGCCCGGTGCCTCCGCGACCAGATTCTGCATTGACGCGGCGGCATGCTCTTCTGCACCTGATGCATAATGCGCCAGGGCCAGTTGATGGCGTACATCTATTCGGGCATCCCGCTCGCGAATATCTGCAAGTAATGCCGTCAGTCCCTCAACTGCCGCTCCAGGATTGTCGGCAACCTCATTCAGAAGTACATCAAACCGCTTACGTGCACTCACATCACCATCACCCCACGCCAGCCAGACACTGTCAGCATGTACGAGTGCGTGCTCTGTCGCAGTTCGTTGCCAGGAACGTGCACCGTTCAATGATTCCCGTGCGAGCATACTGTGATCTGCCAGAACAAAAGCCCGGCTCGCACGAATGTGATAGGCAAACAATGCCGCGGAATCCGGGGCCTGGGTTAAGCCCATGTCTATATCATCCAGTAAGACCAGCGCCGCACGCTCCCACAACGCACCTGCAGCTACCCCGGCTTCTTTTGTTTGCTGCTGTTCCTGAGCCGCTGCTAAAAGCGCGATATAGTCATGCCTGTCCTGGTTGCGGACAACCAGACGCTGGAGAATACGAAGTTGATCCTGAATGGCGCCCTCCTTCCTAAAACGCTCAGCCAGAATCTCGTACACACGTGCCAGCCACTGGCTGGCTTCGTCATCGAATGCATCCGCATCCAGCGCCTGCTCAAATTTTTCTGCAGCTTCTTCAAGTAACTCCAATGCCTGTAGACTGTCTGCCTCGGACAATCGCTCAAGTACATCGGCACCCGCATTAAATGCCGCCAGCGCTTTCACCGTATCCCTCGTTTGTGCCACAGGTGCTGTGCCTAGTAAACTGTCGGCGAGATGAGTGAGCCTGCGGGCTTCTGCGGATACACGTGCAGCGTTTTCCGCATCCCGGGCAAATGATTCCGCAGCCAGCTCCCAAGCCATCTGGACGCGTATGCTGTCCACGCCGGGCAGCGTTGGTTTATCCGGCGCAGGGGGCGCTACGATTGGGGTTGACGCTGCACAGCCTGCACCAAACAGCATCAGTATAAGGGTCAGCTCTCTCATTCAAGTGTTAGTCTCAACTTATCCCACCAAGCCAGAAACACATCATAATGGAGCGATACATCTGCGCTGGCAGCTGCGCGCTCCTCAGAAGTGATCCCGGTAATCTCACCACCGCTCCGGCGGGTAACTCCCAATCGGAATCGCCGCCCTTCCCGCTTAAAGCTCGGATCCACGATATAGTAGGATGCGTCACCGCGAACAATCACTATGTGCAGTTCCTCAGACGGCATGCGGACCATCAGGTAGATCTCCCAGGTTTCGTTTGCATGTTCAAGGGTTGCTGAGGCGCTCAGATTGCCCGGCTGATAGCCAACGTGTCGCTGTACTCCGGGTGGAAGATCGGCTTCGGTAAGCCGCATCCACTGGATGATCTTTTTAGCTTCTGCTGTCTGCAGCACACGATCAGGGCGGACGGGCGTGTTGTTTTCTATCTCCAAGGTGGTATTAGGCGTAGCCGCTCTTTGCGTTACGCTTATGGATGACGACTGCCGTGCATCCTGCTGTGCTGTGTGCGATGTCTTTTGCTGTGCGATCCCGGGAGATTGTGGAAGCACCCGCACGGTCACGCCCGCCGATGGGGTTTTGGTTTCTGGACGGCTGACATCCAGTTCTATACCCGCTTCCTGCTGTAGCAGAGGACTTGGCGCCGCCCGTCGAACCGGGGCTGACACGGGAGACGGTGTCGGTGCAGCTCGGGGTATCTGAGGAATGCGCCGCTCAACCGCTGTGGGCGTAACCGATGTCTCCGGGGCTGATGGTGCAGTTGCCGGGCGAGTCACCGCCGGCTCAAAACCTTCTACAATGGGAAGCTCGCGAAGCTCTGGGGTATGGCTTTGTACTTCTACCCAAGCAGCAACCAGCCACAGGATCAGTACGACCGCAGCAGTCATCGCGCATGCCAATGCCCGTTCTTTTGTTTGCGTACTCATTTTTGTGTTGCTTCTATCCCGCACTGAAGGGCTGCTGCCATGCAGGCATCCAGCAGGGTGACGATCTGTTGCACGGTAGCCGCTTCGACGGGGGCCAGCAGGAACCGTATGCGCGCCTGCTGCGCCATGCAGGCTGCAAGGGCCGCTCTGCTTGATGTCTGACAGAGCATCTGTGAATTATCCAGGCGCCTTACGGTCCCGTTCCAGTCATGATCAAACACAACACGGGCTACGGCCGTCTCCTGGGAAGTGGTTGACTTGCCAGGGAGTGGCACCTGCAATGTGGGATTCAATTCTGCTACGGATAAAAATGCCAGCAGAAGAAGAAGTCCCAGGTCAATAAACCGAAGTAAGTGTCCGTTGCCACGTTTCATGGTAACTCTCCACGCATTTGCCGCACCCTGAACGCTGCCCGTCGATCCAGTCGGCGCACTATGGCATGCACTGCAAGCAGCCTGCTCGCAGGCGCTTCGGCATCGGCTATGAACTCTATTTCCGCGGGCCACGACTCCAGGGCAGATTCCAGCTCTGTGAGAGACACGGATTCGCCTCCCGGCAAATGAATATTGCCCTCCCGGGTAATTGCAATCTGCATTGGAACAGAAAGCATCCCCTCATCTGTGAGCTCGTGCGTGACCGGTAGATCAGGGCCTGCTGTCGTAAAGCTGGCCGCAGCCATCAGACTCAGGAGCAGAAGCAACGTGATGTCGACTAGCCGCACAATCAGTGATCCCCTCATGTTCCTTCCTCAGAAAGGCATAAAACACGACTCCGTACTTTCTGGGCCCATGCCTGTGCAGATTCGATGTATCGGCTCACGTAGCCGTGCGTCACCGCTTCAAAGAGCTCAAGCAGTATGCTCGTGACGATGCCCAGAAGCGTGGATACCACCGCTATTGCAATGCCTGCAAAGATGGTCTGTGCATCGCGTGTGCCAGTGGAAAACAGCGCATAGATTCCAACCAGCGTACCCAGAAGACCCAGACCACCTGCTGTACTGGAACAGTAGGTTATAACACGTTGCGTTCGTGCGTAGGCAGCATGCGCCGCTGCAGCCACATCGCTTACCTCCCGACCCATAGCTTCCGGACTGCGGTGCAGCTGCAGCACACCGGAAAGAAGCCGTGTATAGAGGCTGTCCTCGGCGACACTCTGCGCATTTTCGAGCGTCGAAAGGGTTGTTGATTCCACGCTCAACCGTATCAGTGGACGTGCAGCCAGGCGATCCCGGAAAAGACGCACAATGCGGAGCATCAATACGACTAACCCGGCAATGAGTACGGCCAGTATCGGCCATTGAAAGCCACCCGCCTGGCTAAAAAGTTCGAGAATCGAAAACGCCTGCACTTCCTGTGGCAGGGCGACTTCCTGTAGATTTTCTGTCATTGGTTTGTTGGTTGCGTTTATGATTGGCCACATAGAAAAGTGACCGTTATGTTTCCCTGGTAGTGTGCTTCGGCATTCGTTGCATCCGTTCGCACTGTACCTCCGATACGAAAAAATATTCGTCCATCGTTGACACCAATCCGCCTGCTTCCCGAGCCTTCAATCAGGGGCACATACCTAGCCCCTGGAGTCGCTTGATAAGCAAGTTGACTGGTGAATCCGATGCTGCCGGCAGATGAGGTGAGTGTGCCTGGTGCCAAGACGGTTACAATGACTGATTCGGCAGTGGTGATCAGCGTCAGTGCGGCTGGAGCATAGGAAGATGCGCTGCGCCCGTAGTGCTGACTGCCTTTGTAGCTTCGCCCACCCGTCGCTGAACTGAGGGTAATAGATCCGGACCTGTATGCTTCTGCTTCCCCGAAGTCCAGCTTCTTTGTCGCAGTGACAGCACAGCTTATCTTGTCTGCATGCACTTCATGCGTGACAGGAATTGAGGTTGAGTAGGTACCCTTTGGCCCGCTCACGGTGAGTATTGCATAACCCTGATAGATCCCAGGCACAATATGCGGCTGGAGGGATACCACACCACTCAGATACCATAAAAGCGCACCCGAGGCCTGACTTCTGCACATGCGTGCGGCGGCGTTGCCATCGGAGCGCCCGCATGAGAGGCGCGGCTCCCATTCAAGCGTCTGGCCCCCCATCCTGAGTGGACTCCCTTGTATCACAGCGTCATACCATGCATTGGCCTCCAGGGAGAACGTGGACTCTATTAATGCCGGCGCACTGCGCTGGTGCAGGATGAGTGGTTGGCGTACTACGAGTTGCGCCGCGGAATCATAGGCCGGCTCACACAACAACACGAACAGAAGTATGCGGATCATAGCCGGTCCTCCTCCAAGTCTATCGTCACACGAATTGGCTCTGTGCCGATCTCGACGGATTTTTCTGCCAGCACATCCTGATCCAGAACATCAATGATGGTAAGTGTATAGCGACCTGGACGTACCTGTAGTGCAAAGCCCCCATCTCGATATACCTCCGCACGCTCCTCGTTGTTAAGCAGAACCTTGAGCCGGAGCGGCGCCCGATCCAGCGCAGTAATCTGCCCCGTAACATGCACCAGCTGCTGCATGGGCACATGGATCACCTTCCTCCGTCCCGGGTCCGCCGTAAAACTGAAATCCCATCCCGTTGCAGGGTGTAGCGATGGATCACGAATAGAAGCTTCCAGAATGCGCACCTGATACCGCTGGTACGGCTCCAGATGTGCTGAATAGAGGGCGCCTGTTTTGAGACGCGTCCATCCGCTTTGGTAGAGTTGTGCGTCAATATGCGGAAGTATTCGCTCCCCAGAATCTTGTTTACCGTTGGCATTGATGTCTTCGAATATTCGGAGCTCTGCTGCACTTTCCTGGTGTCCGGACGGAGTCAGGGCCACCCCGGGCCACAGGTGTATGCTTCCTTGGGCCTGCTGCGAATGCGTGAATCCATGAGCATCACGTCGACCGTGAGCAAACAGGCTCCCGAATGACGAAGTGATCTGAATGCTTAGACTGGCGACAGGGATCTGATGGTTTACGTCCCATCCTGCGCCGAAGGCCAGGGATTTATGTCGCAGTGTGAGTAAGCCTTCTGCACCATAAGCCTGCTGCGTGTAGTTGCGTTCGGCATAAGCAACAAGCCGCAGGCGTGCAAACGACCAGCCTGCAGCAAAGCGCCAGCTATGGGATGTGGTTGCCTGTACCAGCGGACCCTGCAACCTATCGAACCCCCAATTGGCTTGCATCAGCAATCCCGTGCGGTGGTGCAGCCAGATTTCCGGGTAAAGGATCAGGCTTCTGTAGCGCCCCACCAGCACCGACCGACCGCCTCTCAGGAGCAGGCTGAAAGGCCCTTTACTGGCCGACGCTGTTATATTTGCGTTGAAAAATTCTCCACCCTGCGCATCCACGTAGGTATTCAGACGCAGCCCTGAACGCCACATACGAAGCATCGTCAACCAGCGCATGGATGGAAGATGAAGTTGCGTACTGAGCACCAGGAATACCACTGGACTGAGTGTGAGGCCGGATACCGCTTCTGTGTGCCCCTGCACCTGTGACAATGCACCTCGCAGTGTTAGCCTTTCATGCAAACCATACTGGAGATTAAGCGCATACGCATCTTCCTTTACATGGGCGCTATAGTACACCTTTTTGGGGGGTACGAGCGAGGTTGGTGTAAATTGATAATGAAGCTCGGATGTCGCGCGTATGCCCCCCAATGGTTGCGTGCGCACTTCAAGTTTAGTCGTCCCATACCAGACGGGCGTCTGTAGTTCATAGCGCCCTTCGGCATCTGCCTGCACCTGATCAACCACCTCACCACTGATTACCGCCTGGATGAGTGCGTGTGGTGCTGTCCGGCCCTGGATTGTGCGCACGCGCTGCAAATGCTGACGCGCCAGCGGCACATTGGTAATCGACAACCCGGTAGAACCATTCGTATAGCGGCCTGCCTCCACTTGGGTCAACCATTTACTCCTGGGCCGATCATACCGATAAACCCATGTGTAATCATCCCCTATGGTTGCCCCCACTGTACCATGTAAAACGCTGCCCGTGAGCTGTATGTACGGACGAACGCCAAATGCATCGTGACGCACCTGCCAACTCACCATCAGTCCGCCCCACATCGTACGCGTTCGATCAAATAGATGAGGACCGGGGGCTTCGATCCAGCTGCTTTGCCGCTCACGCAGGGCGCGTACATTGAAGGTACTCGCTACCGAGGATGCCCGCAGTTCCAGTCGGTTCCGGTCAAAATGCAGCGCATTACCAAAACCGCTCAGTAGATCACTCAACGCAATCTTACAGGAGTTGCCCTGCGGCAAACTGGCACAGGCAAACACATGTTGATGACGAGCATCAAGCGCTTTTAGCTGGGCCCCCTGGAATTGCACCGTAAATCCGAGCGCATAAAACAGCTCTCTACCATCCACCAGAAATATCTCTCCGTCATACCACGCACGCACCATTTGCTCTTTGCCCGGCACTTCCAACAGGAGCGGGACTTCCATGAGCACCTGTGCCGTTGCCAAACGCAGCACAAACATCAACAGAATGGTCGTAAGGCCCCGTTTTCTCATTGATCACCAGGTCAACTCAATTGATGAAGGGACCCCTAGTATTCGCTGAATGGAGCGTGGCAACCCCGTATACTCTGTGTCGAACTGTAACTGTACCCGGCGTTTTTCCAGGTCCTGATGTACAGGAATTCGCACAAGACGCGTAGTATAGACGGCAGCCTCTGCCCTGCCGAATTGCTGTCCATCCTGCAGAACACGTATGCCTCCCAGGAAAGGCCATGGACCGTGACTCTCCAGATACAGATGCAATGTGTTCGGTGTGCTTTCGAGCACACGGGCGGTGAGGATTGGGATCCCACTGCCCTGTAAATACACGAGCGGTGCGACCAAATTGTACACAATGCTGAGCCCGGTTGCAACGGCTGGTACCTGTCCGTTCACAATAGCCCCCCGCTCCTGCATCGCAAAGTGCATAAGCGCAATATGCCCCCCTTCCGGGACCGTATTAATGCGATAACGTACTATCTGCTCACCGCCAGCCGGAAGAATACACCTGTCCGGGAAAAACGTCACATGCTTGGTCAGATCCCCTAGTTGACCCGCTTCGTCCAGTACAACAGCGGTCGTTGAATCCGTTGAAGCAATCGCACCGTAGCGTGCGCTAATGGTAACCTCTACCCCCTCGGTGCCCGCATTATATAGTGTGAACGCCCCGTAGGGGACTTCATTTGTAACCACAGCGTAGGCCGGTGTCACGCTAAGTGCTGCCTGACCGTACGCCTGACACGCAAGAATCCCAATAATCGACAAAACTAAAAAGCTGCGTACCATGATCTATAGAGGTGCGATTCGCACGGCAAGCTGCCCTGCATAACGACCCTGGGCCGCTCCCCAGAGCTGAATAGTCCCTCCAAAACGAAGCGCTGCACATCCATCGGCTCCAAGCGTGCCTGTACCTCGCCTTGCAGGCGTGAGCGCGAATGCGCCCTGATGACAGCCTTCGCTCTGCGCCCAGAGCGGTGTAAAATCGACCCCGTCATCACTGCCGTGTTGCCGGAGCTGGACGGTCTGTTCAACGCTGACCAAGAACCCGCTTTTTGCGGGTCCACGCACGATAACCTCTCCCAGAGCATGTGTGCCCGAAGATTTACCGCTGACCAGTCCAGTAGCTGGATCCAGCATAACGTTACCCGCATCGGCACGCTGTTGTGCAAAGTCTAATTGACTGCTGCTCACGCTCACCGTTAGCACCCGGGGCAGTACTTCCAGATGGACTTGCATGGTGCCACTGGTTTGTGCCTGGACCACTGTCGAAAAAAGCACCAACCCAATTAACTGTATATACCGCATGATCAATTGCAGGTAGCGCTTGCAGTGATGATCCCTGTATAGGTACCGTTGGCATCGTTGAGATCAATTCCACTTACCGTACCGCCGAACCTGAAATGACGTGTGAATGACGTGCCCGAACCACTTGCCGTGCCACTGTATGAAGTGCCGCTAATCGATGAATAGCTGCTGTTGGAGCTTGATGATTGTGCCCATGTACCCCTGTAGCTCAGGTTATCGCTGGACTTTGTCAGTGTCGTGGGAAATGTGCTCGTGACCGTATAGGAGGCCACATTCTCCCCTGTCAGGCGGGCCTGACCTACGCTGCTGCTGCCGCTGACCGTCAGCGTACTGCTTCTCGAGCCGGTCTGCGCATTGATCGCGACGGAACCGCTACCCGTACCTGGTTTTTCCACAGTACCGAAACTCAGCGATGCACCCTGCGTCAAGGTACAGCTTGCCGAAGGGGCAGAAAGCGTGATGGATGCCTTCACGGTAGTCTGCCCAAGCATGGGCGTTACCCACCAAAGGGCTAACAGAAAGGTTGTTAATAGAGATTTCATGTGTGTTGTTAATTGCAGGTTGTGGTGATGGAAATTTGCCCTGAATACAGGCCCGGCCTGGTATTTGCCGATAAGCCTCGGATATGACCTCCCACACGGAAGTGTCGCTCGAAGCTGGACTCGGCCGAGGTGTGCCAGATCGCCCCCTCTACAGACTCGAAGGGTTCTGTTGCCGTGCTGGCCTGTGCCCACTGCCCCTCATAAGCGAGTGGTGTTCCCGGTCCGGTGACATGCTTGGGGAAATCAATGCTGATTATGTAGCCCGAGGCGTGCTGACCGGTTACGACAAACCATCCAGGTATCCGCCCGCTTTTGCCGAACGCAGCAGGAGGTAGACTGACTGACTGCTCTCCGCCTTTTACTACCCCAAAATTGACATCCTGCCGGAGGACAAGCGCGCAGGTGGCTTGCGGAGCCTTTATTGCAAGCCACACTTTGGTATTCACTGCCTGCGCACAGACGCTGTGCGCTATCAGCATCGTAATGAGAATCGTACTCATTCGCATGAGCGTGTATGGATGCGGCCTTGCTCCGCGTACGTCTGGACACAATCAGAAGCATCCTTGAAGGCCATAACAACCGCGGGCGCAGCGAACCGGAATGCCTGCCAGAGTGTGTCTCTGGCAACGGGCCTCAGAGGCAACCGGTAGCGTATGGCGTCCGGATCATAGTTCCAGATTTCCAGGCGCACCCCCTCTGGATCCTGAGACATGCGCAGATCAAACTCATCGCCCTCATAGTAGCGGGCAACAGCGCTGAGTACATCGCCTGTGAGCGCAGCCCGCGCATCCTGCCGGTTATGCGCATCGGCGGCAATCCGCATGCTCTCTTCCCGTGTTGCGTCGAGTCGATAATCTGCAGCTATTTCCCATGATTTCATGGATTCCTGCAGGAGGCGCGGCACATCACTGCCCACCTCATAGGTTTCCATTGAGGGATAGAGCAGGACCAGATCATTGGGACCAAACCCGTTAGCCGTCACATCAACAACGTCCACGCGATCAACCCTTCCGATGGCTGGGATCAGGAGCGCATCCAGCATTGCGCTGATCTGTACGCTGTCCGACAGCGTGGCTACGGGCCGTGTGAGTTGATCAAACTGTTGTGCATTCGCGGTCCGAATGCACCCCAATACCAGAAGGGTTCCTATCAGTGTTCTAGTCATGTTGCTCACGTTTGAAGTATTTGAAGTCCCTCATCGGGTGGATGATGGTCAGTTGGAGTGGCACTTTGGTAAGCACCTGCTGCCGGTAGGTCATCGGTTCAGGTAGCGGTATGCGATACGTGATCGAATACGCGAAGCAGCGTGCCTCATCGTCACTGTATAGTTGTACAGGTCGTGCTGCCAGAAAGGCCTGTTCGAGCAGGTCGGTGCTTGCCTGGAGGCGCTGGTTCACGGCATCATAGTATTCCATGATTGCTTTGCAGCGGCCGATCCTGTCTATACGGACAAGCAGCTCACGCATTAGCAGATCCGTTACCAGCCGCCGCGCGAGAGGACTGGAAGCACTGTCGCTCAGGATCACCTGAGCAACCATGGACGAATCATGTGCAGCCCGTCGATAGAGCTCCCCGGATACAGGCTTCGTTGAGCGTACCCAGAAAACAAGCACCAGAACCAACGCCAGTGTGCCTGCACCGTAATAGAGGTATTTGGTTGACATACATGCCTTTCATATATCCACCGCTGTGTACCTCACCAATACCTGCAGGTAACAGCTAATTGTAAACGGTTCTGACAAAGATTGCCTGCACGGGTGGGTTTTTGCTCTATCGTTGCAGAACCGAAACAGACAAATAGATTCGGCGACAGACTCGTCGGAATATGTGCTCTCAGAGCGCGGCCCTACGGGGAGAGACTGTGCAGGATTGCACTTAGCGACGCAAGCCCCTTTCTTTTGTAGAGGAGCCACAGGCTTCAACATTCCGAAACCGCAATCAATGTGAATATTGCTCTCTGAGTTCGCACAATCCCGGACATGCCACAGCATGGAACAATCCTCCGACCATTGCGAAATTTTTGCCAAAGAAATGATAGAGAGTCCCCCTTAAATCAGCACAGACATATCCAGTAAATTTCTGATGTCCATAGCCCTCGAAAAATGGGGGGGGGGGGGGGGGGGGGGGGGTTAGGAAAGTTCTTTATTTCTTAATCTTGTTGCACGGACAAACTTGAGTAGAGATGCCTGACAACAATTCGGAACAGAGGAAAAAGCTGAACAAAATTATCCGCGATATCAAAGAGAACCCTCCTCACGTATCTTTTGATGATGGTGATTCGATCTACGCTTATGGACTGATCACTCGCGACAGGGTCATCGAACTCCGAGAATTGGCGGCCTCCATTCTTCCCCGCGATATCATTACACGGTTGAGCGAGATCAATGTGGATGTGGAGCTCAACGATCTCACGCCCACATCCGAGGCTATGGCAAAACTTAGAGCTCTCGTTCCAGCCATTGAGGACGCCCTGTCTGAATCAATAGCGGATTTCTCTAGTCGATTTGGTTTTGAGACGGAGCGTGAAATAGTTCATCGAACCACTGCACCACCCGAACTTAGATCCAAGATTGTGGACATCGCATACGGTGCCGGCATGGCGCCTAGGGATGTGCGAGAGACCGTTTGCAGATGTCTGTGTGTGGCACCAAATTTCCGCACAGGAAACAATGAGGGAATGATTGCAGAGAGTCGGAATCTTCTCGCCGAATGTGTTTGGCATGATGTCTACAACGTCATTGAAGCTATCTACGAAGACTTGGCCCCTGATGGGCGAGAGCACTTTGAGAAAAAGATCAATACAGTGTTTCGGCAAGAGGGTATCGGTTGGCAGCTTGTTGCCGGTAAGATTACTCATCGTGGGGAAGAGCCGTTCCAAGTCATCGCCCAGGCAGCACTGGAACAATTGGAACATGCCGACCTGAAAACAGGAGGCGAGGAGTTCCTAGAAGCCATTGGAGACTTGTCGCACCGACCGGTGCCTAAGCTATCAGGTGCTCTTGCCCACGCGTACAATGCAGTGGAATGTGTGATGCAAAGTGTATGTGGAGAAAATGGTGCAACGCTGGGTAAGCTGATAGACCGCCACAAGGGAACCATACCACCGCCTCTGGACAGTGCCGTGAGGAAACTTTGGGGATACGCTTCCCAATATGGGCGACACAGAACCGAAGGTAAAAATCCTCGCGCAGAGGAAGCTGAACTGGCTGTACATGTGGCAGCGGCCGTAGTTACGTACCTGTCGAAGAAAGCGATGGTTGATTGACGACATTACGCAAGTTCGACATTGTAGTGGATTTTTTTGCTGAGAATCCGTGTGCTATTTTTAGGAGGTTCGAAAAAGAGTTATTTTCGGTCGTGTTTTTACATTTCGGCGACTTCTTTTTTGGGCGTTTGACCTTGACTCGCTGCGTATTTTGTTCTGGTTTGAGCCCCATTGCCTTGAATATCTGACGCTGGAATGGCTTGAGATCCTGGTCTTGTTTGAGCAGGATACCGTGCGTCTTATTCTGAGAGACAACGGTCGTCACGCGCAGGTGCTCGCTAAGTTTGACCTTGAGGGTGGCCCAGTTCTTGTGGATCTGTTTTGCACCCAACTTGCTTCGAATCAAATGCACGACATGAAAGGCAAGAATGGACAGAAACAGATGGGCTTCAATCTGCTTATCCTTGCTGTTGTGTATTCCGACCATGTGGGCCACTGATTCCGAGCCATGTGGGCCACCATTCCGAGCGAAGTGGCCACCTATATGTTGCTAAACTGACTTTCATGATTTGGTGGATTCGATGATCAATTCTTGTTCACCTTGGACCTTGCGCATGGAGTCACCGATCAGTTGAATTCTGTGGGCATTGTTGACCAGTCGGTCCAGGATTGCGTCGGCTAATGTGGGATTTTCCATGGTCTGATGCCATTTGTCTATGGGGTACTGACTGGTGACAATGGTTGATCGCAGGGTATAGCGGTAGACCGGTAGGGACCGGGTTTCCCCCATAAGCGCTAACTTGTTTGTTTGGAAAAATATTTTTCGATCTGGACCTTTCTTTTACGGGTAGATTCTTTGAGTCCATTCGAGATCGCTTCCCAGTCTTGGATCATGGCCTCCA
>Ga0209543_1000745_pt1 | contig 37477 bp, 31 predicted proteins | sample MesohylFT_FD_187296 | JGI IMG/M metagenome (GOLD analysis project Ga0209543, IMG submission 187296) | Host-associated microbial community of the marine sponge Aplysina aerophoba from Gulf of Piran - sponge mesohyl, lysed by freeze-thaw... | ecosystem: Host-associated > Porifera > Sponge >...
GACGGCGCCGCGCGAGACGATGGTGCCGACGAACGCGGCCAGCGCCTTGCGGGCCCCGCCGTTGGAGGGCTCGCCGAGACCCGCCGCGCCGAACATCTCGACATAGACCGGGTCCTGCTTCAGGCGCTCCTGCATCAGCCGCATGTCCATGTTCATCAAGTACGTCTCGGTGATCATCTCGCGCATCACGTCGTTGAGAGTCGTGCCGAGACGGCCGTCGTGCATCCACGCGGCGCGGTGGCCGGCATTGGCAAGGGTCGGCGTGTTGCGGAAGTGCCCCGCACCCGTGTAGGCGGCGGAGAGCGCCTCCCCGTCGGTAAACGCGTTTTCCGGCTGGTGGCAGCTCGCGCAGGCGAGCGAGGTATCGCCGGAAAGCCGCTCGTCGTAGAAGAGGCGCTTGCCGAGTTCGGCGAGCGCAGGCGGGGCCTCCCTGGGCGCGATCGCCCCTCCGGCGTCGGCCAGCGCGGCGCCCGCCGCGACGATCAGCCCGAGGACGCCCGCGACGATCAGCCCGACTATCCGTGTCATCGCCCCCTCACGTCGATCCGAGCCTCACCGTCACGGCCTACTAAGTCGATTCAGCAGCCTCGTCGCACGCATCCTTATTCCTTGCCGCCGCACCAAGCGCGCACGGCCGAATCTATTTGCCAACGATTGTAGCGCCGCCGTGCCTGCCGATGCATGAAACAAATGCTACTTATGCAGCGCGTCATGCGGCTCGACCTTAATTCAGATGATGAGCGCCGCCCCGGCCCCCGCCACGCCCTTGTTGAAGTGGTCCGGGCTTGGAGTTGGAATGGTCCGACATCGGGGGCGAGTCCGCCGACACCAGGAGCAGGTGCCCTGGAGCCAGCACGGGTATTGGCGCCGGAGAAGGATGACGAAGCGTAGCCCAGGATATTCTGATTACGGGCATGAGCGGCCTCATCGGACGGACGGCGCGGTGCAGCTGACGGCGGCGACGGGGGAACCCGTTCTCCAGGCGCGCCGTGTGCTGCGCGAGGTCTTCGGCTTCGAGGATTTCCGGCCCGGCCAGGAAGCCGTGATCGCGGCTCTGCTTGGCGGGCGTCACGCGCTCACCGTGATGCCGACCGGCTCGGGCAAGTCGCTCTGTTTCCAGATCCCGGCGCTGGTCATGGACGGGCTCACCGTCGTCGTCTCCCCGCTGATCGCGCTCATGCAGGACCAGGTGGCGGCGCTCAGGCTCGCGGGCGTCGCGGCGGACTGCATCAACTCCGCCAACGACCGCAGCCGGAACGTCGCCGCCTGGCGGCGCGCCGCGGCGGGCGAGACGCGGCTTCTCTACATGGCCCCGGAGCGGTTGATGACCGAGCGCATGCTGGAGGCGCTCGCCCGCCTGCCGGTCGCCCTCTTCGCCATCGACGAGGCCCACTGCATCTCGCAATGGGGCCCGGCCTTCCGCCCGGAATACGAAGACCTGTGCCGGCTGCAAACGCTCTTCCCCGGCGTCCCGATCGCGGCGCTGACGGCGACGGCCGACGTCGTGACCCGCGACGATATCGCGGACAAGCTCTTCGGCGGCCGGGTCGAGCACTTCGTGCTCGGCTTCGACCGCCCCAACATCAGGCTCACGGTGGAGATGAAGCGCGAGTGGAAGCGCCAGTTGCGGGGCTTCATCGCCCGCCACGAGGGCGAAAGCGGCATCGTCTACTGCCTGTCGCGGCGCAAGACGGAGGAGACCGCCGCCATGCTCGCGGCAGAGGGCGTGCGGGCGCTCTCCTACCACGCGGGCATGGGCAAGGAGGAGCGGGAGGAGCACCAGAACGCCTTCATGACCGAGCCCGGCGTGGTCATCGTCGCCACCATCGCCTTCGGCATGGGGATCGACAAGGCGGACGTGCGCTACGTCTTCCACACCGACCTGCCGGGCAGCGTCGAGGCCTACTACCAGGAGATCGGCCGCGCCGGGCGCGACGGCGCCCCGGCCGAGGCGCACATGCTCTACGGCCTCGACGACATCAGGATGCGCCGCCAGTTCATCGAGCAGGAGGACGCGGGGCCCGAGCGCAAGCGGCGCGAGCACAAGCGCCTCGACGCGCTGCTCGGCTACTGCGAGGCGCCGGCCTGCCGGCGGGTGGCGCTGCTGGACTACTTCGGCGAGCGCACCGGCGCGTGCGGCAACTGCGACGGCTGCCTGCACCCGGCCGAGCGCCTCGACGGGACCGAGGAGGCGCGGATGATCCTGTCGGCGGTCCAGCGCTCCGGCCAGCGCTTCGGCACGGCGCACGTGATCGACATCCTGCGCGGCAGCGAGACCGAGAAGATCGTCCGCTTCAACCATCACCGGCTTCCGGTCTTCGGGCTCGGTGCCGGTCGGGGCAAGAACGACTGGCGCTCGCTGATCCGCCAGTTGGTGGCGACGGGCTTCCTGCGGCTCGACATCGCGGGCTATGGCGGCCTCGCGATCACCGACGAGGGTTTCGATCTGCTGCGCGGCAACGGCACCTTCCATTACCGCGCCGACGCCGTGGTCGCGCGCCCTGCACCTTCGCCGGGCGGGACGCCGCGAGAACAGCCCGCAGACGCCTTGACCGACGAAGAGGCGAGCCTGCTCGCCACGCTCAAGGCCCTGCGCTTGGAGCTGGCCAGGGAGCGCGGAGTGCCCGCCTATGTCGTGTTTCACGACCGCACGCTGATCGACATGGTCCGCCGGCGGCCCGGCACGAGAGAGGAGCTGGCCGAGATCAACGGCGTCGGCGCCGCCAAGCTGGAGCGCTTCGCCGAACCCTTCCTCGCCGCCATCGACGCCGCGCGGTCCGGCGCGGGCTGAGCGCTAGAGAGGCGGGCCGCAATCGGTTCGCAAGCGCCCGAATTCCAACGTCTGCACGCCGCCCGCCCCGTCGGCAGGGTGTGGTCCGTGCCGAAGACCTTGTCGTCGTAGGCCACGTTGGTCTCGTGGCCGAGGGAGAGGGAGCCGCAGTTCCTGATGCGCGTCAGGAAGTCGTCGGGCGCTGCGGTCAGGATCTGGACGTGCTCGAAGGCCAGCTTGTCGGCGACCTGGACGATCAGCCGGCGAGTGCCTCAATCTCGCTCTTGAGGTCCTCCAGTTCGGCGCCCCCCGCCATCAGCTGCCGAATGTCCTTTTGCACGAGATCGTCCCGGGTGCCGCGTCCGATCACTTCGCCCAGCGACAGGAAGGTGTAGCGATCGGCAACGAGACGGGCGTGGCTCTCGTTGTGCGTGATGAAGATGATGGCGATGTTGCCGCGCGCACGGACCCGCATGATCGTCTTCAGCACTTGCATCTGCTGCTTCTGGCCCAGCGCCGAGGTGGGCTCGTCGAGGATCAGCACATGCGCTCCGAAGTAGATCGCGCGTGCGATCGCAAGCGTCTGGCGTTGGCCGCCCGACAGGGTCCCGACCGGCTGGCGCGGATTGGCGATGTCGATGCCGATCATTTTCATCTGTTCGAGCGCAATTTCGTCCATGCGGGCGTCGTCCAGGACGCCGAACAACTCGGGCTGTTTCATCAGCTCGCGGCCCATGAAGAAGTTGCGCGACACCGGCATCAGCGGCGCGAGCGCCAAGTCCTGATAAACCGTGCCGATGCCCACACCCGCCGCATCGCGCGGCGAGCGGAACGCGACTGGTCGTCCGTCAACCCGAATCTCGCCAGATGTCGGAGGGTAGACGCCGGAGAGGATCTTGATCAGCGTCGACTTGCCGGCCCCGTTGTCACCGAGGAGCGCATGGATCTCGCCGGGATGGACCTCGAGGTCGACACCGCCCAAGGCTCGCAGTTCGCCGAACCGCTTCACGACGTTCTTCATTTCGACGACCAGGTCCAATCGCAATCCTCCGCCTGCTTCGACGTCTAGTGAGGCGCGAACATCTTCGGAAAGACACCTCTGATGGCGACCAGTCCGACCAAGCATAATCCGAGCACGATCTGATAGGCAAAAATGTTGATTCCCTGCAGGATAAGCCCGTGCTTGAGCGCGAGCAGGGTGGCGACTCCCAGGAGCGCTCCCCAGACTGTGCCAGCCCCGCCCAGCAGGGCGCAGCCACCTATGATGGTAGCCGCGATCGCCTCGAACTCCATCGCCGTCGCGGTGGTCGTCGAGACCGACGACAGGTTGGACGCCGTGATGATGCCTGCGAACCCGGCCAGGATGGCCGAGATCATGAACGCGCGGATCTTGACCCAGCCCACCGGCACACCTGTCGCCAAGGCCGCAGTTGCATCGCCGCCGACGGCGTAGATGTGACTGCCGAAACGCGTCCTGGCCATCACGAAGGTGAACGCCGCAAGAATGATCGCGCAGATCAGCACGGCATGGTGAAGTCCGAACGACTTGCCCCCCAACAACTGCAACCAGAAGGAGCCGCGGATTTCATCGGGAATGACGAGAGCGTAGCCGCCCGTGACGTACTCGACGAGCCCGCGATAGATGAACAGGAAGCCCAGAGTAACGAGGAGGGAGGGCAGCCTCAGCCGCCAGGTGAGGATGCCGTTGACATATCCGATCAGGGCCGCCAGCAGAAGGGCCAGCAGAAGGGCCGGCAGCGGTCCGATGTCGGCGTTCAGGAGCATGACAAAGATCAAACTGACGAAGGCGTAGACCGAGCCTACCGAAAGATCGAACTCACCGGAGATGATGACCACGGCCTGGCCGATCGCGACGATGCCAAGCCAGGAGACGTCGCGCAAAAGGCTTGGCAGGTTATTGAACCAGGCCACTCCGATCAGCACGGCAAGAAGCGCGAAGAGCACGACCACGCTCAAGGCCGCAATCGACTCGCGACGAGCCGTCAGGACTCTCACCGTCCGCCTCTCGTCCCATCCATCGACACGGCCCCCCGCCCCGGGCTCCTAGTTCAAGAGCCCCATGCGTTGGTGCATGAGTTTCGACACCACGAGGAAGCCGATCAGGATGGCCCCGACGAGGGCGATGTACCAGGACGTCGGCGCCCCCATCAGCATCAGCCCGCCTTTGAGTGAGGAAAGCACGAAGACTCCCAGGATCGGTCCCCAGATCGATCCGATCCCGCCGCTCAGTGTACAGCCGCCGATTACTGCGGCTGCGATCGTCTCCAGCTCCATCTTGACGCCCGAGGTCGAATAGACGGAGCCTTCCTGGCAGACCGTCATGATGCCGGCGAGGCCGGCCAGGCCGGAGCATATGACAAAGGCCTTGGTCTTGACCGCGTTCACCGGGACGCCGTTGGCGAGCGCCGCGCTCGGCTCGCCGCCGACAGCCATAACATGGCTGCCGAACCGAGTACGCGCCAGGATAAACACGAAGGCCGCCGTCAGGACCAAGAGGATTATGAAAGTTACGCTGATGTCAAAGACTCTATCCTTGAGGAATTGTACAAGGACATCTTTGCGATATTCTCTCGGAATACTCAGGCTGAACCCCTGCGTGGAAATGTAGGCGATACCCCGATAGACGAACATCCCGCCCAGCGTGACGATCATGGAAGGCACACGAAAGCGCACCGTCAGCACGCCGTTGAGGAAACCGATGGCACAGGCCGTGGCCAAGGCGATCAGCATCGACGGGACAACGCCGATCCCGAGAGCGTCCATGGCCCAGATGAACACGACCCCGGCGACGGCAAAGACCGAGCCGACCGAAAGGTCGACTTCACCGCTGGTCATCAAGAGCGCCTGTCCGATGGCGATAACGCCGACCGGGGCCGCGACCCGCAGCACGCTGGGGATCGAGTTCAGCCAGACGCCGTTCGTGCTGGCGGCGAAGAACAGCACGATCAGCAGCGTGCCGATGACGACGCCCGTCTCCACGCGGCCCAGCAGCCGCGTCCTGACGATCAAGGCGAGACGGCCCGGCGCGCCAGATCGCGAATCGTCGTCCGGTCTCACCATGTTGTACCGCCTCGGGATCGGCAAGCGCTCCCACGGCTTGTCGCCGCAGCTGGACGGCACCCCATAAGACAGTCTCGAATGGGCGTTGTCTTCAAGAAATCAGTCGCATTGATGCGCAGCGCGGTGTGTCGACGCGGCGTCGACGAATTGCCGCTCGAAGCGCACGACGCCCAGGTCTCTGGCGTTCGCCGTGCCAGCCTGAACCCGAGCGGCTGTGCTCTTGACGGCTAACCCCCCGGACACGTCCTCTCGGACAATGGAAGCGGGACCGGCGAGGCCACGTATGTGACCTCGCCGACGACCTCGCAACGAACGGGCCGGACGCGGCCTAGAAGGGTGACAAGTCGTAGTAGGCGTCTTCGCCGAGGACGGCGATCACCACGCTCTTGAAGCCTTCCGCATTGCTGGCGTCCACAATCATGGGACCGGTTGCGATCGGCGTGACGGGCCACATCTGGGACTGGTTGTAGTGATAGAGCACCTCGTAGGCCATCGGCGCCTGGATCGGAAGCTGCTGGCTGAAGGTCGCCAGGCACTTGCCAGAAATCACGCATTCCAGCGACGACGGCGAGGCGTCCGCGGTCGCCACCAGGATGTCTTCGCGACCCAGTTCCTCGAGCACGTCGGTCATCCACTTGTTGGCATTCGTCGCGGCGAAGAGCGCGCCCACATCCGGGTTGGCGACGACGTAGGACCTGATGATGTCCTTCGCCTTTAGCGGCTCCTCTCCGATGGCGACCCTATCGGTGGCGACGCCTTCCGGCATGGCGGAAAAGAAGCCCGCAGCACGCTGTTCCTGACCTGCATGGCCCAGATGAGCCATGAGGTAGGCCACGCGATCGGGGGTTGCTTCCTGCAGAACGCGCTTGCCGATGACCGAGCCGACGATCGATTCGTCCGCGCCGACCCAGGCCAGATAGAGACCTTCGAGCTTGGCCTCCTCCTCCGCCTGAGGCGGATGCGAGGTCACGGAGACGAAGGGGATGCCCTTCTCCCTGGCGGCACGCAAGCCCGGCAACAGCGCGTCCACCGACGAGATGTGCATGGCGATTCCGTCCGGATCGGCGTTCAGCACCGTGTCGAGGAACTTGGCGTGCTCGGCCGGGTCATAGTTCTCGGGGCCGACATACTTGATCTCCACGTCCGGATGCGAAGCCATGTAGGCTTCGCCGGCCTTGATGTGGAACTGGACGTTGGCGTCCACCATTCCCCACAAGATGTGGTAGAAGGTGTACTTTGTCTCGGCGAAGGCTCCGCCGGAGAACAATACCGCGGCGATTGCGGCGCTCAGTCCAAGAAAGCCGGTCTTCAATGCCCTCATGAAATCCTCCCATTTGTGCTTAGTTTGTCATGATTTAGTGGGCGCCATGTCAGCGCCATCGGAATAGTCAGCCGTCTCCTCACGAACTCTAGTCCTCTTGGATAGACGGGCCTATTCCAGCTCAATCGTACCCCAAAAAGCCGCATATTCAATGTGGATTGGGGCCCCCTGGCAGAGTGGGCGCTCGGGGTCGGCCGGGAAATCGAGCCCTGAACAGGCCGCGCATGGTGCTTTCAAGGCGGCTGCAAAGGCCCTGTCCAAGCCGCCCTCACGCGCCCGCTTGCGCCGCCCTGGCGGCCGCTCGCCTGGCGCGCTCGTGGACCCGCTGCATGAGCTTCGCCGCCTCGAGCCCGACCACCCGGGGCCTTGTCGGGTCGTTGCGGCGGATCGGAAGGGCCGGCGTTTGGCCGGGTCGGACGAGGTGTTTCAGGCCGCGCTTCCCGGTGCCCCTTCCGGCCGGTAGCCGGGCAGGAGGTTGCGCTTGGTTTCCTCGTCCCACTCCATCTTGAGCTTGCCGAGCTCCTTGCCGGCGTCGTAGCCGCGCCTGAGCGCCGGCCGCTGCTGCAGCGCCTTGTACCAGCGCTTGACGTGGGGGAACGCGTCGAGGTCGACCTTCTGGCCCTTGTAGGTGATGACCCAGGGCCAGCAGGCCATGTCGGCGATGGAATAGTCGTCCGCGATGTACTCACGCCCTTCGAGGTGCCGGTCGAGCACGCCGTAGAGGCGGAGCATTTCGCTGCGGTAGCGTTCGATGGCGTAGGGAACCTGCTCCGGCGCATAGAGCTTGAAGTGACCGGCCTGGCCGATCATCGGGCCGAGGCCGCCAAGCTGCCATGAGAGCCATTCGAGCACGGTCTTGCGCCCGCGCAGATTGGTCGGCAGGAAGCGGCCGGTCTTCTCCGCCAGGTAGATCAGGATGGCGCCGGACTCGAACACCGCGAGCGGTTCGCCGCCGTCCGCCGGATCGTGATCGACGATCGCCGGCATCCGGTTGTTGGGGCTGATGGCGAGAAAGTCGGGCTCGTACTGCTCGCCCCGGTAGATGTTGACGGGGACGATCCGGTAGTCGAGATCCATCTCCTCGAGCGCGATGGAAATCTTCCACCCGTTGGGCGTCGGCCAGTAATGGGCGTCGATCATGGGCCGGCATCCTCCACAAGGGGCATCCCCGCGAACATCGTCCCGCGGCGACGTGATATCAGGCGGCCTGCGCCGGATCGCGCGTCGGAGACCCCTGGAACGGTTTCGATAACCCCGGGGGCGCCATTCTCCGGGCGTATCGCTACGGCCGATCCCTCAAGGGGACGAAGCTGCGCTGCGCCGGACCGGTGTAGAGCTGGCGCGGCCGGCCGATCTTCTGCTCGGAATCTCCGATCATCTCGTTCCACTGCGCGACCCAGCCCACGGTGCGCGCCAGCGCGAAGATCACCGTGAAGAGGTGGGTCGGGATGCCGAGCGCCTGCAGAATGAGCCCTGAGTAGAAGTCGACGTTGGGGTAGAGCTTGCGCTCGACGAAGTACTCGTCCTCCAGCGCGATCCGCTCCAGCTCCATGGCGATCTTGAGCAGCTCGTCGCTGATCCCGAGATCGTCGAGCACCTCGTGGCAGGTGTCCCGCATGACCGTGGCGCGCGGGTCGTAGTTCTTGTAGACGCGGTGGCCGAAGCCCATGAGCCGGAAGGGGTCGTCCTTGTCCTTCGCCCGCTTGATGAACTCGGAGATGTTCTCGACCGTGCCGATCTCTTCCAGCATCTGGAGCACGGCCTCGTTGGCGCCGCCGTGGGCCGGGCCCCAGAGCGTCGCGATACCGGCCGCGATGCAGGCGTAGGGGTTGGCCCCGGAGGAGCCGGCGAGGCGCACCGTCGATGTCGAGGCGTTCTGCTCGTGGTCCGCGTGGAGGATCAGGATGCGGTCCATGGCGCGCGCGTGGATCGGGTTGATCTGATAGTCCTCGCAGGGCACCGCGAACATCATGTGCAGGAAGTTCTCGGGGTAGGTCAGGTCGTTGCGCGGATACACGAAGGGCTGGCCGATGCTGTACTTGAACGCCATCGCGGCGAAGGTCGGCATCTTCGCGATCAGCCGGTGCGAGGCGATCATGCGCTGCTTCGGATCGTCGATATCGGTGGTGTCGTGATAGAAGGCGGCGAGCGCGCCGACCACGCCGATCATCACCGCCATCGGGTGGGAATCGCGACGGAAGCCCCGGTAAAGATAATTGATCTGCTCGTGCACCATCGTGTGCTTGGTGATGGTGCTGACGAAGCGATCCTTCTCCGCCGCGTTCGGCAGCTCGCCGTGGAGCAGCAGGTAGGAGACCTCGAGAAAGTCGCTGTGCGCGGCCAGTTCGTCGATGGGATAGCCGCGGTGCAGCAGGACGCCCTGCTCGCCGTCGATATAGGTGATCTTGGACTTGCACGAGCCGGTCGCGGTAAAGCCGGGGTCGTACGAGAACTTGCCCGTGCCGGCATAGAGCGAGCGGATATCGATCACCGACGGGCCGAGCGTCCCATCGAGGACTGGCAGTTCGACCGTACCCCCGCTCTCGCGATCGGTGAGCACCGCGCTGGGCGCGTCGTTGCTCTGCCCGGCGAGGCCTGTTTGGCGCGCCTGAGACACCCCATCTCCCTCCATGTTTGCCCCGTGCCCGCGGCCGGCCGGGGAGGCTGGATCATAGGGCTAGAGCCCGAATTATACAATTTGCGCCGAGTCGGGCCGTGCCCCGCTCAGTGGCGCGCGCGCTCGCGCTCGACGCTGCTCACCGACGTCACCGCCCGCAAGGCGGCCACGATATTGCCGAGGTGTCTCGCGTCCTTGACCTCGACATCGACCAGCATCTCGAAGAAGTCGAGCGAGCGGTTGGTGATCTTGAGATTGCTGATGTTGCCGTTGTTCTTGGCGATCGCCGTGGTCAGCTTGCTGAGGCTGCCGGTTTCGTTCGCGACCACCAGGTTGAGGCGGCCGACGTGGATGCCCTTCTCGTCCGCGTCCCCCTCCCAGGCGAGATCGAGCCAGCGCTCGGGCGTGTCGCTGAAGCTTTCCAGCGTGTCGCAGTCGATGGTGTGGATCGTCGCGCCCTTGCCGGTGGTGACGATGCCGACGATGCGCTCGCCGGGCAGCGGGTTGCAGCACTCGGCGAGATGCACAGCCATGCCGGGGATCAGTCCGCGCACGGGGATGCCGATGTCGCCCGCCTTCGTGCCGCGCCGCCCGCGCGCGACCGAGAGGGCGCGGCGGGCGATGCCCTGGAGACTGCGGGCGGGGAAGAGGGCTTCCGCGACCTCGCCGCTGGAAAGATCGCCGCGCCCGAGGGCGGCGAGCAGGTCGGCCACGGAGCGCTGCTTGAGGCTGGAGAGCGCGCCCTCCAGCAGCGTCTCCGAATAGTCCGCGCCGGCCTCCCGGCATATTTTTTCGGCGACGGCCCGGCCGAGGGTGATGAACTGCTCCCGCTCCTTGAGCCGGGTGAAGCGTCGGATGCAGGTTCGCGCCTTGCCGGTCACGACAAACCGCTCCCAGGCCGGCTGCGGCTGCGGCACCCGCGAGCGCAGGATCTCCACCTGATCGCCGTTTTCCAGCTGGGTCCAGAGCGGCACCATGCGCCCGTTGACCTTGGCGCCCACCGTGGTGTCGCCCACATCGGTGTGCACCGCATAGGCGAAATCGACCGGCGTCGCCCCGCGCGGGAGCGTGATCAGGGCCCCGCGCGGGGAGAAGCAGAACACCTCGTCCTGAAACATCTCGAGCTTGGCGTGCTCGAGCAGCTCCTCGGGCCCCGAGGCCTTGTCGAGGATTTCGAGCAGGGGGCGAAGCCAGCGCTGCTGACGGTCGTCGTAAACGTCGCCCGCCTGCTTGAACAGCCAGTGCGCGGCGACGCCGTACTCGGCCTCCTCGTGCATGTCGCGGGTGCGAATCTGGATCTCGATGCGCCGCTGCTCGGGCCCGATCACTGCGGTATGGAGCGAACGGTAGCCGTTGGGCTTGGGCGTCGAGATGTAGTCCTTGAAGCGGCCCGGCACCATCGGGTAGGCGCGGTGCACGATGCCGAGCGCCCGGTAGCAGTCCTCCTCGTCCTCGGTGACGACGCGGAAGCCTACGATGTCGGTCATCTGCTCGAAGGCGAGCTTCTTGCGCTGCATCTTCTGCCAGATGGAGTAGGGGCGCTTCTCTCGGCCCGTGACGCTCGCCCGCAGTCGCTCGCTCCGCAGCGTCTCGGTCAGCGATTCGGTGACCCGTTCCACCATGCCGCCGGCCTGATCGCGGAGCGCCTTGAGCCGCGTCTCCATGGTGTGGAAGCCGTCGGGGTTGAGCTCCTTGAAGGCGAGATCTTCGAGCTCCGCCTTGAAGGCCTGGAGCCCGATGCGCTCCGCGAGCGGCGCATAGATCTCCATGGTCTCCCTGGCGATCCGCTGCCGCTTCTTCTCGTCGGGCACGAAGTGCAGCGTGCGCATGTTGTGCAGCCGGTCGGCGAGCTTGACCAGGAGGACGCGGATATCCTCCGAGAGCGCGAGCAGGAACTTGCGCAGATTCTCGGCCTGATGCGCCTGGTCCGACTGCAGCTCCAGTCGGCTCAGCTTGGTCACGCCGTCGACGAGCCGGGCCGTGTCCTCGCCGAAGAGTTCGTTGATTTGCTCGATGGTGGCGACCGTGTCCTCCACGGTGTCGTGGAGCAGCGCGGTCGCGATCGAGGTGCTGTCGAGCTTGAGCTCGGTCAGGATGCCGGCGACCTCGATGGGATGGGCGAAATAGGGGTCGCCGCTGGCGCGGGTCTGGGTGCCGTGCGCCTTCATGGAGAAGACGTAGGCGCGGTTCAGCAGAGCTTCGTCCGCCGAGGGCTCGTAGCTCTTGACGCGTTCGACGAGTTCGTATTGCCGGATCACGTCCGCTGACGCGCCCGGCCGGCGCCGGTGGAAATCCGCTGTGCGGGCGGCGGCCCTGCCGCGCCCGGTGTGCTGCCGGCCGGCGCTACTCCTCTGTTTCTGCCGCCGTTTCCCCTACCGCTTCTGCCTCGATCGCCGGCTCTTCCGCCGGCTCGCCCTCGGCCTCGGGCGCCGCGGCCTCCTCCTCGACGGGCGGGGTCTGGCCGGTCACGCCGGCCCAGGCGGCCTCGGCCGCGAGCACCGCCATGGCATCCTCGTCCGGCTCGTCGATTTCGGTGTCCACCTCGCGACCGTGCTCCAGCTCATGGCGGAGCGTTTCGAGATCGATGGTCTCATCGGCGATCTCGCGGAGTGCGATGACGGCGTTCTTGTCGTTGTCCTTCTCGACCGTCAGATCCGCGCCCGAGCGAATGTCGCGAGCGCGCTGCGCGGCGAGCAGCACCAGCTCGAAGCGGTTCGGCACCAAGCCGACGCAGTCTTCGACCGTCACGCGTGCCATAGGTCGCACTCCTCATGTGAGCCAAACCGGCCCCGGCCCGGCGGCGCGTCACCCTATCCGCACCGCCTGCCGGATGCAAGCGTCGCCGCGCCATCCGAGGCGCGCGATCAGGCGGCGAGCAGGCGAAACAGGCGCTCGGCGTCGGCGGCGTCCCGGGCGACGCGGGCGCAGCGGGCGGCAAGCTCCGCGTCTTCGCCCCAGCGCTCCAGCTGATAGTGCTCGTCGACGAGCGAGGCGTCGGCGGCAGCCCGCGCATCCAGCCGGCCCCCGCGCATGGCGAGCGCGATCACCAGCGAGCCGAAGCTCCGGGTCGCAAGGCCGAGCCCGGTGAGGGCGAAATCGTCCTCGCCCGCGACCGCGTCCCGCAGGGCTTCGAGCGCCGCCGGTGCCTGGGCGATTGGGGTAATCGAACTCGTGACCGCAAGATGAGCGCCGTGGCGTTCCGCCGCCCAGGCGACCAGCGGCTGCCACGCGGCGGCCTGACGGCGGGCGAGCGCTGGCGGCTCGTCGGTCCGATAGCAGACGAGATCGGTCTCGGCGTAAGCCGCGACCTCGGCCACGATGTCGGCCCGCCGCTCCGGCACCAGGTCCAGCGCGGTGCAGGCGAGGCGGGTCAGCGGCATGGTCTCGCGGTCGATACTCTCGCCCTGCGCCGCCCATTCTTCGGCGATGGCGCCCGCGAGCGCCGCGCCGGGCACCGCCAGCGGCCGGCCCGCCGGGGTGCGCACCGGCTTGCCGTCGAGCGCGATCCCGTGTCCGCCATCGGCCGCCGCCGCCTCGGCAGTCTTGTAGAAGCGCTTTGGCTTGGGCGCGTTCACGGCGCGTCCTCGAAGGGCGCGAAATCGTCGCCCGCGGGCGCCGGGTCGAAGCCGAGAAAGCGCCACGCGGCAGCCATGTGCGGCGGCAGCGGCGCGGTGAGGACCAGCGGCGCCTTGTTGCCCGGTCGCGGCAGTTCGAGCGCGCGGGCGTGGAGGTGCAGGCGCGGCTCGAAGCCCGCCGGGAATGCCGCCTCGCCGCCATACTTGCCGTCGCCCACGACGGGGTGGCCGAAGACCGAGGCGGTGTGTGCCCGGAGCTGATGGGTGCGGCCCGTGCGCGGCATGAGCGCAAGCCATGAGAGGCGGCGTCCGGCGGTCTCGATCAACGCATAGTCCGTGATCGCGCGCTGGCCCCCCTGGACCGTTGCGACCACACGCTCGCCCGTGCCCACTTGCCGCTTGGCGAGCGGCGCGTCGATCCGCCCCTGCGGCGGCTTCGGTACGCCCACGACGAGCCCCCAATAGAGCTTGCGCAACTCACGCGATCGGAAGAGGGCCGTGAGGTCCCGCGCGGCGGTCGCGTGGCGGGCGAGCAGGAGGACCCCGCTCGTGTCGCGGTCCAGCCGGTGGACCAGGCGGGGTGCCTCGGCGGCATCGAAGCAGAGCGCGCCGAGCAGTCCGTCGAGATGTCGGGCGACGTGGCTCCCGCCCTGCACCGGGAGGCCCGGCGGCTTGTTGAGCGCGATCATGTCGGCATCGCGGTAGATGACCGCTGCCTGCATCATCTTGGCATCGGCTTCGTCGATCGGCGGGGCGGGTCGGCGCCGCTCCTGGCCCTCGTTCCGGTCGGACAGCGGCGGCACGCGCACCCGGTCGCCGGGCGCAAGGCGCGTGCCGGCGCGTGCGCGCTTGCCGTTCACGCGGATCTGGCCCGTGCGCAGCAGCTTCTCCAGGCGGCCGTGGCCGAGGGCGGGGTAGTGCCGCTTGAACCAGCGGTCGAGCCGCTGGTCGCCGTCCTCGGGCGCGATCTCGAGCGTAGCGACGCCTGCCATCAGACGATGGCCCGCACCAGCCTGAGCCCGCAATAGAACCCGCCGACCGAGAGCACCACCGAGAGCACGATATAGAGCAGCGCCCGGCCGACCTCGCCCCGCTCCAGCAGGCCGATGCTGTCGGCGGAAAAGGCGGAGAAGGTGGTGAAGCCGCCGAGCAGGCCCACGAAGAGGAAGCGCTGCACCACCTCGCCTGCGTCGAATGCGACCGCGAGGCCGTGCACCAGAGCGCCCAGGATGAACGAGCCCACGACGTTCACGGTCAGCGTGCCGTAGGGGAAGCCCCCGCCGATCAGCGTTGTGAGCCAGCGCTCGGCCGCGCCGATGACGTAGTAGCGCCCGACCGAGCCCAATGCGCCGCCGAGCGCGATGGCGAGCGCGACCTTCACGCGTCGTCCTCCGTCCCCGTGTCGGCCGCGGCTTCTTCGCGCAGCTTCTGCCAGTAGGCGAGGCGCTTCCGTACCTCGCGCTCAAAGCCCCGCTCACGCGGCGCGTAGAAGTTGCGGCGCGGCATCCCTTCCGGGAAGTAGTCCTGGCCCGAGAATCCTTCCTCGGTGTCGTGGTCGTAGACGTAGCCCTCGCTATAGCCGAGGTCCTTCATCAGCCGCGTCGGGGCGTTGAGGATGTGCTTGGGCGGCATCAGCGAGCCGGTCTCCTTCGCGGCCTGCATGGCCCGTCCATGCGCGCGGTAGCCCGCGTTCGACTTGGCGGCGGTGCCGAGATAGATCACGGATTGGGCGATGGCGAGCTCGCCTTCGGGCGATCCCAGCCGCTCGTAGGCCTCCCAGCCGGCAAGCGCCTGCGGCAGCGCGTCGGGGTCGGCGAGCCCCACGTCCTCGACCGCGAAGCGCACCAGGCGCCGCGCGATGTAGCGCGGGTCCTCGCCACCGGCCAGCATGCGCGCGAGCCAATAGAGCGCCGCGTCCGTGTCCGAGCCGCGCAGCGACTTGTGCAGCGCCGAGATCAGGTTGTAGTGGCCCTCCTGCGACTTGTCGTAGAGCGGCGCGCGGCGCTGCACGGTCTCCATCAGCTGCGGCACGTCCAGCGGCGCGGCGGCGCCGGCCGCGAAGAGCGCTTCGGCCAGGTTGATCAGCGCGCGGCCGTCGCCGTCGGCCATGGCGCGCAGCATGGGCCGCGCATCGGGCTCAAGCAGCAGCGTGCGGCCCTCGGCCTCCTCCGCGCGGGTGAGCAGGGTTTCCAGCGCGCTGTCGTCGAGTCGGTTGAGCACCAGCACGGCGCAGCGCGAGAGCAGGGCGCCGTTCAGCTCGAAGGAGGGATTCTCGGTAGTGGCGCCCACGAGAATCACGGTGCCGTCCTCGACCACGGGCAGGAAGGCGTCCTGCTGCGCCCGGTTGAAACGGTGGATCTCGTCGACGAAGAGCAGCGTGCCCTTGCCCCCGGCGCGGCGCGAGCGCGCCTCGTCGAAGATCTTGCGCAGGTCGGCGACGCCGGAGAAGACCGCGCTCAGCGGCGCGAAGAGCATGTCCGTGTGATCGGCGAGCAGGCGGGCGATGGTGGTCTTGCCGCAGCCCGGCGGCCCCCAGAGGACGGTCGAGGCCAGCGCGCCGCCGCTCGCCACCATTCGCCCGAGCGGGCCGTCGGGGCGGAGCAGGTGGTCCTGGCCCACCACCTCGTCGAGCGTGCGCGGCCGCAGCCGGTCCGCAAGCGGGCGAGGTGCTGAGTCTTCGAAGAGACTCGGCGCGTCCTGGGGCTTCATGGCCCGAGTCTACGCGCTCCGCCAGCCCGACGCAGCCAGCCCGCGTATCGAGCGGCGCTCAGACCGGTGGCAGGTTGACGGCGGCGACGCGCCAGGCCTGGCCCTTCGCGGGGCCGTCCACATGGTCGATGCAGGTGATCGAGAGGTTGTCGATGCTGAAGGCGAGCGCGCGCTCCGCGTCGAGACCGAGCGCGAGCGCGAGCGCAGCGCGGATCGAGCCGCCGTGGGCCACGGCCACGATGTCCTGGCCGGCGTGTTGCGCCGTCCTGCGGGTGACGGCGGCGCTGACCCGCTCGACCAGCTGGACGAAGCTCTCGCCCTCCGGCGGCGTGACGTGCGCGGGCGCGACCCAGTACTTGTGGGCGAGATCGCTGCCCCGCTCGGCGGCGACCTCGCTCCAGGTCAGGCCGTGCCAGGCGCCGAAATCCTGCTCGTCCAGGTCCGCCTCGATGGACCGCGCCGGCACGTCGTGGCCCGCCTCGGCAATCGCGTCGGCGGTCTGGTGGGTGCGCAGCAGGTTGCTGGTGAGCCAGACGGCATCCGGCGGCAACGCGCGGGCCAGCCCCTCGAAGCGCGGCCGCTCGCTGGTGTTGGCGGGCACGTTGGTGCGGCCATAGAGCCGGCCGCCATGGTCGGTGACGGGTGCGTGGCGCACCCACCACCATCGGGTCACGATGGTGTTCGTCGTCATCTCACCGCTGCGAGCGTAAGGAGGAAGAGGACTTCGGCGAACTGCTGGACGCCGCCGAGCACGTCCCCAGTGTGACCGCCGACCTGGCGTTCGGCAAGCCAGGCGACTGCGGCGGTGCCGATGCCGGCGACGAGGAAGGCGACCAACCCGCTCCAGGTGAGCAGACCGACGGCGAGCACCGCCGCCAGGGCGACCCCGGTCCACACATGGGTCGACGGCGGCCGCCCGGCGTCGGCGGCGAGGCCGTCGGCCCGTGCCGGATCCAGCCAGAGCATGACCGCCGGCATCGCCGCGCGCGAGACCCCGGCAGCGGCGACCATGGCGGCGATCACGAGGCCGGTTCCCCCCAGGTCGGCGATCGCGCCCACCTTCGCCGCCAGCACCACCACCAGCACGATCACGCCGTAGGCGCCGATGCGGCTGTCCCGCATGATCGCGAGCTTGCGCTCCCGCGTGCTCCCGCCGCCGAAGCCGTCCGCCATGTCGGCGAGGCCGTCCTCGTGCAGCGCGCCGGTGGCGAGCGCGCCTGCGCCCACGGCGAGCACCGCCGCCACGATGTCGGGCAGGCCGATTCCCACGGCGATCGCGTAGACGATTCCGGCAAAGAGGCCGATCAGCGCGCCGACGATGGGGAAGGCGCGAAGCGCGCGCCCGAGCGGGGGGCTCTCGCCCTCCGGCCGCGCCGCCTTCAACGGCACCCGCGTGAGGAAGAGCAGGGCGGTGCGAAGGTCGCTCCGCCAGACCCGCACCGCGCGGTACGCCTTCTGTTGGAGGGGAGCCTCGTCGCCGTCGTCGTAGCGCATGTGCCTCTTGCCCGGGCTGCCCCGGCCCGGCATCCTCCTTCGGCCTTATAGGCCAGTGCACTGCCGACGCCAAGAAACCCCGCGTATCCCCTCCTGCAGCAACCGGCTTGCGGAAGCGCCATGCCCGATGACCTCCAGCTCGCTTCGTTGAGCGCCTTCCGCGCGCGCGTCGCCGCCATGCCGGGGCCGGACGAGGCGGCGGCGGAGCAGGCGCGGGCGCACGATGCGCAGCTCACCAAGCCCGCCGGCGCGCTCGGCCGGCTCGAATCGCTCGCTACCTGGGCGGCGGCGTGGCAGGGGCGCCATCCGCCGCGCGCAGAGCGCATCCAGGTCGTCGTCTTCGCCGGCAATCACGGCGTCGCGGCGCGCGGGGTCTCCGCCTATCCCGCGGCGGTCACGGCGCAGATGGTGGCCAACTTCGAGGCGGGCGGGGCCGCGATCAACCAGCTCTGCGGCGTGCTGGGGGCAGCGTTGACGGTCGTGCCCCTCGATCTCGACACGCCCACCGAAGACATGACCGAAAGGCCGGCGCTGGGCGAGGCGGACTGCGTCGCTGCGCTGGAGGGGGGGATGGCGGCGGTGGAGGCCGGGATGGCCGCGGTCGATGGCGGCGCGGACCTGCTCTGCCTCGGCGAGATGGGGATCGGCAACACCACCGCGGCAGCCGCGATGGCGGCGGCGCTCTTTGGCGGCGACGGCGCCTCCTGGGTGGGGCCGGGGACCGGGGTGGATTCCAACGGGCTCGCGCGCAAGGCCGCGGCGGTCGATGCGGCGCTCGCGCGGCACGCCGAAGCACGCCGCGATCCTCTGGCCGCGCTCAGTTGCGTCGGCGGCCGGGAGCTCGCGGCGATCGCGGGCGCCGTCGTCCAGGCGCGGCACCGCCGCGTGCCCGTGCTGCTCGACGGCTTCGCCTGTACCGCCGCGGCGGCGGTGATCGCGAAGCTGCGGGATGACGGCCTCGATCACACCCAGGTGGCCCACCGCTCGGCCGAGCCGGGGCATCGTCGCTTGCTGGAAGCGCTCTCGCTTGATCCGCTGCTCGATCTCGGCTTGCGGCTCGGCGAGGCCTCCGGGGCCGCGCTCGCCGCCGCGCTCGTGCGCATGGCGGTCACGGCGCACAACGGCATGGCGACCTTCGAATCCGCCGGGGTCAGCGGCCCGGCGGATTAATCCCTATTCGCCGATCTGATGCAGCAGGCCGCGGATGCGGGCGCTGCGCAGGAAGCCGAGGAAGGTCGCGATGCCCGCCGCAATCCAGCCGATGTTGAGCAGGCTCGCGCGCATCATGTGATCGCCGCTGAAGCTGCCGTCGACCAGGAGAGCGCGCATCCCCTCGAAGACATGGGCAGAGGGCAGGATGGCGGCCACCGGCTCCAGCCAGTCCGGCAGGATGGAGAGCGGGTAGTAGACGCAGCTGAAGGGCGCCAGCGCGAAGATCAGGAACCAGGCCAGGCTCTCGGCGCCGAGGCCGTAGCGCAGCACCAGGCCGCTCACGAAGAAGCCGACGGCCCAGCCCATCACGATCAGGTTCACGAAGAAGCCGATTAGCGCGAAGCCGAGATCGAAGATCGAGAAGGCGTAGAGCAGAAAGGCGAAGCCCACCGCGCCTGTCATCCCGATGAGTGTCCGGATCAGGCTGATCAGCATGAGCCCGCAGATCAGCTCCCACGGGCGCAAGGGGCTCACGAAGATGTGCCCGAGATTGCGCGACCACATCTCCTCGATGAACACCAGCGAGAGCCCAATCTGCCCGCGGAACATGACGTCCCACAGGATGACCCCGGCGAGCAGGACGCCTGCCGCCTGCGCGAACCACGAGCTGTTGGTGACGAGGAACATGGTGACCAGGCCCCAGATGATCATCTGCACCGTGGGCCAGTAGGTAAGCTCCAGCAGACGCGGCCAGGAGCGCCGCAGCAGATAGGTGTGGCGCAGCACCAGCGCGCCGATCCGCTGCGCAGGACCACGCCACGGCAGAGCCGGTGCGGCGCCCCTCCCCATCATTGTGCCGCTTCCCAGACGCTGCCGGTGCCCCGCACGATTTCGAGGAAGACCTCTTCCAGCGTGCTGCGGCCGTGGCGTTCGATCATGGCCGCGGGCGTGCCGCTCTCCACGATGCGCCCGCCCGCCATCACCAACACGTCGTCGCAGAGCCGTTCCACCTCGGCCATGTTGTGGGAGGCGAGCAGGATCGTGGCGCCGGTCTCGGCCCGGTAGCGCTCGATCACGCCCCGTACCCAATCGGCGGTGTCGGGATCGAGCGAAGCCGAGGGCTCGTCGAGCAGCAGCAGCTCGGGATCGTTGAGCAGCGCCTTGGCGAGCGCGACCCTGGTGCGCTGCCCGGCCGAGAGCTTGCCCGTGGGCCGCTTGAGGAAGTCGCCGAGGTCAAGGGTCTCGGCCAGCCGCTCGATCCGCCGGCGGACGCCGTCAAGGCTGTAGAGCCGGGCGTAGACGGTCAGGTTCTCGCGCACCGTGAGCCGGTGCGGCAGGTCGGTGTAGGGCGAGGAGAAGTTCATGCGCGGCAGCAGCGCGTAGCGCTCGGCCGCCAGATCGCGCCCGAAGATTCGCACCGAGCCCGTGCTCGGCAGCAGGAGGCCCAGGATCATTGCGATGGTGGTGGTCTTGCCGGCGCCGTTGGCGCCGAGCAGGGCGGCGGTCGCCCCGGGCGCGACCGAGAAGCTCACCGCATCGACCGCAGTGAACTTGCCGAATCGCTTGGTGAGGGCCTCGACCTCCAGAACGGGGCCGCTCATCGCGGCCCCCGGTGACGTCCGGTCCGGGTCTCGCTCAGAACGGGGTCGGATCGGCGAAGCGGCGCAGGACGTTCTCGGTCATGCGCGAGACGTTGTTGTCGTGGTCGTTGTGGGCGAGGCTGCCGCACCAGGCGATCGAGCTGGTGGAGAAGACGGCGCCGCCGTTCGCGGTCTCGTAGAACACGATGTCGGCGCGCACCAGCGGGTCCTGCGTGCCGTCGGCATTGGGCCGGTTCACGTCGAGCTCCTCGCAGACCACGAGGTAGAGGTCCGTGTGCTCCTTGGAGCTCGCGAGCACGTAGGTGTTGGGCGGCGTGCCCAGCAGCGGGTCGGCCCGGTCGAGCTCCAGCCCCGCCGCACCGCCGCCGATCAGCCCGAAATCGCCGATCTTCTCGTCCTCGCCGATGCCGTCGAAGATCCAGGCGACCTCCTTCTTGAAGCTGTCCGGTTCGCGCACGTAGTAGGACGAGATGTCGAAGCCCTGCGCGGTGAAGCCGGTGCCGACGATGATCTGCGGCGGCCGGCCGTTGCGCCGCCAGAGGCCGCCGTACTCGCCGGTGAAGCTGTGATAGTACTCGCCGGGGCGCGCGATCCAGGTGCGGATGCCGTCCTCGGCGCGGCGCACCTCGATGCAGCCCGGCACCTCGGTGTGATAGGCGATGCGCCAGTACCAGCCGTTGGCGCCCATGTACATGAGCCGCCCGCCGCGCTGCTGGTAGGCGTGCATCGCATCCCACATCGCCTTCGAGTGATACTCGGGGTGCGAGCCGGAGAGCACGACCGTGTAGTCCTGGATCGCCGCCAGGCCCTCGTAGTGCAGGTCCTCGTCGGTGACGACGTCGTACTCGAAGCCCTTTGCCTCCAGCCACTCGGTCAGGTGCGTGTCGGCGTTGAACTGCCAGAGCGTGGATTCGGTGCCGCCGATCCACTCCAGGGCCTTCGGGCGGAAGTTCAGGATCGGGCGCAGGCGGGAGGAGTAGCAGATGCCGCTGCCGTCAATGTGGCTGTCGTAGAGCGAGGTGCCGTATTCCCGGTGCTCGCTGCGCTGCAGGTTCTTCTCGTTCAGCACCGTGAGCCGGCCCGCGAGAATCTGTGCGGCGCCCATGTTGGTGGACATGTTGGTGTTGGCGTAGGCCATGTAGCTCGCGGTGGGCAGCAGGAAGCAGATCTTCGCGGTGGGCGCGCCACGCGGGGCGCGCACGGCGAAGGGGATGTACTCCTCGCCGCTGCCTTCGCCGCGCAGCCTCGCGGCGTAGACGCCGCTCTTCAGCCGCTTCGGGCAGGTGAGCGAGAAGTCGACCTCCCAGCGCGCGTCGTAGACGTCGTCTTCGTGGAAGTGGATCGCGCCGTACTGCTCCGGCGCGTTCTGCCAGTTCATCTCGCTGCCGTCCCAGCGCCAGCCGGTGACGGCGCGCGTCGGCATATTGACCAGGCTGCCGTGCAGCAAATTGGCGGAGAGATCGGTCGCCGTCGTCGTCTTGATGCCTTGCGAGAAGTCCCAGGCGCCGACGATGGAGGTGGCGAGCGTGCCGTCCACCGGGCGGGTCTTCGCCAGCTCCAGCTCCGCCGGGCTCAGCACGCGGTTGGCGACGCGCGGGCTGTCGATGCGCCCGTTGTAGAAGCCGCCGCAGACGGTCCGGCCCTTGTCGACGCGCTTGAAGTAGGCGCCCATGGTGAGCGGCGCATCGTGCTTGCCCGGCCCGCTCAGCGCGGACTTCTTCTTCATGATGCGGGCGTGCTTGACGTTGGGGTAGTCGTTGAGCGGCTGCTGGACCAGCGTGATCTGCTTGGAGTCGGCGTCGTAGGAGGCCGCGACGAAGTACCACTGGTGCGGGATCAGCGGCCGGTTGGTGGCGGTCACCTCGATATTGCCTTCGCCGTCGCCGAGGCAGAGCGCGAGCGAGCCGTCCTGCTTGGTGATGATGAGCGCAGCGCCCGCCTTGTCGCGGTCGCGCCAGTTGGCGATGAGCGCCTGGGTGCCGCGATCTGGCGTCGTCGGCCAGATGAAGGCCTGGAAGGTGAAGCTCTCCAGCCCCTGGATCGCGGGATGAGCCGGCACTTCCATGAATGAGCCGTCGTAGCAGACCTGCCGGCGCCCCTTGTAGGTGCCGCTCGCGCTGGTCCGGACGACCTCTTCCTTCACGCCCGGTCCGTCGGCGTTTTCGTCACCGCAGATGAGGCGGACGATGTCGCACTTGTAGGAGGGGGCTTCGGAACTCACCATGAAGTTGATGGTCTCCCCCGGCGTCACGCTGACGCGGTCGGCATAGCCCGCGATTCTGTTCATGTAAGGCTCCCTCACCGCCGGACGGCGGCTTCTCGATCGTCGTGAAGGCCGCTCGCGCGGCGGTTACTGAGGCAGCGCCTTGCCGGTGTGCTGTTTCCAGCGCAGGCGAAAGACGTGGCGCTCGGCGTCGTCGATATTGTCGAAGGTCTTGTCGAGCAGCTTGACCGGCTTGCCGCGCACGCCCGAGAGCTGGGCCAGGCGCCACTCGCGGCCGGGCTTGGTGCAGACCAGGCAATGCTTGCCCTTCACGTCGGCGCCCCTCAGCGTGTTGAGCACCCGCTGCAGGTCGGGGCTGTGGTGGCCAATCGGCTTGGCCATGAACTCGTCGACGACGTAAAGGTCCTTTTCCGTGACTTGGTAGGCCATCGGCTACTCCCTGTCGCGCGCTGCCCGCGCGTTCCCAAAAGCGGTGGGATTAGAACGCGAAGCACCGGGAGAGACAACACCCGCGTTACCGCCGTGCCCGGGCCTATTCGTTGCGCTCCAGCCGCCGCCTGCGCTGTACGATCAGGAACATGTAGCCGCCGAAGAGAATGACGATGGCGCCGAAAACGGAGAGCGCGCCCATGGTCGGAATCATCGGCGTGTAGCCGGAGCCCATCTTGGTATAGAGCCACTCGGTCACGGTGCTGTCGGCGCCCGTGGTGAAGGTCGAGAGCGGGAAGTTGCCCCAGGAGAGCAGGAAGGCGAAGAGCCCGCCGGAGAAGAGGCCGGGTGCCAGAGCCGGCAGCGTGACCTCGCGGAAGGCCTGCCAGCGGCTCGCGCCGAGATCGTAGGCCGCTTCCTCCTGGGCTGCGTCGAAGCCATAGACCTGGATCGAGATCACCAGCGTCACGATCGGCACGATCCAGACCAGATGGGCGAAGACCGCCGCCTCCCAGCTCGGCAGCACGCCGACGAAGGTGAACCAGAGCAGGAGCGCCAGGCCGAGCACGGCTTGCGGGAAGAAGATCGGCAGCATGATCAGGCGCTGGTAGAACTGGCGCCCGCGCCAGTTGTAGCGGGCGAAGGCCAGGGCGCCGAAGAAGCCGAGCACGACCGCGATCAGCGCGACGCTGCCAGCGACATAGAAGGAGGTGAGGTGCAGGTCCGTGGTCAGGTTGGCGCCGAGCGTCTGGTCGTACCACTTGTCGCTCCACGCCTTCACGGGGAAGCGGAAGTAGCGCGACTTGCCGAACGAGCTCGTGATCACCGAGAAGATCGGGATGTAGAGGAAGAGCGCGATCGCGCCGGTCCAGACCGCGATCAGGCATATGACCCAGCGCTTGTTCTCCATCTCAGCGCCCCCCGCCGCTCAGGGTCGCCGCCGTGCGCGCGCGCATCATCGTCGGCCCAGCAGCCGGTCGAGATCGAGCCGGCGCATGACCAGCACCACGAGGATGCCGGTAACCACGATGGCCAGCACCGAGATCGCCGAGCCCAGCGGCCAGTTCTGGGCGTAGGTGAACTCGTGCTGGATGTCCTGGGCGATCACCGGCGTGTTCTGGCCGCCGAGCAGCTTGGCCTCCGAGATCGCGCCCACCGCCAGCACGAAGGTCAGCAGCGCGCCGATCAGGATGCCCGGCATGGCGATCGGCAGCTCGACCTCGCGGAAGATCTGGAAGCGGCTCGCGCCGAGATCGCGCGAGGCCTCGACCTGATCGCGCGGCACCATGGAGAGCCCGAGCACGATGGGGAAGAGGGTGAAGGGCAGGTAGACGTAGATCATGCCCATCAGGATGGTGCCGGGCTCATAGAGCATCGTGCCGGTGTCGATGCCGAAGGCGAACTTGAGGCCGCCAGCCAGGATGCCGCCGCCCTTGATCAGGAAGAGATACCAGCCGAAGAGGCGCACGTTCTCCGAGACGAAGAGGGGGATGACGAGCACCAGCATGACCGGCGCCGCCCAGCGGCCGAAGAGCTTGGCGAGGCCGTAGGCGATCGGGTAGCCGATCAGCAGGTTGCAGGCGACGGTGACGGCGGCCAGCGCGAACGACCAGATGAAGGAGATGTAGTAGCTCTCAGTGAAGATGTGCTCGTAGTTCTCGGTGGTGAAGCCGGCGCCGAGGTCGAAGGTGCGCTCCGGGGTGAAGCTGAAGGCCAGCACGATCACCAGGGGGCCGACGAAGCCGATCAGGAAGAAGATCAGGACGGGCGTGGCACTGAGCACGCCGGGCGAGCGCAGCCAGCCGAGCAGAAGCGACCCGACCCCGGGCTGCCGGATCAGCGGTGCAGGCGCTTCCGCGCGATCGGTCATCAGTCGGTCACGAGCACGCTGTCTTTGGCGTCCCAGCCGATCACAACGTCGTCGTTGAGCGCACCCTGGTAGGCCTGCTCGCGGAGCTTCTCGACGACGAACATCGAGCCGCCGGCGCTCACGTGGTACTGCACCCGGGAGCCCAGCGCGTACTCGTTGAAGAGCGATCCCGCCAGATGGTTCTCCGCCTCCGAGGGATCGTTGAGGAAGCGCATCGATTCGGGCCGGATCACGAGATAGCCGCGGCTGAAGCCCTCCGGCCGGGCCGGGCTGGTGAAGCGGCGCTCGAATGCGGGGCAGTCGATGGCGCCGTCCGCGCCAGCCTGCACCGAAAAGATGTTCACCTCGCCCATGAACTCGGAGACGAACTTGTTGCGGGGGCGGAGATAGATCTCGTTGGGCGAGCCGATCTGGATCAGGCGCCCTTCCTGCATGATCCCGATGCGGTCGCTCATCACCATCGCCTCCTCGAGGCTGTGGGTGATGTAGACGAAAGTCTTGCCGGTGGTGCGGTGGAGGTCCTTGAGCTCGACCTCGAGCAGCTTGCGCAGGCGATAGTCGATGGCCGAGAGCGGCTCGTCGAAGAACAGGATGTCCGGGTCGGAGGCGAGCGCGCGGGCGAGCGCCACGCGCTGGCGCTCACCGCCCGAGCACTTGGTGACGGACTTGTCGTAGTAGTCCTCCGGCAGCTGGACCACGTTCATGAGAGAGAGGCCGCGCTCGCGCCGCGCGCGGCGGCTCTCGCCCCGCATCTTCAGCGAGAACTCGATGTTCTGGCCGACCGTCTTGTGATTGAAGAGCGCGAGCGACTGAAAGACCATGCAGGTCGGGCGCCGGTTGGCGGGCACCTGGTTGACCCGCTCCTCGCGCAGGAAGATGTCACCCGCCGTCGGCTTCTCCAGCCCGCCCAGCATGCGCAGCAGCGTGGTCTTGCCGCTGCCCGAGGGCCCGACGATGGTGAAGAACTCGCCCTCCTGGATGTTGAGGCTGACGTCGTTCACGGCGACCAGTCGGCCGAACTGCTTGGTCAGGTTGACCATGCGCAGGATGGGCGCAGCATCCACCATAGTGCTGGTCTCGATCCTCTCTCCGCAAATGCGCCGCCCGGCCAGGGCCGGCCGGGCGCGCGATCATAGCGGGGGCACGCGGACCTGGTCGCCGCGCGCCCCCGCCGCAGCCGGCCGGGTTTACGACTTCTCGCGGCGCGCCGCCGTGTAGATGTCGTAGAGCCGGTTGTAGTCCGGCACCACGTCGTACTCGACGGAGTGCGAGATGCGGTAGTCGAACTCGTCCCACTGGAAGGAGTCGAGCTCATCCGCCGTGAACTTGTCGAGCAGCTCCGGCTGCGACATCTGCCCCACCGGGAGCAGGAAGCCGCCGGCGGTCGCCACCGCGTAGGAGGTGTCGGGCTGGAGGATGTATTCCATCCAGTCGAAGGCCTTCGGGTGCAGGTCGGGATTGTTGACCACCGAGCTGAGCTCGATCCAGTTGATCCCGCCCTTGCCGTCGGCCGGCCCGCTCTTCGGCACCACGTGGTAGAGGTTGGTGAGGCCGTCGAGGCGCGCCGCCGAGATCGAGTAGGTGCCGCCGCCGAAGTACATGTCGATCTCGCCGTTGACCACGGCGAGGTTCACCGCCACGAAGTCGTCCGAGACCATCTTCGCGCCGTTGATGAGACGCCGCGCGGCTTCCTCGAAGGTCGCGACCTGGTCGTCGGTCTTCTCCTTGAAGGGGTGCAGGCCGGCGGCCATGCAGATGTGCATGATGTTCCAGTTGTCGTAGGCGAGGATGCCGTAGCGGCCGGCCATGTCGGGATTGTTGAACAGATCCCAGCCCTCGTCCTTCGCCATGTCGGCCGAGATGACGTCGGTGTTGACGACGAAGTCGAAGGTGTCCACCCGCTGGCACACCCCTAGGAGATGCTCGTTGTCGAGGCTCATCGCCCACTTGTAGGGCGGCTTGAACATCGGCAGCATCGCGTCGAAGTAGGGCTCGAAGCGGGCCCGGTCGAGCTCGACGATGAGCCCCTCCGGCCACATCATCTCACGCGCCCACGGGTTGTTCAGGTTGATGATGTCCCAGATCGCGGTCTCGCCGGCGCGGAGCTTGTTGACCGAGTCCGGGTCCGAGGTGTGCAGCTCGTACTTGATCCCCGTGTCGTACTGGTCGGTAAAGCCGTCGAGCACGCGCGGGTCGACGTAGCCGTCCCACGTCAGCATCGTCAGCTCGTCGGCGGCTCGGGCCCGGCCCGTGAGGGCGCTGCCCGCGCCGAGCGCGAGCGCGCCCGCGCCGATGCCCTGAAGCACCTGGCGCCTGGTGGCGGCGGCCCCGCGCACCGGGTCGCGCTTCACCATCTGCTTGAGAAGTTTGTCCTCGTTCATGGTCGTCTCCCCTGTGGCGCCGCGCGCTGAGGCCCGCGTCCAGCCCCGTGTAGGCGGCATCGATCGGTCGTGACGCGCCGGCCGCGCTCCGCACGCTCGCGGAGGCGGCGATCCCGGCAATCTAAGCACAATCGGGGCGCAGCCTCACCCCGAATTCACAGGAAGATGCCCGGTGCAGGGCGGGCGGTTCAGCTGGCGCTGGCCAGCAGGTCGGCGCGGGCGCGGTCCATGTGGGCGGAGAGCACCTTCACGGCGCGGTCCGCATCGCGGCGGGAGAGGGCTGCGAGCAGCGCGCGGTGCTCGGCGTTGTAGGCGGTGATCTGCTCCGGCGTCAGGATCTTGTTCTTGATCGAGTCCCATTGCTGGTGGGCGCGCACGTGGTTGATGCGGTGATAGATTTCGACGATCAGGGGATTGTGGGTGGCCTCGGCCAGCCTCAGGTGAAAGAGCTCGTCGGCGAGCGAAAAGCTTTCCGCGTCCTCCACCCCTTCCATCTCGGCGACCGCACGCTCCAGCGCGGCCATGTCGCGCGCCGTGGCGTTGCGGACCGCGAGCCGGGCCATCTGGGGCTCGATGGCGGCGCGGACCTCGACCAGCTCCAGCGGCGAGGTGATCTCGGAGACGTCGGTCTCGCCGGCGTCGGGCTCGTAGATGACAAAGGTGCCGCTGCCCACCCGGCGCGCCACCAGCCCGCGCGCCGAGAGCGAGCGCAGGGCCTCGCGTACAGTGCCGCGTGAGGCCGAGAAGGATTCGGCGAGACTGCGTTCCGGCGGCAATCGGTCGCCCATTGCGAGCGACCCGTCGAGAATGCGTCGGGCAAGCTGCGCCGCGATCGCATCGGCCGCCGAATCGGCCGGCCTCGAAATTCCGCCGTTCTGGTTACCGACCTGTGTGCCTTCGATCACCATGGCGCCAGCCCATTTCTTGTTGCGCGCCGCCCGCCGGTCCGTGCCCCCGTCGCCTCCCAAAACGTCGTAGGTCACGGCGCAAATCGCATGCGGGCTCCTTTGCTTTAATCAATTTTGATCAAACGTACAACCTTTCATTCATATTGGTTCATAATTGGTCAACCCGATTGGGCGACAATTGGCTTGACAAATGTGGACCTCCCGGCTTGAGTCCGCCACCGAACAAGGGCCGAGCGACGCCAGGAGTGAGGGCAGATGGCGCTTCCGGGTCACGTTAAGTATCTGATCATCGGGGCCGGGGTTCACGGCCTCAGCACCGCCTATCACCTGGCACAGCAGTTGAAGGCGAAGGGCAACGGCGCCGCCGCCGATATCCTGGTGGTGGACAAGACCGACATCGCCGCCGGCGCGTCGGGCATCGCCTGCGGCGTGGTCCGCAACAACTACTATCAGCCGGCGATGCGCGAGCTGATGGCAGCCTGCGTGGAGGAGTGGGAGAGCGACCCCGAGGCCTTCCACTACCATCCCGTGGGCTACATGCAGATCAGCCCCGAGAGCATGCACGGCCAGATCGCCGAAATCGCCGAGCAGCAGCGGGCGATCGGCTACGAATCCGAGTTCATCGAGGGCGAGGCCGATTGCACGCGTTACATGCGGCGGCTGTTGGGCGACTGGCATGCGCCGGGCGTCACCTCGATCCTGCACGAGAAGAGGGGCGGATACGCGCACAACAAGGCCTCCATCCAGGGTCTTGCGGACAAGGCGACCGGCGCCGGCGCGCGCATCCTCACCGGGGTCGAGGTCAAGGGCTTCGGCTTCGGCGCCAACTCCAAGGCGGTGACGTCGGTGGAGACCGACCAGGGCTCCATCGGCGTCGATCAGGTCATCGTCGCCGTCGGCCCCTGGGCGCCGCGTATCTGGGACATGCTCGACCTGCCCGACCGGATCGATTTGAAGGACCTGGAGGGCAGGGTGCACCGCGACGTGGCCATGTGGCGCTTCTGGTGCCTCCAGGAAGGCACGATCGCCGTCGAGCCCTCCTACGGTATGGCGGACGACGGCTCGATGCCGCCGGTGATCCACGTCGATTCCGACGAGCCGCTCTATTCCGACGTGGACGGCAGGCTCATCACGGACGAGATGTGGGGCATCTACTACAAGCCGGACTTCAACTTCGGCGGCATCCAGGGCGGTGCCGCGCCCTACAAGGTGCATACGCCTGCGGCCGACGTGGCGATCGACCCCTACGGGCCGGAATCGCCGGAATTCGTCGTCGACGAGTCCTTCAGGGAGATGTGGTGCTCCGCGCTCGCCTTCTGCCAGAGCCGATACAAGGGCCAGATCGGCCGCTGGCTCGACGAGCCCTCGGGCGGAATCGGCGCGTTTACCGCCGACAGCTTCCCCGTTTTCGACCGCTTCCGCGAGAACTGCTACGTGATCGCCGATTCGAACCACGGCTACAAGATGATCGCCGTCGGCAAGCTGGTCGCCGACGAGCTGATGGGCCGCGAAAGCGCGCTGCTCGAGCCCTTCCGCTTCTCACGTTTCGCGGAGGGCCGCCTTCACCCGGTCTCCAACAGCCCTTTCCCGTGGAGCTGACGAGACCGGCCGATTGCCAGGGAGGAACCGTAGATGACCGATCTTGAAGCCCATGTGAACAGAGAGGGCCGCGACGAGCTGGTGCGCCAGGTGCGCGCCAAGATCGACGAGCTCGGCGTCACCTACATCTACTATCAGTTCGTCTCCGTCACCGGGCGGATCGTCGGCAAGGGCATTCCCGCCGATCACTGGGAGCAGATCGCCGAGCGCGGCTTCCAGCTGGTCTACGGCTCGACCGCGAACCTCTTCACCGACCGCCACTCCAACTACATCGGCTACGGGCCGGAAGCGTCGGAACTGGTCGGCATCCCTGACCCCGAGACCTTCGTCCAGCTACCCTGGGACAAGCGCGTCGCGCGCGTCTTCTGCACCTGCTTCCGCAACCGGGAGGAGCGCGAGAATCCCGGCGGGCACTTGACCTCGGACTGCCGCGGCAACCTGCGGATCGCGCACGACGAGTTCCAGGCCAAGCACGGGATGCAGATGCGCCACGGCACCGAGCCCGAGATGATGTGGCTCAAGCGCGGCGCTGACGGCGGCACCGACGGCGGCGTGACCAAGCCCAACTGCTACCACATCGACCAGTTCGAGGAGCTCCGGCCGATCTTCATGCAGGTGATCGAGTATTCCCAGGCGATGGGGCTCGACATGATCCAGGGCGATCATGAGGACGCGCCCGGCCAGCTGGAGCTCAACTTCATGTTCGACGATGCGCTCCGGACCGCCGACCGTCTCACCACCTATCGTCAGATTTGCGCCCAGGTCGCGCGCGAGCACGGTGTCATCGCCTGCTTCATGTCGAAGCCCTTCATGGGGGTCTCGGCGAGCGGCTGCCATCACAACGTCTCGCTCTGGAGCGGCGGCGAGCAACGGGTCAACACGCTGCATCAGGACCCGATCGCCGGCATGGACGACACCTTCAGCTATTGGAAGGGCGGCGAGAACCTGTTCATGCCGGACCTCACGATCGACGACCACAAGCCCGGGCCGGTCGGCCTCAAGTGCATCGGCGGCGTGATGGAGCATCTCGCCGCGCTCACGGCCCTCGGCTCCTCCACGGTCAACTCGTACCGGCGTCTCTGGGACACCGGCTTCTGGGCGCCGGTTTTTGCCGACTGGGGCTACCAGAACCGGACCTGCGGCCTGCGCGTCTCGGCGCCGGGCCGCTTCGAGTACCGCTCGGTCGATTCGATGGTCAATCCCTACCTGATGGCCAGCGCGATTCTCAAGGCCTTCGACGACGGCATCGCGCGGGACCTCGACCCCGGCGAGCCAGAGGAGCGCAACATCTACCAGGCCATGGAGGCCGGCAAGCTGGTGAAGAAGCTGCCGATGTCGCTCGGCGACGCGCTCGACGCGCTGGAGCGCGACGAGGTGATCAAGTCCGCGCTGCCGGACGAGATGTTCCGCGTGTTCATGCACTACAAGCGCGACGAGTGGGAGCGCTTCATGTCCACGGTCACCGAGTGGGACGTCGAGACCTACCTCGACTGCCTGCCCTAACGAATTGGAAAGACGAGGCGCCCATGTGCGGGATAGCAGGACTGATCCATCGCGGATCGAGCGGCGACATCGGGGCCGAGATGACCACGATGCTCCAGGCGCTCAAGCACCGCGGGCCGGATTCCACCGGCTTCGCCATCTACGGCATCCCGGTCGGGAGCGACCACGTGATGCGCTTCAAGGTGGCGGAGCAGGAGGACATCGGCAAAGGCTTCGAAATCCACCAGCAGATCAAGGACCGCAAGGCCGAAGTGGACTCGCGCATCCGCAGCATGGATGTCGAGATCGTGGGCGAGGAAGCGGCAACCGAGTATGCGTTCCGCTACGGCCTGCGCTTCCCCGCTGACGATGACGGCGGCCAGCAGCGGATCAAGCGCTTCGCCGACTACATCGAGGACGTCGAAGGCGCGGAGATCCTCTCCCTCGGCCGCGCGCTGGAGCTGATCAAGGATCTCGGCGACGCCAGCATCGTGAGCGAGCAGTACAGCCTCGCCGGCTTCCAGGGCACTCACGCCATCGGCCACACCCGGATGGCGACGGAATCGGACGTCGACATCCGCTCGGCCCACCCCTACTGGGCCTATCCCTTCAACGACATCTCCGTGGTTCACAACGGCCAGCTCACCAACTACTGGAAGTTCCGCCGGGCGCTGGAGCACCGGGGCCATCGCTTCATGTCGAACTGCGATTCGGAGCTCATCGCCGTCTACCTCGCCGACCGCATCCAACGGGGCGACACGCTCAAGGAGGCGATGGATCGTTCGGTGGGCGAGCTCGACGGCGTCTTCACCTATCTGGTGGCGACGGCCGACAGCCTGGGCATGGCCAAGGACACGATGGCGGCCAAGCCGATGGTGCTCTTCGAAAGTGACGATTTCGTCGGCCTCGCCTCCGAGGAGGTCGCGATCCGCGGCGTCATGCCCGACGAGATCGACACCTGGGATCCCTACGAAGGGGAGGTCAAGGTATGGCAGAACTGAGCCCTTCCGACGACCGGCACAAGTCCCATGACATGGGGCTGCACGCCGAGCAGCTCGCCGGCCGCACTCAGCAGGTCTTCTTCTACCCGGAGGAAGGCGACAACTACACCTATCCCGAGGGCTTCGACGTCGACTTCACGAAGAAGGCGACGATCGACGCGGCGGAGATGGAGGGGCCCGACGTCAACCTCCGCATCCGCGAGCTGATGAACGAGGGCTACGGCCACATCGTGGTCCAGAACCCGCTGGCCAAGCACTCCCTCGGCGTCGGCATTCTCAACCGCCTCAAGCTCGATTTCGAGGGCAGCCTCGGCTACTTCGGCTGCGGCCTGATCGACGGCCCCAACGTCCACATCAAGGGCCGCGTCGGCTGGTCCTGCGCCGAGAACATGATGGCGGGCGTCGTGGTGATCGAGAAGAACGCGGGGTCGACCTTCGGCGCCGCGCTCAGGGGCGGCGACCTCGTCTGCAAGGGCGACGTGGGCTCGCGCACCGGCATCGACATGAAGGGCGGCACCATCATCATCGGCGGCCGCGCCGGCGCGTTTACCGGCTTCATGATGCAGCGCGGGCGCATCGTCATCCTCGGCGACGCCGGCCCCAACCTCGGCGATTCGCTCTATGACGGCACGATCTTCGTGGGCGGCACCATCGCGTCCCTCGGCGTCGACGCCGTCCCCGGCGAGATCACCGATGTCGAGGCGAACTGGCTCGAGAAGAAGCTCTCGACCTATGGGATGGAGGCGCCCAAAGGCGTCGCGAACCTGACCAAGATCGTCGCCGGCAAGCAGCTTTGGAACTACGACAACCTCGAGCCGACCGAGAAGAAGATCGCGCTCTAGGCGAGCGCAGCCTCTCGCTACCCTGCAAGGAGCCCGCCATGGCCAGCGACAGACGCGAAGCCGTCGCCAACCGGCCCAGCCGCAACCGTCACATCCTCGGGCGGAGCAGCATCTTTTCGCCGGAGGTGATCGACGACATCCACATCAAGGCGGAGCTCGGCCGCTACCGGATGCGGGGCTTCTCGCTCTTCAAGAACATCCCGACCTTCGACGACCTCACCTTCCTGCCGGGCACGCTGACGCGCTTCGTCATCGAGGGCTACCGCGAGAAGTGCACGACCACGACGGTGATCGGGCCCAAGGCCAAGCGCCCGCTGGTGCTCGACATTCCGGTCTACGTCACCGGCATGAGCTTCGGCGCGCTCTCGTATGAGGCCAAGACAGCGCTCGCCCGCGGCGCCACCATGGCCGGCACCGCCACCTGCTCCGGCGAGGGCGGCATGATCCCCGACGAGCGCCGCTATTCGGAGAAGTGGCTCTACCAGTGCATCCAGTCCCGCTACGGCTTCAACCCTCATCACCTGAGGCTCGCGGATGCCTGCGAGTTCTTCATCGGCCAGGGCTGCAAGGTGGGGCTCGGCGGCCACTTGATGGGTCAGAAGGTCACCGACCAGGTGGCGGAGATGCGCTCGCTGCCCGCCGGCATCGACCAGCGCTCGCCGGCGCGCCATCCCGACTGGCTCGGGCCCGACGACCTCGCGCTCAAGATCAACGAGATCCGCGAGGCCACCAACGCCGAGATCCCGATCCAGCTCAAGCTCGGCGCCGCCCGCGTCTATGACGACGTGCGCATGGCGATCAAGACGGGGCCGGACAGCATCTACATCGACGGCATGGAGGGCTCCACCGGCGCCGGCCCGCACCTCGCGACCGAGGAGACCGGCGTGCCCGGCATCGCGGCGATCCGCCAGGCGCGCAAGGCGCTCGACGACCTCGGCGCCACCGGCAGCATCAGCCTCGTCTACGCCGGCGGCGTCCGCAACGGCGGCGACATCGCCAAGGCGCTCGCGCTGGGTGCCGATGCGGTCGCCATCGGCCATTCGGTGATGATGGCGCTCAACTGCAACAAGGACATCCCGGAAGCCGACTTCGAGTCCGAGATCGGGGTCGAGGCCGGCTACTGCTATCACTGCCACACCGGGCGCTGCCCCGTGGGCGTCGCCACTCAGGACCCGGAGCTGCGCAAGCGGCTCGACCCCGACGAGGCGGCGGAGCGGGTCTACAACTTCCTCCACACGCTGACGCTGGAATGCCAGATGATGGCGCGCGCCTGCGGCAAGACCGACGTGCACAGCCTCGAGCCGGAGGACCTCGCCGCGCTCACCATGGAGGCCTCGGCCATGGCCCAGGTACCGCTCGCGGGCTCCCAGCACACCGTCGGCCGCCCCGACATGAACCGCTACTAAGCCATCAGGACCGGAGCAGCGCCATGAGCGACAAGACCGGCGACGTCGACTACTACCTGAGCCAGAGCGGCCTCGACAGCGAGCGCGAGAAGGAGATCGGCCAGCACATCGGCTATCGCTACGATGTGAACCTGGTGCCCGACTACGAGCGGCTCACGCCCTTCCTCAAGCGCTACATCGAGACCATGGGCTGGACCGACCTGAACTGGCTGGAAGATGTCCACATGGGCTACGAGGAAGGCCGGCCGGCGGTGTTCGACCGCAACATCAACGGCTGGGTCACGGTGCCCGAGGACCTGGAGCTCCCCGACAACCAGCAGGACCGCGACATGCTCGCCCGCGAGCTCCTGGTGAAGTTCCAGATGTCGCCCCGCCACCCCATGGCCGACCTCAACGGGGTGTACCGGAAGTTCTAGTTTGAACCTCGCGCCGGGGGCGTAACCCGCGTCCGGTTTGACGCGGGCCACGTCCCTGCGGCGTTACCAGCGGAGCGCGCCGCGCAGCATCAGGCCATGCGCGGGGCCGTCATCGTAGATGCCCTCGTGCAAGGTGCCTTCGACGCTGAGGCTCGCGTCCGCCGCTAGCTGCCAGCGCGCACCCATGCGCCACAACCGCGCGCCATCTCCGCTAAGTCCGAGCCCCGTGTAAGGCGTCACCAGCCCGAGCCCGTGCGCCGCGCCGAGACCGTAGCCGATCTCCGTGTTCAGGCGCGCCGTCGCCTGGTCGACCGGTGAGGCGCCCGCGGCGACGCCATTCTCCCACAACTGCTGCACGCCACTGGCCGTCTGGCCCCACGCCGGCTCCACGCTGAGGGCAAGCCCCTGGCCGGACGCGCCCGGATCGATGCGCACCAGCCCGCTCACGCCCGTCTCCTCGTAGTCGCCGCTGTGGTTGAGCAGGGTCCGGACCCGGCCTTCGACGGTGAGCCCCGACTCCGCGTCGGCGTAGCGAAGCGCGCCCCCGGCCTCGATGCCGGTGCCGGTCTCACCGTCCCCGCCGTCATTGCGCAGGCCGAGCTCGAGCGAGGGAGTGAACGTCGCGCCCGAGTCGAGCTTCTGGTCATGGCTCCCTTCGAGCAGAAGCCGCTGCCGGCTGGCGCTCAGCGACGCGCTCTCGAGGCTCCCGGAGCCGTCGACGTCGGCCGACGTGAAGGCCACCTCGCCCTTGAGCCGCAGGTTCGTGGTGCCGCCTTCGATCATCTGATCGCTGGACATCAGCGTCCCGCTCACGCCCGCCGCCACCATCCGCTGGGCCAGGTCGCTGGTTTGCGCGCCCGCCGACTCATCGTCGATCTCCACCTCGCCCGAGCCGAAGCCGGCCATGGCCCACAGGCTCATGCCTCCCGGCATCTGCCAGCCTAGGTAGGGGTTGATGCTCGTCAGGCTCGTCGTGAGCTCGCCTGACACGTTGGAGGCCGTGTAATCCACGGTCCCGCTCGTCTGGGCCAACGACACACCCGCGAGCATGTCCGCGCCAATCCGGGTGTCGATCCCGAGGTTGGCGCCCAGTACGCTGCCGTCGTAGTTCACGGAGTGCGGGTTGCCGCCGGAGATGCTGCGGTAGTCCCCGCTGCCCCAGAACGCCAGGTTCCCGAAGAGGCCGCCGCTCCCCTTATCCGCCGCGCCGAGCGGCATGGTGAAGGAAGAGTTCGCCAGCAACCGGCTGAGGTCGAAGGTGCCGTTATCCAGCGCATGCCCGTTTGCCAGGATAGCCTCGGAGAGGGTGGAGGCGCCGCCGAAGCTGAGCTCTGCGGCAGGCGGGATGTCGGAGATTGCCTGCTCGATGCGGCCCGAGACGGCATCGACCGTGCTGGCGGTCATGGCCCGCATGACCTGGGGAAGCACGGACTCCACGACCGAGTTCTGGCGCGCTGCGATCACCTCCGGTGTGCTCAGATAAAAGCCCGAATTGATGATGAAGTGGGCTGGGCCGATGGTTCCGTCCGGCAACGGAACGATGCCGGTGATCACGCGGGCGTAGCCCACCTTGGGGATGTCGGCGCTGTCGGTGTCGTCGGCGGGATCGTCGAAGTGATACTGCCAGAAGCCACCATCCGGGCTGCTGTTCGCCGCGCGTATGAGCTGATCCACGATGAGCTCTCCGGTCACGACATCGTGGGAAACCCCTCCTCGTCGATACTCGAACCTGTTCGGAAACGCTCCGTGAAACAGGATGAGCTTGCTGTCAGCTCGCATCACGCCGAGATAGACGGAACCGTGTATCCAAGGCCCGTTCGGATCCCGCAATGCGATCTTGGCTTGCGCGACAGCGGACGGATCGCCGGACTCCATGAGCTCGACGAAGTACTCCCCCGCAGCGGTGACGAAGGCCTTCAAGGATGCGCGATCCACCACGTCCCTGGCCGTAACGGCCGGTTGGCGGTGATCGATTTGTTCATCAACCAAGTGAGACTCGTCGAGATCGAATCCCGCCAGCAGCACGATCGGAGACCGCAATTCGGTCGAATAATATGCGGTGGCGTAGCCGGCGTCGGCGCCTACATTGAACTGACCGCCATTCCCCATTGTCGCGCTCACGAGCGCAGTATAAACCGCAGCAGGGTCGGTAAGGGTAGCCGGGTCAATTCCCAACGCATTAAAGATCGCTCCGCGGGTCATCTGGTTCAGCAGCCCGCCTGACAGCGACATGTCCTTGGCGTGAACGAACACGCGACCATCGGGCGTCAGGGTCACGATGTAGGTGTCACCGGAGCGCCAATGCCCACCTTCCACCCTTATGAGACATCCGATGTAGAACCCTTGTTCCACGTTCGTAGCCTGTTGCGAATGTTCTACGGACTGTTCTCTCACAGCCAGCGCGAAGTCCATCTGGCTGGCGCTGCCGTCCTCCACCTCTTGCGCTGTCACACGTGGGGGGTCAACAGGATCTACGCCGGCGGGACGGGGACAAGCGTCCTCCGTCTGCGCCGAGGCGGGGAGCGCATTGGTGACTGCGCTGGCCAGCGCGAGCAGGCCAGCCGCAAGAACTAGGGAAATCCTGGTGTTCCATGTCGCG
>Ga0209543_1000751_pt1 | contig 36993 bp, 34 predicted proteins | sample MesohylFT_FD_187296 | JGI IMG/M metagenome (GOLD analysis project Ga0209543, IMG submission 187296) | Host-associated microbial community of the marine sponge Aplysina aerophoba from Gulf of Piran - sponge mesohyl, lysed by freeze-thaw... | ecosystem: Host-associated > Porifera > Sponge >...
CGGCTCCTGGGCCGCGCCTGGATGGTGGCGCAAGCCGCGGGCCGCGACGCCATCGAGGCCAGCGACATCACCGCTACCGCCGATGAGAGCGTGGCCGCCGACGAGAGCGTGGCGGTTCAGGGAACCGGCTGACACAAGGCCCGAACCCTGACAGTCCCACCGCGAGGCGCCGCCGGAGAACATCAGCGGCGCCTCAGCCATCGTCCGCGAGACCAACAAGTCTCACCGTCCGTCTATATCCGCCTATGTCCCGCTATATCCGGGAATTATTCCGATTTAGTGGTCATTACGACCCGACTTCGGCGTGTGTACACACGCTGGTGAACAAGCCGGCGAACGACGACGAGCGGTGTGTGGAGGCTGTTGAGAGCGAAGAAGCCGGTCTTGAAGCGGGACCGACGCTGCTATAGCGGCACGTGCCGTCACCAAAAGGGTTGAGCGGCACGCTCACGCTGAGGCCGTAACCCCTCTACTCCCCCCAGACTTCGGCGAGGAAGCGGAGCCAGTTCTCGCCCATGACCTTGCGGACGCGGCCTTCGGTCCAGCCGGCGCGCTCCATGGCCTGGGTGAGGTTGGGGAGCTGCCCGATGGTCTCCACGCCCTTCGGGTTGGACATCGGGGTGAACTTGACGAGCGAGCGGGCATCGCCCTTGTCGTTGGTGATCCAGTCGAAGAACTCCTGGCCGTAGCCCTGGGTGAAGTCGGTGCCGAAGGCGACCGAGTCCTCGCCGGCGACCGAGATCACGTGCTCCATCGCGCCGACGTAGTCGTCCACCGTCGCGTTCTCGCCGCTACTGAGGAACGCCGGGAACATGGTGACCCCGATCATGCCGCCCTGCTCGGCGATGAAGCGAAGCTCCCCGTCGCCCTTGTTGCGCGGATGCGGCTTGAGGGCCGACGGCAGGCAGTGGGTGTAGGCGGCCGGCATGTTGGATTCGCGAATCGTCTCCTCGGACGTGCGGGAGCCCACGTGGCTCAAGTCGATCAGCATCCCCACCCGGTTCATCTCGGCCACCAGCTCGCGGCCCCAGTCGCTGAGCCCCGAGTCGCGGCTTTCGTAGCAGCCGGAGCCCGCGAGGTTCTGCGTGTTGTACGTGAGCTGGGCGATGCCGACGCCCACATCCTTGAAGAGTTGGACCGCGCCCAGCTTGTCCTCGAAGGCCGAGGTGTTCTGGAAGCCGAGGATGATCGCGGTGCGGCCTTCCTCCTTGGCCCGGCGGATGTCGGCGGCGCTGCGCGCCTTGACGATCAGGTCGTCGTGCGCGCGGAACCAGCCGTTCCAGCGGGCGACGTTGGCCATGGTCTCGGCGAAGCCCTCCCACACGCAGCAGGTGCAGTTGGCGGCGGTGAGCCCGCCCTTGCGCATGTCGCGGAAAACCTCCTCCGACCAGTTGGAGACGATCAGCCCGTCGATGACGATCAGATCCTCGTGCAGCGTACTCACGTCACGTCCCTCCCCCGGTGCGCCGCGTCTGGCGCGCGCTTCCGCCCGATAGTCCGTTGTCTCCCCCGGCTGAGGGGCTAAGATACGGTCACCCTCTGCGCGCGCGAAGGAGAGATATTATGCCCTTGCTCGACCTGCACCATGTGGCCATCAAGTCCAAGAACCTCGAAGAGACGGTAGCGTTCTATTGTGACGTGCTCGGCATGGAGCAGGTCGAACGCCCGGAGTTCTCATTCCCCGGCGCCTGGCTCCAGATGGGCGAAACCATGTTCCACATCTATGGCGGCGACCCCGCCAAGACCCACAGCGGGAACTACAAGTACAACCAGCGAGTCTCGCCGATAGACCATATCGCGCTCCGGGCGTCCGGCTTCGACGACATGAAGAAGAAGCTGATGAAGCACAAGTGCGATTGGCGCCAGATGAACATCCCGGACTTCAAGCTCTGGCAGCTCTTCGTTCTCGACCCGAGCGGCGTGGTCATCGAGCTCAACTTCGAAGTGGAGAAGGAGCCGAAGGGCAGCAAGGGCCCGAGCGGGCAGAAGAAGTACGAATTCGGCCGCTTCGCCGCCGCCGCCTGAGACACCGCACGCCACGCCGGCTACCTGACAGGAGCCGGTGCCGGCCTTTCAGGATCGCGGAACGCGGGGCACGCCACGCGGCAAGGTGTCGTGCCGCGGCAAATCGTCCCCCATCTCCAGCCACGGCATGCGTTCGCGCACGAAGACGTGCCGCTCCGGCGCGAGCGTCTCCGGCTTGTCGAGCGTCCCCGCCATGATGTGGACCTCGCCGGGGTAGACCGCCGCCACGTAGGTGAGCGGGGTGCCGCAGGTGCCGCAGAAGGTGCGCTCCACCCGGGGCGAGCTCTCGTACGAGCCGGGCGCACCCGCGACGAAGGCAAACCCGGTGTCACTCACACCGACGAAGGTCGAGACCGGCGCGCCGGACGAGCGCCGGCACTCCTCGCAATGACAATGGGAGACCCAGAGCGGCCCGCCCTCGGCCCGGTAGCGCACCGCGCCGCAGCGGCAGCCTCCTTCGATGACGGGGGCCTCGCTCATTCCCTGAGCGTGCACCAGATCGGCGTGTGGTCCGAGGCCTTCACGCCGCCGCGCGGCCCTGAGTCGATCTCGCAGGCCTCCAGCCGGTCCGCCGCCTCCGGCGAGAGCAGCAGGTGGTCGATCCGCAGCCCCTCGCCCCGCTGCCAGCGGCCGGCCTGGTAGTCCCAGAAGGTGTAGGACCGCCGGTTGGGGTGCAGCGTGCGGAACGCCTCCACATAGCCGCTATGGAGCAGCGTGCGGAAGCGCGACCGCGATTCGTTGCGGCAGAGCGCGTCGTCGCGCCAGGCTTTCGGGTCGTAGCAGTCGAGGTCGGCCGGGATGACGTTGTAGTCGCCGCCCAGCACGACCGGCTCCTCGTGGCCCAGCAGCACGTCAGCGCGGGCGGCGAGCCGGTCCATCCACGCGATCTTGTAGGGAAATTTCTCGGTCGTGACCGGATTGCCGTTGGGCAGATAGATCGAGGCGACCCGGACACCGCCGGTGGTGGCCTCGACATAGCGCGCCTGCTCGTCGTCCTCGTCGCCGGGCAAGCCGACGAAGACATCCTCCAGCGGCCGTTTGCTGAGGATGGCGACGCCGTTGTAGGTCTTCTGCCCGTGGACGAGGAGGTTGTAGCCGCAGTCCTCGATCTCGAGTCGCGGGAAAGCCTCGTCCAGCGACTTGGTCTCCTGCAGCAGCACCACGTCGGGCGCGGCGCTGCCGAGCCACTCCAGCACGGCGGGCAGGCGGACCTTGATCGAGTTGACGTTCCAGGTCGCGATCTTGAGCACGGGCTCAGACGAGGGAGAAGGACGTGCCGCAGCCGCAGCCGGAAACCGCGTTCGGGTTCTTCACCTGGAAGGAGGCGCCGATCAGGTCCTCCACGTAGTCGATCTCCGAGCCCGCCATGTAGCCGGCCGAGACCCGGTCCACCAGCGCCACAATGCCGTCACGCTCGATGGCGATGTCGTCCGGCCGCTGCTCGGTCTCGAAGGCGAAGCCGTACTGGAAGCCCGAGCAGCCGCCGCCCGAGACGCTGACCCGCAGCATCGTGCCCGCATCGGCCTCGTCGGCGATCAGCACTGCGATCCGCCGGGCCGCGCTGGCCGAGAGCGTGATGTCCTCGTCACCGGCGGCGAGCGGTTGAACTGCGTCGAATGAGCGTGCCATGGCGTCGGTCGGCCTTTCTATGGTCCTGAGGATTAGATAGCGCCGCCCGAGCGCTTGTCAATCGAGGGGATGAATTTGTCGCTCGCCGTGGCTTCGACCACGGTCCCGTGATAGGTGCCCCTGGTAGCCAGCGAGGATCGACCATGGCCTATCTTCTCGCGATCCATGTCTTGAGCGCTGTCGTCTGGGTGGGTGGCATGTTCTTCGCCCTGCTCGTGCTGCGGCCGGCGGCGGGGCCGCTGGAGCCTGCGGTGAGGCTCGCGCTCTGGCGCCGGGTGTTCGCGCGCTTCTTCCCGGCCGTCGGCGTCTCCGTGCTGGCGCTGCTCGCGACCGGCCACGCGATGATCCTGGTCGAGCTCGGGGGCTTCGGAGCCATCGGGATGTCGGTGCATCTGATGGAGGGCACCGGCGTTCTCATGGCGCTGCTCTACTTATGGCTTCTCGTCGGCCCCTATCGCCGCTTCCTGAAGGCGCTGGATGCGGGAACGCTCCCGGCCGCCGGCCGCGCGATCGAGAGCATTCGCTGGCTCATCACAGTCAATCTGGCGCTCGGCGTCCTGACCCTGGTGCTCGCCACCACCGGCCGCTACTGGGGCTGAGGGGCGCGCGCAATCGGCGAAGTCTCGTACAGGTGCACGACCTTCCCCCACACAACTTTTTGTGAATAGAAAATGAAAAATGGCACCATACTGTATTGCCTGTAGAGCAACAGTATTTCTAATATGAAATCAAACCGGGATCAAAAATTACAACAGTGAAGGGCGCCAGTATTACCAAGTGTTAATTTGACATTTCACGCCCTCACAGCCGATACAGGGTCACGGGAGGTTCCATGTTTCGATCGTTCTTTCTTTCCCGCGAATGGGCCATCTGGGCCTGGGGCGGCATGGCGATCATCATCGGCGGCACCTGGTATCAGGTGCAGATCGACGTGCAAATCAACGAATGGTTCGGCGAATTTTACGACGGCGTTCAGAAGGCGCTGGGCGAACCCGGCAGCATGACCATCGAAGAGTTCTACGCGCTGCTCCTCTCCTTCGGCCGCATCGCCGCCATCTACATCGTCGTCGCCGTCCTGCTCAGCTTCTTCACCAAGCATTGGGTGTTCCGCTGGCGCCATGCGATGAACGACTTCTACATGGCCCGCTGGGGGCGCCTGCGTGAGATCGAAGGCGCCAGCCAGCGCATCCAGGAAGATACCCGCCGCTTCGCCATCATCATGGAATCCCTGGGCAGCCGTCTGCTCGATTCCGTCATGACGTTATTCGCTTTCCTGCCGATTCTCTGGCAGCTCTCGAAGTCGATCAAGGTGGTGCCGGTGATCGGCGAGCTGGATCATGCGCTGGTCTACGCCGCCATCATCTTTGCGCTCTTCGGCACGGCGGTGCTGGCGGTCGTCGGCATCAGACTTCCGGGACTCGAGTTCAACAACCAGGTGGTCGAGGCCGCTTACAGAAAGGAACTCGTTTACGGCGAGGACCACGAAGAGCGCGCCGACCCGCCGACGGTGCGGGAGCTCTTTTTCAACGTCAGGCGAAATTACTTCAGGCTGTTTTTCCACTACATGTACTTCGATATCGCGAAGTGGTCGTATCTGCAGTTCGGCGTTCTGGTTCCCTATGTCGCTCTCGCGCCGACCATCGTCGCCGGCGCCATCACCCTCGGCGTGATGCAGCAGATCGTCCGTGCCTTCGGACGCGTGGAGGGCTCGTTTCAGTACCTCGTCCACAGCTGGACGGTCATCGTCGAGCTGATCTCGGTCTACAAACGCCTGCGCGCGTTCGAGGCGGCGCTCTACGGCCGGGGGCCCTATGCGGAGCCGCCTCCATGCGGCCCGAGCAGAACCGGCCGGTAACGCTCAGTCGAACACGGGCGTGCCGTGGGCGCCCGATTCCCGTAGCGCCCAGTAGAGCCGGTCGAGCCGCTCGGTGACCGGGCCGGGGCAGGGCTGCGGCAGCCGGCGGCCGGCAATCTCGCGCACCGCCAGGGCGCCGCCGGCGGTGCTGCAGGTGAAGACCTCGTCAGCGGCGTAGAGGTCGAAAGCGGTGAGATCGCATTCCTCGAGCGGGAGCCCCGCGTTCCTGGCGAGCTCGATGAAGGTCTGGCGTGTGATGCCGCGCAGCACGTTGCGTCCCGGCGTGCGCACCACGCCGTCCTTGACCACGAAGATGTTCGACGCCGGCCCCTCGCAGGCACAGCCCACCTGGTCGAGCCAGATTACGTCGTCGTAACCGGCCTCCAGCGCCTCCAGTCGCGCCATCTGCGAGTGCAGCCGGTCGAGGCACTTGTAGCGGGCATCGAGCGTGTCGGGCGAGAACGCCCGCAGGTGGGTGATGTGGAGGCGGATGCCGGCGCGCCGCGTCTCCTCGTCGGCGAGGAAGATATAGGGCGCGGCCCAGACGATCCGCGTCGGCTCGAAGTCGCGCGGATCGGCGACCACCGCATTGGGCGCGCCGCGGGTCACGATGAAGCGGATGCTGGCGTCGCGCAGCCCGTTGCGCCGGCAGGTCTGGACGATCGCGGCGCGCCAGTTGTCGCGGGTCATCCTGGTTTCCAGCCGGGTCGCGCGCAGCGAATCGAAGAAGCGGTCGATGTGCTCATCGAGCCTGAAGATCGATCCGTGCCAGGCCGAGACCACGTCGAAGACCCCGTCGCCGAGGAGGAACCCCTGGTCGAGCACGGAGATCTTGGCCTCGCTGAGTGGCACGAAGTCGCCGTTCAGGTAGACGATTGGCTCGTTCGGTGTGCCTGCCATGGCGCCCGTTCAGCAATCGATCCGTCAGTGCGCGCGCTGTCAACGGAAGTCTGCCCCGCTATGCAGCACTTCGCAATTGGGGAACGCGTAGCGTCATAACGGTCGGTGCGCCGTTGCAAGGGGCCGGGGCAACGCCCACCTCAACCGGACCATGCTGCGCGGAGGACACGGGGTCCCCGGCGCAGCCAGCGACAGGCGGAATGGCGGGATGCGCCGCCCCGCCTTGGAAGGAGAGCAAGCACATGAAATATCTCTTTGGGTTGACGGCATTCGCTGCCGTCGTTGGCCTGACGACCGGCGTGAGCCTCGCGTCTTCGCATGTGACCTACGAGGTCACGGTCACCAACAACATGGACGAAGAGCTTCTGGCGCCGGTGCTGGTGGCGCCGGTTTCCGAAGACGGCAAGATCTTCGTCGAGCGCTACGTTTCTCCGGAAGCGGAGCACCAGATCCTGACCGGAGACCCCGGAATGCTGGCCGAGGCGATCGGCGACGATGCCGCGGTCGCCCACGGCATGGACGGCCCCCCCGGCGTTCTGCTCGCGCCGGGCAAGTCGATCACCTTCGAGGTGGCGAGCCACGCGGAAGAAGTCCGCGTCCTGGCGATGGTGGCGCCCACCATGTACGAGGACCACTACGTGACGGCGGTCGTGCAGTTGAACGGCGAGCCCATGGCCATCGGGCTCGACCGTTTCGACATCGGCTACGATGAGGGCCGCAAGACGATCGAGCCCGTCGCCGTCGCCGTCGCGACCGTCGAGGTCAGCAAGAAGCAGGACTTCAGCGCGAAGCAGGACTACTGAGCACTTGTTGGGCGCCGGCCGGTCGGGAAACCGATCGGCCGGCGTCGCATGTTCGGGGCAACGTCGCTAACTTTGTGACGCACGGGCGGAACAAAGGGAACGAGGCATGACCCGAGAGCACAGCTACAGCGCAACGGTGACCTGGACGGGTAACAGCGGCCAGGGCACGGCCGGCTACAAGGCTTACACGCGCGACCACGACATCGCCTGCCCCGGCAAGCCGGTGATCCGGGGCTCGGCGGACCCCGCCTACCGGGGCGACGCGGGCCGGCACAATCCGGAGGACGTGCTGGTGGCCGCGCTCTCCGCCTGTCACATGCTCTGGTACCTGCACCTCTGTTCGGCCGCCGGCATCGTGGTCACGGCCTACGAGGACGCAGCCGACGGCGTGATGGCGACCCATCCCCCCGGCGGCGAGGGTGAGTTCACCCGGGTCACGCTCAGGCCGCGCGTGACGATCACGGCCGAGAGCGATGCCGGGGCCGCCGCGCGCCTGCACGAGCAGGCCAACGCCAACTGCTTCGTCGCCCGCTCGGTCAACTTCCCCGTGCATCACGAGCCCGAGATTCTCAGCGCCTGAGCCGCGCGGCGCGCTATGGTGCGCCATCGAGTCGACGGGAGCAGCGGGGGACGAAGGATGGGCGGGTTCGCGGAGTACGAGTCTTACGATGCGCTCGGTCTCGCGGCGCTGGTGAAGGCCGGCGAGGTCAGCGCGAGCGAGGTGCTGGAAGCGGCGATCGTGCGCGTGGAGACGCGCAACCCGGCCATCAACGCGGTCGTGATGGAGCTCTACGACCACGCCACGCAGGCGATCGAGGCAGGCCTGCCGCAGGGCCCGTTCACCGGCCTGCCCTTCCTGCTCAAGGACCTCGGCTCGGCGCTTGCAGGCGCGAGGACGGCGCGCGGCAGCCGCTTCTTCGCCGACCTGCCGCCCGCGAGCGAGGACAGCGTCCACGTCACCCGGCTCAAGCGGGCCGGCATGGTGATCTACGGCAAGACCAGCACCTGCGAGCTCGGCGCCAGCCTCACCTGCGAGCCGCAGCTCTACGGCCCCGCGCGCAACCCCTGGGACCTGGAGCGGACTCCGGCGGGCTCCAGCGGCGGCGCTTCGGCAGCGGTCTCGGCCCGCTTGCTGCCCATTGCCCATGCCTCCGACGGCTTCGGTTCGATCCGCGCGCCGGCGGCTTCCTGCGGCTTGGTGGGGCTGCGCCCGACCCGCGCGCGCAACACCATGGCGCCCTACTTCGGCGAATCGCTCGGCGGGCTCGCCATCGAGCACGCGGTATCGCTCACGGTCCGGGACAGCGCGGCGCTCCTCGATGCCACGTCAGGCCCCGCGCCCGGCGATCCCTACATCGCGCCGCCGCCGGCCCGCCCCTTCCTCGAAGAGGTCGGCGCCAATCCCGGCACGCTTCGCATCGCCTTCACCAGCAGGGCGCCCAACGGCGCGCCGGTGGTGGCGGATTCGCTCCGCGTCCTGCAGGAGACCGCGTCGCTCTGCGAAGACCTCGGCCACCGGGTCGCGGAAGCCGATCCCGCAATCGACCGGGCCGACGTGATACCGACCTTCCGCACCATCAGCGCGATCCAGATCCTCTACCTGCTGCGCGCACATCCCTCGGGCCGCACGCCCGCGCCGGGCGAGCTGGAGACCGTGGTCGCCGACACGGCCAGGCTCGCCGAGACCATCGACGGCACGAGCTACATGGCTGCGGTCCACACGGCGCACCGCATCGGCCGCCAGATGGCGGCGTTCCACGCGGACTGGGACGTGCTGCTCACCCCGGGCCTCGGCACGCTGCCGCCGAAGCTCGGCTGGATGGACATGATGATGGAGGACCTGGAGGAATACTGGCGCCGGGTGTTCGCGTTCAGCCCCTTTACGGTCTGGTTCAATCTCACCGGCCAGCCGGCCATGATGATCCCGCTGGGGACGACCGAGGGAGGCTTCCCGGTCGCGGTGCAGGCCATCGCCCGCCACGGGGACGAGGCGACGCTCTTCCGCCTCGCCGCCCAGCTCGAAGAGGCGCGCCCCTGGATCGAGCGCCGCCCGGAGTGGACTACATCCTGACGCGTTTCTTCTCGGGGTCGTAGAAGGGGAAGGGCACGACCGCCGCCTCAAGGCGCTTCTGCACGCCGTCGAGCTGGCCGACCTCGACGGCGGTGCCGGGTGCGGCGTGTTCCATCGCCATGCGACAGAGCGCGATGGACTTGCCCGAGAGCGGCGAGCGGGTACCCGACGTGACCACGCCGACCCGGTGGCGGCCGACGAACACGCCATCGCCGTGGCTCGCGACCTCGTTGCCTGTGAGCTCCAGGCCGACAAGCGCGCGCTGCGGGTTGGCCTTGCGCTTGACCAGCGCCGCCTTGCCGCAAAAGTCGTCCTCCTTGGACTTGAGCGGCACCGTAAAGCCGATCCCCGCCTCGAAGGGGTCGGTCTGATCGTCGAACTCGTAGCCTGAGAAGATCAGGCCCGCCTCGATCCGCAGGATATCGAGGGCCTCCAGGCCGAGCGGGCCGAGCCCGTGCGGCTCGCCTGCCTGCCAGACCGCATCCCACACCGCCTCGCAGCCCGAGGGGTGGCAGAAGATCTCGTAGCCGAGCTCCCCGGTGTAGCCCGTGCGCGAGACGACGAGCGCCGGCCCGTCCGGGTCGCCCAGCCGGCCGACGGAGAAGCGGAACCAGCCGAGCTCGTCGATGCTCGGCTGCGCCGGCGGGGTCCACACCACCTCATTCACCACCTGCCGGCTCAGCGGCCCCTGAACGGAGAGGTTGTGGAGCTGGTCGGTGGACGAGCGGACCCAGACCTCGAGGCCGAGCTTCTCGGCCTGCTCGCGCAGCCAGACGCCGCCCTGATCGCAGCCGCCGATCCAGCGGAAGTTGTCCTGGCCCAGCCGGAAGAGCGTTCCGTCGTCGAGCATGGTGCCGGTGTCGTAGCACATGGCGGTGTAGACCACCTGGCCCACGGCGAGCTTCCGCACGTTGCGGGTGAGGCAGTGCTGCAGCAGTGCCTCCGCCCCCGGGCCCAGCACCTCGAACTTGCGGAGCGGCGAGAGATCGATGGCGGCGACGCGCTCGCGACAGGCCCAGTATTCCGCGATTGGCCCGACGCCGGTGTAGCTGTTGGGCAGCCAGTAGCCGTTGTACTCGACGAAGTCGCGGGTGCGTCCGCTGGTGCGGGCGTGGAAGCCGGTTTCCTTGGTCATGGTCACGTCCGCGTCCGGTTGTTTGTAGTGGCCGACGGCGCGCGTGAAGGACTGCGTCTCCGGATAGACGCGCACGTGGATGTCAGTGGGGTTCCAGCCGTTGGCCGCGTCGATGTCGTCCGGGCAGGCGGACGAGACGCAGACCAGGTCGGTCAGCGCCCGCAGCAGGACGTAGTCGCCGGGGCGCGACCAGGGCTCGTCGAGGACGAAGAGGTTCTCGCCGTCGACGGCCGTGTTGTAGAAGAAGTTCATGGCCATCCAGCCGCGCCGGGGCTGAATCGCGTACGTCTCCAGGGCCGCATTGAAGTTGTCGGAGCAGTTGGCGTGGCCGGGGTAGCCCTGGTCTTCGTAGTACTTGGCCATGCAGGCCAACCCGAAGGCGTCGTGGCGCATGCAGGTGTCCTGCACCACCTCGAGCAACGCCGCGAAATCCTGGTCGAGGTACTTCGCCCGCTGCCCCGGATGGGGATAGCCAAGCCCCATCAGCGAGCGGGTCGTGGTCACGTCGAGGCAGCGCTCGACGCCCTCGTCCAGCCGTGCCCGGCGGAAGGCCTGGAAGTCCGTGCACTGGCGCCCTTCGACATCGATGATCTGGATCCACTCGCCGGCGCGCACCTCGTAGCTTCCGGCCTTGCGGCGGTCGATCCGCTGGTCGAGGCGCGGGTCGGCCAGCGGCTCGGGCAGCACCGCCCCGCCCGCCGGCGCGGCGCCGGCCGCACGCTCGATGAAGACCACGATCGGCGTCGGCGGGTCCTGCGCGTCGGCCGCCATCGGCGCGCCGGGTGTCGCCACGATCACCGTGCCGGCGCCGGACGCGGTGAATGACGCCTCCTCGCCGGCGCGGCTCCCCGGCCCGAAGAGATCGAGAGACGAGGCGCCGGCGAGGTCGCGGTCGACGCTGGCGACTCCCTCGGCAACCAGCCGGCGGAGGCCGGCGGCGTTTCCCCCTGCCCTCTCGTCCAGCAGGCCTTCGGCAAAGCGGCCGTCGTCCGCCAGGCAGACAAGCTCACAGGCCTGCGCGCCTTCGGCGTTGACGAGGCGGATGACGTCGCCGCCCTCGATCCGCATGGCCCGCGCGCTTCGGCCCGGAACGACGTAGCGCTCCACCCCGGGCGGGAGCGCGAGCAGGCCCGGCCGCCGGACGCCGCGCGCAAGGCCAACTCCACTGGCTGGGACGAGTTCCATGAGGCGCGCCTTTCCGTGTCGCCGCTCAGGCCAGGCCCAGCTGGCGCCGGCGCTGCTCCGACCACTCCACGACCAGGCGATCGACCGTGAGACCGATGAAGGCCACGCAAAGGCCGATGACGAGGCCCTTGCCCGCATCGGCGAAGGTGAGCGCCCGGAAGATCTCCTGCCCGAGGTCCTTGGTCCCGATGAAGGCGGCGATGATCACCATGAAGAGCCCGAACATGATGGTCTGGTTGACCCCCAGCATGATCTCCGGGAAGGCCAGCGGCATCCGCACCTTCCAGAGGATCTGCCGGGGCGTGCAGCCGGCGGTGATCGCCGCCTCGATGGTCTCGTTGGGCACGCCGCGCAGGCCGAAGATCGTGTAGCGGACGATGGGGATCGCCGCGTAGATCACGATGGCGGTGATCGCCGCCACGTCGCCCACCTGGAAGAGCATGATCACCGGGATCAGGTAAATGAACGACGGGAAGGTCTGGAAGGTATCGCAGAGGAGCTGCACGAAATGGGTGCGCCGCGCCGTCTTCGATGCCCAGATGCCGAGCGGCAGTCCGAAGATCAGGCAGAGGATCAGCGCGAAGAAGACCATGTAGGCGGTGATCGACGCACGCTCCCAGAAGCCCGTGAGCGCGATGAAGGTGACGAAGCCCGCCGTCGTCGCCGCCAGCCGCGGGCCCGCGAGGCGCCAGCCGATGGCGCCGGCCAGCGACGCCACCGCGATCCACGGCATCCACTGGAAGCCCGTGCGCAGCGGGATCAGCACGTGGACGAGCAGGCCGTCGCGGATGATGGAAAGCGGGTCGTAGAGCGCGAACGTGACGGCATCGACGACCATGTCCCAGAAGGGCGCGGTGGTGATCGTCGCGGACTTGGGCAGCGTCTGGGCGTAGGAGGTCAGCAACGACGCGACAATCGAGGCGACGATGACGAGGGCGGCCACCATCAGATAGGGATGCACGCGCCAGAAGGGGCCGTCGGGGCGCCGCTCGGGCTGCTTCTCGGAGAGCGCCCGGCTCAGCCGGTCGAGCATCACCGCCATCAGCACCACGGCGACGCCGTTCTCCAGCGCCTGCCCGAGACGCAGGCTCTGGAGGCGGAAGAGCAGGTCCTGCCCCAGCCCCTTGGCGCCGACGAAGGAGGCGATTACGACCATCGCCAGGCACTGCATGATGACCTGGTTGACGCCAAGCATGAGCGAATCGCGCGCGGCCGGTATTTCGACCCTTAAGAGCATCTGCCAGCGCGTGCAGCCGGCCATCACGCCGGCCTCGCGCACTTCCTCGGAGACGCCCTTGAGCCCGAGGACAGTGAGCCGCGTCATCGGCGGTATGGCGAAGAGGATGGTGGCGATGGCGCCGGCCCGGTGGGAGACGCCGATGAAGAGCGCGACCGGGATCAGGTAGGAGAAGTGCGGCAGCGACTGCATGACGTTGAGGATCGGCCAGAGCACCCGCTCGAAGGGCCGTGACTTGGCCCCCATCACGCCGAGCGCGACGCCGACGGCGGCTGCGATCGGCGCCGCGACCAGGACGACGGAGAGCGTCGTCATGGAGAGCGACCACTTGCCGAAGAGGGCGAAGTAGACGATGCAGCCGCCGGCCAGCAGCGCGAGCCGCCAGCCCTTCAGCCACCAGCCGAAGACCGCAGCGAGGCCGGCGATCATCACCCACGGGATGGCGGGGATGCCGATCGACTTGAAGCCGTCCACGAGCAGGCCGTGCACGATGTCGAGCGGCCACTCGATTCCATAGGCGATCGCCCGCGTCACGTCCTTGACCGTGAAGACACCGAAGATCTGGTGCTTGTGGAACACGTCGACGACGACGTTGATCCAGTCGATGAAGGGCACCGCGATGTCCCTGGGCCAGACGATCCCGGCCTCGGGAAGAACGGGCTTGAGCGCGAGCAGAGCGACGAAGGGCACCAGAACGAGCAGCGGCCCCACCCCCGGCGTGCGCCAGAGGCGGCGGGTCGCCGCAATTGAACCTGCGATCGATACCCCGGCGCTTCGCTCTGCGGCCATGGCCTTATGAGCGGTCGCTGTACATCGCGTCCACGAGGCGGAAGCGGTCGACCACGCCGATCGTCTCGCCTCTCTCGTCGACGACCGCCACCGGGCGCTCGGCCTCGATCACCTGCGGCGCGACGTCCGCCAGCGTGGAGTCCGCGCTCACTTCACCTTGCGTCGTCTCGCCCGCAGCGGCGGGGCGCACCGCCGTCGCCACGGTGAGCAGGCGATCGCGCGCCACGTCCTTGGTGAACTCGCGCACGTAGTCGGTCTCCGGGTTCTCGATCAGCTCGGTGGCGGTGCCGGCCTGCTCGATGATGCCGTCCTTCATGATGATGATGCGGTCCGCGAGCCTGATCGCCTCATCGAAGTCGTGGGTGATGAACAGGATCGTCTTCTGCAGCATGTTCTGCAGGCGCAGGAACTCGTTCTGCATCTCGCGGCGGATGAGCGGATCGAGGGCGGAGAAGGGCTCGTCGAGGAACCAGAGCTCGGGCCCCACCGCAAGCGAGCGGGCGATGCCGACGCGCTGCTGCTGCCCGCCGGAAAGCTCGCGCGGGTAATAGCGCTCGCGGCCTTCGAGGCCGACGAGCTCGATCATCTCGTGGGCGCGCGCCTCCCGCGTGCGTCGGTCGATGCCCTGGACCTCGAGCGGAAAGGCGACGTTCTGCAGCACCGTGCGGTGGGGCAGCAGCGCGAAGTGCTGAAACACCATGCCCATCTTGTGGCGGCGCAGCTGCGTGAGTTCCCGATTGGTCGCCTTGAGCAGGTCCTGGCCCTCGAACACGATCGCGCCGGCGGTGGGCTCGATCAGGCGCGCGAGGCAGCGGAGCAGCGTGGACTTGCCGGAGCCCGAAAGCCCCATGATCACCAGGATTTCGCCGGCGTTGACCTCCAGCGAGGCGTCGCGCACGGCGGGGATGTAGCCCTCTTCCAGAATGACGGCGAGGCCGGGCGCGCCCCCGTGCCTGTCCATGAACGACCGGGGCTTGGGGCCGAACAGCTTCCATATGCTGCTGCACGTCAGAATTGGCTCGGCCAAATCGCGTCTCCACCGTTGCGGCGGAGCATAAGGCCGCTGCCCCGCCCTGTCGGCGCGTCGCCCCGTCGCCGGCGGCGCGGGGCGAGACTGCCGCATGCCGGTACTATGTGCCGGCAGGGGCACGAAATAAAGCGAGGGCGCCGCCACAGGGAGAAGGGACGGCGCCCTCGTTGCCAGCGGCGCTAGGTTAGTTCACCCAGGACATCCACTTGGCTTCATTGTCGGCCAGCCACTGGTCGGCCGCCTCTTCGACCTCCATGCCGTCGATGTCGACGAGCTTGGACATCACCGCGATATCGAGATTGCTGAGGTTCATCTTCGAGACGATGCCATAGACCGTCGGCCACTTGTCGGGCATGCCGTTCCAGACGCCGATCTTGAGATAGCCGTCCTTCGGGTTGCCGCAGTCGTAGGTCATGTCGGGGTTGGGACCCCAGGCCGGGTCGTCCTTGCAGCCCTCGCCATACTCCGGGAACTCGACGAACTTGCCGTCGTAGATCGCCTCGATGAAGTTGGGCGTCCAGTTGAAGTGCACGATCGGCGCCTTGCGCTCGAACGCCGATGCGAGCTCCGCCCAGATGGCGGCTGCCGAGCCGGCGTTCACCACCTCGAAGTCCATGCCGAGGCCTTCGACCCGCTCGGCGTCGTGCTTCAACCAGTCCACCGGCCCGCCGAGGAAGCGACCCTTCGGGGCCGTCTCGGCAGTCGAGAACATCTCGGCGCAGGCATTCAGCGCCTCCCAGTCGGGCAGGCCCGGGCACTGCTCCTCGACATAGCTGGGATACCACCACTCTTCGCGGGTCTTGGCGTCGTGGGTCGCAGCGTCGATCACGCAGCCTTCGCCAACGACCTGCTCGAACGCCACGCCGAACGCGCCCTGCCAGACCTCGTGGACCACGTCGATGTCACCCTCGCACATGGAGGTGTAGACCACCTGGCTGTCGGCGGGGATGAACTCCGTCTCAAAACCCTGGCCATTGAGAATCTTGCCCAGAACATGGGCGCCCACGATCTGGCTCGACCAGTTGTGGATCGGGATCTTGATCGGGTCGTCGGAATCCGCGGCCTGAGCCACGCCGGACACGGCGCCCGACAGGCCAATCGCGGCCCCTGCGACGAGCGCGATTGCCCACCGTCTCATATTGGTACCCACCATTGTCGCCTCCTCATTGTTTCTCGCTTGCCGGTGTTCTCGTGCGCGGGCCCTCCGCGCCGAACCTGCAACCTTAGAGGGGCGTTGTGAACAAGACACACCCTTGCGATAAACAGCCTGTAAAAGTTCATGAAAGATGTGAAAATGCAGAGGAGATGGAGGCGCGGGGCCCGGAGATGACCGACCCCTTTCATATCGTCGTGGTCGAGGACGACGCCGTGACCCGCACCAAGCTCGCCGGCTACGCCCAAGCGGCAGGCCACAGGGTGAGCGAGGCGGAGGACGGCCAGGGCATGTGGCGCATCCTCGAGAAGGATGCCGCCGACCTCATTCTGCTCGACATAAACCTGCCGCGCGAAGACGGCCTCGATCTCACCCGCAAGCTGAGAGCACAGAGCAACGTCGGTATCATCCTGGTCACGGTGCGCGACGACGACGTGGACCGAATCCTCGGCCTCGAGATCGGTGCCGACGACTACATCACCAAGCCCTTCAACCCGCGGGAGCTGCTCGCACGCGTCAAGAGCGTCCTGCGCCGTGCCCAGGAAGGCACGCGGGAACCCCTCTCAGGGCGGCGCTTCGCCGGCTGGGAGTTCTCGACGGCGGCCCGCAAGCTGGTCTCGCCACAGGGCGAGACCGTGCAGCTGACCCGGGCCGAGCACGAGCTGCTCGCGGCGCTGGTGGACCATCCGGGGCAGGTGCTATCGCGGGAACGCCTGCTCGCGCTGATCACTCACCGGTCATGGGAGCCGGGCGACCGGACCATCGACGTCCTGATCCGGCGGCTCCGGCGGAAGATCGAGCAGAATCCGAAAAATCCCGAGATCATCGTGACCGCGCACGGCGAGGGTTACCTGTTCACCCCGGCGGTCACTATCTGACCCTCACGCTCGGCCGTTTCGAGGCCCGCCCAGAGCGTCACCAGCGCCTCGCGCGATTCGTCGAACAAGCGGTCCAGCTCCTCGGCAACTGCCACTGCCTCAGGGGTGCGGGCGCGTGATTCGAGCACGCCGCAGCGGTCCGCGAGGCGGCGCAGACCGAGGCTGCCGGCGGCTCCTCTCAGCGCGTGGGCGAGGTCCGCCGCCCGCTCGACCCGCCCGTCGGCCAGCGCCTCTCTGATGCCGTCGATCTGCGCCGGCGCCGTCTCGATAAAGGTATCGACCATCAGGGTGCCGCGCTCCGCCCCCAGCACCGCACGATCCTGCGCGAGAACGGCGGGGTCGATGATCGACTCCCCTCCGCTCCCCGCGCGGCCGCCGTCCATGGCCGCGCGCTCGCCGGGCGTGCGGCCAAGCACGCTGGTGATGGTCTGCGCCAGGCTGTCGGGCGCGATGGGCTTGCCGATGAAGGCATCCATCCCTGACTGCAAGTGCTGGGCGACCTCGTTGTCGAACACATGGGCCGATATGGCGATGACCGGCAGCGAGCGAATCGCCGCATCGTCGTGGGCCCGGATGCGCTGCGTCGCCTCGATGCCGTCGATGCCGGGCAGGCTGATGTCCATGAGGACGAGATCGAAGGCCTGTTCCTCCAGCAGCTCGAGCCCTTCTTCTGCAGTGGGCGCGACGAGCGGCGTGTGACCCATCCGGCCGATGAAGGCCTCGACCACCATGGCGTTCACCACGTTATCCTCGACGATGAGCACATCGAGCGCCTGCTCCGGCCCCGACAACCCGTGCGGCACCGCCTCGACCGGCGGCTGGACGGCAGCTTCGCCCTGCGGCAGCGGCAGGGTCACGGAGAAGCAGCTGCCCGTTCCGGGTTCCGTCTCCACCGCGATGTGACCCTCCATCGCCGTGACCAGGCGCTTGGAAATGGCCAGGCCGAGCCCGGTGCCGGTCTGCTGCCCGTGCCGCCGTGACGCGGCCGCCTGATAGAAGGGCTCGAAGAGGTGAGCGAGGTCGGCCTCGGCGATGCCGGGGCCGGTGTCCCGCACGGCGAGCCGGATCGCATCGGGCTCCGCGCCCTTCGAGACCTCGAGCGTGACCGCGCCCCGGTCCGTGAACTTGATGCCGTTGCCGAGCAGGTTCAGCAGCACCTGACTCAGCTTCTGGCGATCGCCGGCCACTGCCGTCGGCACACCCTTCGCAATCGCCAGGTCCAGGGCGAGGTCCTTCTCCCTGGCGCGCCCCTGCATCAGCACCACGATGTCCTCGACCAGCTCGTGCAGGTCGAAGACCGCGCTCTCGACCTCGATCTCGCCGGACTCGACCCGCGAGTAGTCGAGGATGTCGTTGAGAATGCCGAGCAGGATTTCGCTCGACGAGCGCATGACCCGGACCTGCTGGCGCTGCCGCTCGTTCAAGGGACCGTCGGCCATGAGCCGCAGCATGCCGAGAACCCCGTTCATCGGGGTGCGGATCTCGTGGCTCATGGTGGCGAGGAACTCCGACTTGGCGCGGCTCGCCTGCTCGGCGTGGGCACGGGCGCGATCGTGGTTGCGCACCTCGTCGACCAGCCGGGCATTGGCCTCGGTCAACTGCGCGGTCCGCTCGGCGACCACACGTTCCAGCTCCTCCTTGTGCCGCTCCAGCTCCTCCTTGTGCTGGCGCAGCTCGGCGTTGGTCCGCTCACGCTCCTCCTCGAGCTCCTGCTTGACGATGGCCTGATCGCGGAAGACGCGCACGGTATCGGCCATGTCGGAGAGCTCGTCCTTCCCACCGGTCGGCACCGCGGCGTCCAGACGCCCGGCCGCGAGCTTCTGCATGGCCCGATGCAGCGTCTTGAGCCGGTGGACGATGTTGCGATGCACGTAGAGCCAGGCGATGGCGCCCGCGATGGCAAGGAAGAGCACGATCTGGAGCAGGACGGTGAGACCGCCGAACTCGACCGCGCTGTCCGCCGCCTCGGACGCGTCGGCGGCGATCTGCTGAGAGCGGGAGACGACGGCGGCGACTCCCCTGTTCATCCGGTCGGTCAACGCACGATTGTCGTCCGCCAGGGCGGCGAGCGCCGCATCGAGGTCCAGCGCCCGGCGGCGCTGGTCGAAGAGGCCGAGGGTTCCGGGCGGCCCGTCGGATGCGAGCGCGTGGACCAGCCCCTCCCCCTGCTCCCGGCGGATCGGGTCGTCGATCAGGGCCACCCGGCGCTCGAGGATGCGGAGGTTGCCGCTGTAACGCTCCTCGATCCATGCGATCTCGCTGGCGTCCCGCGCGCGGCCGAGCTGGTTCAGCAGCAGCCCCTGCTCCGAGGCGCGCATCCGGAGCTCGAACATCCGCTCCAGCAGGAAGAGATCCGCCTCCACCAGTCGGTCGAAGGCATCGAGCATGGCCGCGAGGCGCGCCGTATCCTCGGCGAGCTCGTAGAGATTGGAGATGACGACCGTCGCCCCCGACGCCGCGTTGGAGGTGAGAGTCTCGGAGAGCGCGGAGAGTTCGCCGGCCACGTCCAGCGTGCGCGCGACCGAAGCGGACAGCGCGGCATTCATGCCGATGCGCGCGGCGACGATTTCGTCTTGCCGGTCCAGATTTGCGGCAAGCGCCGACACCACGCCGCGCAGCTCCGCCACTTCCTGTTCGGGGAAGCCGTAGCCTTCCAGCACGTCGAGGCGGGCGGAGAGCAGATCGGTCGTGGAGCGCAGGATGTTGGCCTGGACCCGCCGCTCCACCTGGCTCTCGGCAGTGGCGAGCAGGGCGCCGTGCGCCGCGATCTGCGTCGAGGTCTCGGCGATGATCCGCCCCTCGGCGATCGCCGGCATGGCCTCGTCCACGATGGTGGTCTGCGCGGTATCGACGTTGCGCAGCACGACCCAGCCGATGATCCCGGCTGCGATCGAGAGTGCCGCCACCCCCGCAAACGAGGCGAAGAGGCGGCTTGCGATGCCGAAACGGCCGAACATCGCGAAATTAGAACACCGGTTGGATTCGAAAGGCAATCGGCCGCATCATGCCGGCCATGAGATTGTGGCGCCTGCCAAGACCGCTTGTTGGCCTCCTCGCGGGCCTGGTGCTGGCCGCGGGCCCGGCGCTCGGGTCCGAGCAGGAAGGGGTGGAGGAGTCCGCGTCCCCCTCGGAGTGGGCACTCGAAGTCTGGTCGCCGCCCTTCGATTTCCGCAGCCCGACGGCGACCATCACCTATCGCCCCCTGGAGCGGGCGTCGCAGAAGTGGCGCATCTGCGCCTCATATCCCCACCTCAAGGATTCGTACTGGTTGAGCGTCAACTACGGCATGGTCGAGGAGGCGAAGCGGCTCGGCGTCGCGCTCCGCGTGGTCGAGGCCGGCGGCTACCCCAACCTCGAACGCCAGATCGCCCAGATCACCGAGTGCGCCCGGGACGCGGACATCCTGGCGCTGGGCGCAGTGAGCTTCGACGGGCTGACAGAAGCGGTGCTCGCGATCAGCGAGGAGATTCCGGTGCTCGCCGTGGTCAACGACATCGCCGACCCCGGCATCAGCGCCAAGGCCGCCGTCTCCTGGGTCACGATGGGAGAAGTGACCGGCGCCTACCTCGCCAGCCTCCATCCGGCCGGCACGCCGCCGGTCAAGGTGGCGTGGTTCCCCGGCCCGCGCGAGTCGCAGTGGGCCTACTTCGTCGAGGAAGGGTTCACCGAGGCGCTCGCGGGCAGCGCCGTCGATATCGTCGTGAAGAAGTGGGGCGACACCGGCCGCGAAATCCAGCTGATCCTGGTCGAGGAGGCGCTGGAGGAACGCCCCGATGTCGACTACATCGTGGGCAGCGCGGTCACCGCCGGCGCTGCGGTGAGCCTGCTCAGGGCGCGCGGCCTCACCGGGCAGATCCGGGTGCTGGCGGACTACTTCACGCATGCGGTCTACCGCGGCATCAAGCGCGACAAGATCCTCGCCGCGCCCACCGATTTCCCCGCCCTGCAAGGCCGCATGGGTATCGAGATGGCGGTGCGGCTGCTCGAAGGCAAGCTCGAGCACCCGCACGCCGGGCCTTTGATCCACATCGTCGAGCAGGCCAATCTCGACTCGTTCAACACGCGCCTTTCGCTGGCGCCGGCCGACTTCTCGCCGACATTCGTGGTCGAATAGGCGCAGGCGGGCGGCGCGAACGACACCGCCCCCTGCCCCGGCCGCTCCGCTGCGGGTTTGCGCCGCGCCCGCACTTTGGCATGATGCGCCCGCAAATCTGGCGCGCCGGCGGAGATCAGGCCGCGAGTGGGCACGCCGGCGCCGCGTTGAGGGGGCCTGGAACCGTGCAAGCATCCTTGGAGAGCTGCCCAGCCCTCGTGCTCAACGCGGACTACCGGCCGCTCAGCTACTTCCCTCTCTCGGTCTGGGGCTGGCAGGACGCGGTCAAGGCGGCGTTCCTCGACCGGGTGACCATCCTCTCGGAATACGACCGGGCGATCCGCTCGCCGAGCACGGCGATCCAGCTGCCGAGCGTGGTCGCGCTCAAACGCTACCGCCCGCTCGCGCGCCGGCCTGCGTTCACGCGCTTCAATGTGTTCCTGCGCGATTCGTTCTCCTGCCAGTACTGCGCGACGCCCTTTCCGGTGGAGGACCTCACCTTCGACCACCTGGTGCCGCGTTCGCGCGGCGGGCGCACCACCTGGGACAACGTCGTCACCGCCTGCAGCGCCTGCAACCTCGCCAAGAGCAACCGGCTGCCGCGGGAGTGCGGCATGCGGCCGGCGCGCAAGCCCAGGCCGCCCAGCGCCTACGACCTGCACCAGGCGGGCCGGCGCTTCCCGCCCCGCTACCTGCACGAAAGCTGGGGCGACTACCTCTATTGGGATTCCGAGCTGGACCCCGACTGACGCCGCCGAACCGGGAGAGCGCGCATGCTCGTCGAGCAGATCTGGACCGCCAACGACTATCGCAATTTCAACTACCTGATCGCCTGTCCGGAGACCGGCGAAGCGCTCGCGGTCGACCCGCTCGATCACCGCCGCTGCCTCGCGGCGGCCAAGGCCAAGGGCTGGCAGATCACCCAGATCCTCAACACCCACGAGCACGGCGACCACACCGGCGGCAACAAGGCGATGATCAAGGCCACCGGCGCCAGCCTGCTCGCCCACGCCAACGCCAAGGGCAAGATCCCCGGCATCGACCGCGGGCTCGGCGCGGGCGACGTGATCAAGGTGGGCGCCACGGTGGAGCTCGAGGCGCTGGACACCCCCGGCCACACCATGAGCCACGTGTGCCTGCTGTCGCGCACCGACGTACCCGCCCTCTTCTGCGGCGATACCCTCTTCAACGCCGGCGCCGGCAACTGCCATTCCGGCGGCCATCCGGCGGAGCTCTACGAGACCTTCGCCGGCCAGCTCGCGAAGCTGCCGGACGAGACCCTGATCTACCCCGGCCACGACTACATTGCGCACAACCTGGGCTTCACCCTGGACCGGGAGCCCGACAACGAGCGGGCGGCGTCCCTGCTCGAGGACGTAGGGCCGCAGGACCCCGACGACGCCATGGTCTCTACGCTCGCGCTGGAGAAGGAGATCAACACCTTCTTCCGTCTTCACAGCCCCACGGTGATCGCGCGCCTGCGCGAGGCCTTCCCCGATCTCTCGGACGCCCCCGGCCCGCGCGAGGTCTTCCTAAAGCTCCGCGAGCTCCGCAACAGCTGGTAGGGCTGCGCCCCGAGGCCGCGACGAATGGATACGACCGGCGAAGCCCGCTGGCGTCAACGCATGGACAACTTCGCAGCGGCGCTCGCTCGGTTGGACGAAGCCTGCGCGCAGCCGTCCTACACGAACCTCGAACGGGCGGGACTGGCGCAGACCTTCGTGTTCTCCTACGAACTCGGATGGAAGGTCCTGAGGGATCTGCTTCTTTACCAGGGATACGATCCGAACAGCCCGCGCGACGCGATCCGACAGGGCTTCGAGGCAGGGTATCTCGACGAAGACGACTGCGAGACCTTTCTCGATGCTGTCGGCAGGCGCAATCTGCTGACCCATACCTACCGGGACGAGACGGCCCGCGAGGCGGAGGCATTGATAAAGAAGCGATATCACCCAATGCTGCGCAGGCTGCTCCAGGCGCTGGAAGCAAAACGCACCGCATGACCGACGGCCTGAAGGAGCGGCATCGCAAGGCCGTCATCGACATCATTGCAGCCAACGCCAGGGTGGAACGGGCCGTGCTGTTCGGCTCGCGCGCCACGGGAACCTTCACCCCCGTCTCGGACGTGGACCTCGCACTCTTCGGTGACCGCCTGTCCATGAGCGATCAGGTGACCCTCACCGCCGCCATCGACGATCTGACGATCCCGCAGCGTGTCCATCTGCTTCTCTACGGAATGATCGACAGCAACGCCCTGCGCAATCAAATCGAAACACAGGGTGTAGAGTGGTACAGGCGGCGGGACACGGGCGTACGGGACCGGCCCGATCGTGACGCCGGAGCGGGCTGACCACCCCGAGGCGCGCCTCGCATCAAGCGAAGAGCGCCTGGGCCATGAACTTCTTTGCGTCGATGTTGGTGCCGCAGACGATGACTGCGGTGCGCTGACCCCGTAGCCGGTCGGCCAGCGGGCCGAGCAGTGCGGCCGTCGCCGCGGCACCTGCCGGCTCCACGGCGAGCTTCATCTCGGCGAAGAGCAGGCCCATGGCGCGGCGCATGGCCTCGTCGTCGATCGTCACCAGCTCGTCGACGTAGCGCCGGCAGAGCTCGTAAGAATAGCGCTGGGCGTAGGGCGCGCCGAGACTGTCGGCGATTGTGTTCACCTTGTCGATGGCCTGGGGCGAGCCAGCGGCGAAGCTGCGGTGCATGGTGTCCGCGCCCTCGGGCTCGACGCCATAGACGCGGCACTGCGGCTGCGCGTTCTTGATGGCGCAGGAGACGCCGGCGCAGAGGCCGCCGCCCCCGATCGGCACGACGACCGCATCCAGCGCCGGCACCTGCCGCGCGAGCTCCAGGCCCACGGTCGCGGTGCCGAGCGCGATGGTCCGCCCCTCGAAGGGATGGATGAAGGTGCGGCCCTCGTCGGCCTCGATGGCGCGCACGGTCTCGAAGGCCGCGTGCACGTCCGGCACCTGGACCAGCTCCGCGCCATAGCGGCGCACCTGGGCGACGCGGAAGGGGTCGGCGCCTTCCATCATCACCACCTTGGCCGACGTGCCGACGCGGTGCGCGGCGAAGGCCACCGCGATGGCGTGGTTGCCGGCGCTCACCGCGGTGACGCCGCGCTTCCGCTCCGCCTCGTCGAGAGCCAGCGCGTTGAGCAGCGCGCCCCGCGCCTTGAAGGTGCCGGTGCGCTGGAACAGCTCGAGCTTGAGGAAGACCGCGCTCTCCGGCCCGAGAACGTCCGAGACCGCGGCCGCCCGCCAGCGCTGCACCGGGGTCTCCTCGACCAGATCGCCGAGTGCGGCCCGTGCCGCCTCGATCGCCGCGAGGTCCGGCGGGGCCTCGCTCTCCGCCGCCACCGCGCTACCGCCCCTGAAAGCGCGGCGTGCGCTTCTCGACGAAGGCCTTCACCGCCTCGCGGTGGTCGTCGGTGGAGCCGAGCACGCCGTAGGTGGCAGACGCCCGATCCAGCCCGGCGCGCAGACCGCCGCCGATACCTTCGCGCACCAGCCGCTTGATGGCGCGGACGGCCAAGGTCGGGCCGTCCGCCAGGCGGCGTGCGAGCTCCATGGTTTGCGGCATCAGCTCGTCGTCGGCGCAGACCCGGTTGACGAGACCGATGCGTTCGGCCTCGGCCGCGTCGATGGCGTCGCCCGTCCAGAGCAGCTCCAGCGCCTTCGCCTGGCCCACCAGCCTTGGCAGCCAGTGGGCGCCGCCGGCACCCGGCGCGAGTCCGACCTTGACGTAGGTCTCCGCGAAGCGTGCGGAGGCCGCGGCGAAGCGGAGGTCCATCGCGAGTGCGAGGTCGAGGCCGGCGCCGATGGCGGCACCATTGATCGCCGCGATCACCGGCTTGTCCATGTCGGCGAGGGTAAGCGGGATGCGGTGCACGTGCTCGCCGATCGTCGCCCGCTGCTCGGCCGGCGCCTGCTCCAGCCCCTCCCCCATCAGCTCCTTGATGTCGCCGCCGCTGCAGAAGGCCTTGCCCGCTCCGGTCACCACCACAACGTGCACGTCCTCGCGGTCGCGACAGTCGGCAAGCGCTGCGGCCCAGGCATCGATCATGGTGCGGGTGAAGGCGTTGCGCCTGTGCGGCCGGTTGAGCGTGATCGTCGCGATGCGCTCAGCGACCGCCAGGCGGATCTCGTCGCTCACGGCCGGTCTCCTTCTTCTGCTGCCGCGCTGCCGGAGGCAGCGACTATGTTGGGCCAGAGTGCAGCGCCGCCGCCCCGCGCGCTCTCGGCGCCGAGCGCCTGCCACCAGTGGGCCTCGTTGCCGCACTCGTCGCGCCAGGCCCAGAGCCGCTTGGTCCAGATGTGCAGGTCGTGTTCCGCGGTGTAGCCGATGGCGCCGTGTACCTGGTGCGCGAGGTGGGCGACCGTGCCTGCCGCCTGGCTCGCCCGCGCTTTGGCGGCGGCGAAGGCGAAGGGAGTGCCGGCCTCTGCCGCCGAATCGACCGCGGCCCCGGTGGCCGCCGCCTCGCCCGCCATCTCGGCCAAGTGGTGCTGGATCGCCTGGAAGCGCGCCAGCGGCCGGCCGAACTGCACCCGGTCGTGCGCGTAGCCCACGCTCACGGCGAGCACCTGCTCCATGGCACCGCGCAACTGCGCGGCAAGGGCGAGCGCCATCAGCGCAAGAGCATCCACTGCCCCCGAAGGTGCTTCCGCGGCAGAAAGAGGTTGGCCTTGGTGGATATCGTCGCGGGGCTCGCCCGCCAGATTGGTGCCTTCAATCACACCAATCGGCTTGTAGAGGGCAAGCCCCCCGCCAAGGGGCGCGATCACCACGGCGGAAGCAAAGCGCGCCCAGGGGACTCGCTGCAGCGCGGCAGAGTCGGTATTCCTTTGCTCCGTCGACGGAGCGCAGACCGTGAGCGGGCCGTCCGGCACCTTGACCTTCGCCGCGTGGCAAAGAAGGGTTCCAATCAGGGTCTCTGCAGCCGGGATCGGTGCCGCGTGACGGCCCGCCGCGCGCAGCACCGCGAGCCCGGCCGCGAGGCCGGCGCCGCCCGACTCCTCCGGCAGCGCCGCCTGGGCGAGCCCGGTCTCGGCGAAGGTCCGCCAGAGCTGTTCCGGCCAGGAGCCTTCCGCGAGCGCCGCACGCGCGCCCTCGCTCTCCGCCGCGAACAGGTCGTCGGCGGTCTGCTCGATCAGGCGCGCCGTCTCGTCGCTCATCGCGCCATCACCGGACACCCAGGCCGCGGGCGATGATCGAGCGCAGGACCTCGTTGGTGCCGCCGCGCAGGGTGAACGAAGGCAGGCCCAGCACCGAGGCACCCAGTGAGGACTCGAGCGAGGGCGCGTTGGCGCTCCCACCAGCCACGGGCTCCAGCGGCACCGCGCGGCGCAACGTCTCCGCCACCTCGGCCTCGAAGCGCGTGCCCATGTCCTTGACGATGGCGGCCTCGACCTCCGGGAGCTCCCCCTTCTCCAGCTGGCCGGCGACGGCAAGCGACATGGCGCGGAGCGCATAGAGCTCCGCCGTGAGCCGCCCGATCGCCTCGGCGAGCCGCGGCTCCGGTTCCGGCCCCGCCGCCTCGACCAGCGCGGCGAAGAGGTGGAAGGTGCTGAGGATGCGCTCGGGCCCGCTCCGCTCCAGCGCGAGCTCGCCGGTGACCTGGCGCCAGCCGTCTCCCTCCTGGCCGATCAGCCTGTCGGCCGGAACTACCACGTCCTCGAAGACGCATTCGTTGAAGTCGTGCTTGCCGGCGAGGTTGACGATGGGGCTGACCTGCACGCCGTCGGCTTCGAGGTCGATCAGGAACTGACTGAGGCCTTCGTGACGGCTTTCGCCGGCGGGGGCCGTGCGGCAGAGCGCGATCATGTACTGCGAGCGGTGCGCGTTGCTGGACCACACCTTGGTGCCGTCGATGCGCCAGCCGTCTGCCGTCCGCTTCGCGCGGGTGCGGACCGAGGCGAGATCGGAGCCGGAGTCGGGCTCGCTCATGCCGATGGCGAAGTAGCACTCCCCGGCGGCGATCCGGGGGAGAATCGCCCGGCGCTGTTCCTCGCTGCCGAAGCGCAGCAGCAGCGGGCCGCTCTGCCGGTCCGCCACCCAGTGGGCGTAGACCGGCGCGCCGGCCGCCAGCAGCTCCTCGATCACGACGTAGCGCTCGAGCGCCGAGCGCTCGTGCCCGCCGTAGCGCCCGGGCCAGCACATGCCGATCCAGCCCCGCGCGCCGAGGGCGCGGCTGAAGGAGGCCGACCAGTCCGAGCCGAAGTCGGAATCGGGCCGCCAGCCTTGGGTGGCCCGCGATTCCGCGAGGAACGCGCGGACCTCGTCGCGCAGCGCATCGGTGCCGGGCGGCATCGCCGGCGGCGGGAAGTCGAATCCGGTCACGGCGTGTCTTCAGCCCGCATGTTCGACCGAAATCATGGTCTTCGCGGCGCCTTCAGAGCGATGCGGTATGCGGCAACCGCTGCATGGCCGCATCGAAAGTGTAGACGCCCTTCAAGGCGTCGACTCGTCGAGTGCGTCCTCCAAGGACTCTTCGTCCCTGACGCCGGAAGCGCCGTCCGCGTGGCACAAGATCCCTTTGGCTGCGCCGGCGGTCTTCCGCACGATGGTGATGCGCCCATCGGCGACGAAACTGCGGTACTCGTCGCCCGGCTCAATGCCGACCTCCCGGCATTGATCGATGGGAAGCGTGATCTGGCGCTTGGCGCTCACGCGCGGCATCACGTCGTGCTCCTGGACATTACCTATTCAGACGAACAGCGTCCGGCTCTTTACCGATATCCAATTGGTAATGAACCGGTCGTGGGACACGCGCGATCAGCCGCCGAACGTCTCGGCGTAGCGAGCGAGCTTGGCCTGCCAGGCCGCGTTGTCGAGAATCTCGCGGTTGACGATGGCCTTCGGCGGCTCTCCCCGCTTCAGCGCCTGGCAGGCGATGACGTCGCCCGCGCCGAGGCCGGCGAAGCATTGGTCGGTCCAGGCCAGCGCGTGCGGTGAGAGGACCACGTTGTCGAGCTTGAGGATGGGATCGTCCGGGTCCGGCGGCTCGGGGTCGAGCACGTCGAGCCCGGCGCCGGCGATCCTCCCTTCCTGCAGCGCCACGGTCAGCGCCTTCTGGTCCACCGTGCCGCCGCGCGAGGTGTTCACCAGATAGGCCGTGGGCTTCATCATTCCGATCAGCCGCTCGTCGACGATGTGGTGGGTCGCGTCGCTCAAGGGGCAGTTGACGGTCAGGATGTCCGACTCCCGGCAAAGCGTGTCGAGATCGACCATCTGCACCCCCAGCTCCTCCGCCACCGCCGGGTCGGCGTAGGGGTCGCAGGCCATGAAGTTCATGTCGAAGGGGGCGGCCATGCGGAACATCTCGGCCCCGATGTTGCCGATGCCGACCGAGCCCAGGGTCTTGCCGACGATGCCCACGCCCATGTACCCGGACCTGCGGGCGAAGCCGGCCGGGCCCTCGATGGTCAGCTGGTGCTTGATCAGGAGCTTGCCGGTGACCGCGAGGATCAGCGCGATGATGGCGACCGCGACCGGCCGGCGCACACCGTCCGGCGTGATGACCAGGCAGATGTCGTTGTCGGTGCAGGCCTGCACGTCCACGCTGTCGTAGCCGACGCCGAAGCGCGCCACCATGGCGAGCCTGCCGTCGGCCGGCACGCTGGAGCGCTCGAAGCGCTGGGCCAGCAGGATCAGGGCGTCGTGCCCGGCGAGCTCCTCCGCGTCCACCGGCCCGTCGCTATTCTTGAGGTAGCTCCACTCGATGTCCGGATCGTCGTCGAGCGGCCCGCGGTCGAACATCGGGAAGAGCGGCTCGCCCTCCGGCGTGAGATAGTCCGCGCTCAGTGCGATTCTGAATTTGTCGGCCATAACCTGTTGATCTCCCTTATCTCTTGGGCCGTCGCCGGCCGCGCTTGCATTGGGCGCGCAAGCCCTCCGCACCTTCGCGCATGGACTGTTGCAGCAGCCAGACATCGCCCGAATAGCAGATGAAGTCGAACCCCTCCTGGAAGAGCGCCACGCCGGTCTCGACGTTGGGCACCAGCCGGCCGAGGGACTTGTTGTGCTTCTTCGCGGCACCCGCGATCCGCGCCACCGCCGCAACGAAATCCGGGTGGTCGAACTGGCCGGCGATGCCCATGGAGACCGAGAGGTCGAAGTGTCCGATCCAGAGCAGGTCGACGTCCTCGATCGCCGCGATGTCGTCGACGTTCTCGACCCCCTCGCCGGTCTCGATCAGGGCGACGAAGGTGCAGCGCCGGTTGGCGTTCCGCAGCTTCTGCTTTACGTCGCCCGGCGCGTAGCGGTCGTGCGCGATCTGCAGTGCGACGCCGCGCTCGCCGTCGGGCGCGTACTTCACGTAGCTCAGCAGTTCCCGCGCCACCTTCGGCGAGCCCACCATGGGCAGCATGATGCCCTCGGCCCCCATGTCCATGGCGCGCGCCGCGTGGTGGTATTCGCGGGAGGGCACGCGCACGATCGTCGGCATGTCGCCCGCCTGCATGTAGCGCAGCACCTGCTTGATCGTGTCGAAGCCGAAGCCGGAATGCTCCATGTCGAGCAGCACGAAGTCGCAGCCGGCGGCCTTCAGGATCTGGCCGATCCCCGGTGTGCCGAACTCCACCACGAAGGTGCCGACCTTGAGCCGGCCGTGGCGGGACATCTCCTTGAGGGCGAATTCTGTCATGGTCTCCTGTCCGTCTCGATCCGTCGGAATGCTCTGTCGGCTAAGCGCCGATCTCGATACGCGCGACCGCGAAGGGCGCCAATTCGAGGCTGCCGGGGTCGCCCGGCTGGCCCGGGCTTGCGGCGAAGCCCGCGGGGTCGGTCACTGCGTCCACGAAGTTGCTCGAATCCAGCCGGCCGATGGTGGCCGTGCCGCCCGGGAGGCCCGAGACGGTTACCGTCTGGGGCGCCGGCGTGAGGTTGGCGAGCCAGAGCAGGGTGCCGCCCCCGTGCTCGTAGGCGAGGCCCAGCACGCGCGTCGCATCGCCGCTGGTCACCGCGCGAACCGCCGCCCCCTTCGCCGCCGCGAGCGCCGCCACGATGTGATAGAGCGGCATCACCGCTGGCCCGTCGAGATCGTCGAACCAGGGCTGCGGATGCTCGGTCCTGCGATAGACCATGCCGAGCGCGCCGGAAGGCTGGCCGACCGCCAGCGTCTCCAGGCCGAGCGGCGTCACCCGCGCGGCATAGCCGAGGGTGAACGCCGCTCCGAGCAGGGCGCGGTGACGCGGGTCCTGGCGGTTGAAGGAGTAGCGTCCGTTGTCGCTGTTGTGGTGAACGTCCGGCCCGTAGGGGTTGAAGCGCATGCCGATGGCGCTGGGCGCGATGCGGTAGGGCTTGCCGCCGGCCCAGGCCTTGGCCGAGGCGACGATGTCCGGCAGCGTCTGCAGCGTCTCGATCACCGAAAGGTCGTCCGGCTCGTGCACCACGGCGCAGGTGGCATGGGTGAGGAAGTCGAAGAGATCGGGCGAGGCGCAGTTGCGGTTGAGCTCGGTGAAGTTGGTGAAGACGCCGCCGCCCAGGCGCACGCCGGGGAAAGCCGCGCGGGCGGCGCCGTAGACCTCGTCGAAGTCGGGGATGCCGAGGGCCGGGATCTTCTCCAGGGTGAACTTCAGGAGCCGCGCCTGCTCCGGCACGATGGCGTCCGGCGCGAGCCCGGCGCGGCCCGCGATCTCGGCGGCCTGTGCGAGCTCGTCGGCCACCGGCTGCTCGCAGGGCACCGTGATCTCCAGCACGACCTCGGCATCGAGGGCCTCGGCCAGGCCCCGGCCGGCGGCGAGCGCGTCTGCCGCGTGTGGATCGCGCGGGTCGCATTCGCAGACAAGGTGCCCGGGTCCGAGCACCTTGAGCAGGTCGAGCCCGTGGTCGAGGTGGTCGCGCTCGAAGTTGCCGACGCCGAGCCCGATCCCGGGCATCTGCGTCCCGGTTGCGCCGCCGAGGGCGATCTGGACTGCGCCGTCATCGCCGGCCCCCGTCGCGACGGCCGCAGAGCCGCCCTCGATGCTGAGCGTCGCGACCTGCCGCAGCCGCTCGCCGGCCGCCAGCGTGTAGGGGAAGGGCAGTTCGAGCGGGCGGTAGTAGGTCTTGTAGGAGGCATCGGTCCAGTTGCGCTGGTCCTCGGTCTCCCACGGGTCGGCGCCCTCGAAGCGGCAGGTGAGCCAGACCCCCGGCGAGACCCGGTGGCGCATGGCGGCGATGTCGAAGAAGGGCTGCAGCGGCATGATCAGGCCGGGGAACGCGGTCTCGTCCACCCTGCCGTCGCTGTGGGTGATGGTGCAGGCCTCGCCCGCCACGCCGTCGACCGGGTGCAGCACGACGAAGCCCGTCCGGCCGGTCCTGAACTCGGTCTCGGGCTCGAATTCGACCGTGAAGACGAGGCTCCGCTCGTTCTCCGCCACGATGTCGGCCCGGTATCTGAGCGCGCCATCAGGGGAGTCGATGCGCCCGTCGTAGCCCACGCGAAAGCCGCCGCCCTCTTCCTCGATCTCCAGGTTGGCGATTTGCGGCGCATAGGTCTCCCACCCCCCGCCGCGCACCACGAAGGCGAGGCCGCGCAGCGCTTCGGTGCCGCCGTAGCGGATCCAGCGCAGCTTGCCGGCCTCGAGCTCGGCCGTGAGCGCGCCGGCGGTGAGAGTCCGTGCTTCCGGCCTCTCCTGCTCGGTGCCGTAGAGCGTGAGCGCCTCGCTCGGTGCCGTGGTCATGTCCCCTTCCCTGCCCCGGTCTGATCCGACTCGTTATAGCAGCGCGCGCCGCCCGCAGCACCGGCGCTCAGGCGCCGACCTCCTCCCACCGGCCGCTCTCGCCCGAGCGCGCGAGCGCATCCAGCGCCCGCATCATCTTGACCGACTCCTCCAGCGGGAACACCAGCGGCGCCTCGCCCCGCACCGCCGCGCAGAACGCCTCGGCCTGCCGCACGTACTGGTTGACCCGTTCCAGGGTCTCGACCTCCTCGTTGAGCGGCTCCCAGATTTCGCGTGGGCCGAGGATCGAGATTCGGGCCTCGCGGGTCGGCGACTGGGCGAAGGGGTCGGCCAGCTCGATCCGCCCCTCGGTGCCCTGGATCGCCATGTGCTGGTGGACGGCGAGCAGCGTGCCGCAGGTGAAGCTCAGGATGCCGGAGGGAAACTGCAGCACCGCGTGGCTCAGCACGTCCACGTCCCATTCAGGGTGCCGCTCGATCGCGGCGAAGGCGCGGATCGGGTCGTCCTCGAAAACGTAGCGCCCGGTCAGCAGCGGATAGACCCCGACGTCGAGCAGCCCGCCGCCGCCCATCTCCCGCTTGTTGCGGATGTTCCCGGGGTCATCCAGCCAATAGCTGAACCAGCCCTGGATCGCCCGCAGGCGGCCGATGCGGCCCGCGCGCACCAGCTCCCGCACCCGCTTCCATTGCGGATGATGGATGACGACGTAGGCCTCCTGAATCTGCACCCCGGTCTCGTCGCGGACGGCGATGAGCTGCGCCGCCTCGTCCGCATCCAGCGCGATGGGCTTCTCGCAGAGCACGTGCTTGCCGGCGCGCGCCGCCTTCGCCGTCCAGGGCACGTGGAGGTGGTTGGGCAGCGGGTTGAAGACCACGTCGATGGCGGGATCGGCCAGCATGGACTCGTAATCGCCATAGGCCTGCGCCAGGCCGAACTGCTCGGCCACCGCCTCCGCCTTGGCCAGCTCGCGGCTCGCGATGCCGTGGACGCGGAGGCCGGCGGTCTGCTGCAGCGCCGGAATCATGTGCTCGATGGCGAAGAACGAGGCGCCGAGCACGCCCCAGGAAATTTCCTTCATCTCCCTACTCCCCGCCCCGGCAGGATCACGCTCTTAAGTGTGTGCACGTTCGAACGCCCGGCCGGTCTCATCGAAGAGATGGCAGCTGTCGGCGGCAAAGCCGATGCTGACGTCGTCGCGCATGGCGATCACCTTGTCGCCCGGCGCATGCACCGTAACCTCCCGGCCCTCGGGCGTGTTGAGGTAGACGTAGGTTTCGCCGCCCAGGCGCTCGACCGCATAGACCTTGCCGGGCACCGTGGTGTCTCCGGCGCCGTCGGGATTGAGCGCTTCGGGCCGCACCCCGAGCGTCACCGGCGCCCCCTGGGCCGCGCTTCCGTCGGGTCGGCAGCGCGTGACCGCGCGATAGCCGCCGTCGAGCTCGACCTCAATGCGCCCGTTCTCGATGCCGACGATCTTGCCGTCCAGGAAGTTCATGGCCGGCGAGCCGATGAAGCCGGCGACGAAGACGTTGCTGGGCGTGCTGTAGAGGTCGAGCGGCGCGCCGACCTGCTCCACATTGCCGTCGTTCAGCACCACGATCTTGTTCGCCATCGTCATCGCCTCGACCTGGTCGTGCGTGACGTAGATCATGGTCGCCTTGAGGCGCTGATGGATGCGCGTGAGCTCGACCCGCATCTGGACCCTGAGCTTGGCATCGAGGTTCGAGAGCGGCTCGTCGAAGAGAAAGACGTTGGGCTCGCGCACGATGGCGCGGCCGATGGCGACGCGCTGGCGTTGGCCACCAGAGAGCTGCTTCGGCTTTCGCTTCAGCAGCTCGGAGATCTGCAGAATGTCGGCCGCCTCCGCAACGCGCCTGCGAATGAGGGCCTTGTCGGTGCGGGCGAGCCTGAGCCCGAAGGACATGTTCTCGTAGACCGACATGTGCGGATAGAGCGCGTAGTTCTGGAACACCATGGCGATGCCGCGCTTGTCCGGCGGCAGGCGGTCGATCCGTTCGCCGCCGATCGCGATCGTGCCGCCGTTGAGCTCCTCGAGGCCGGCGACCAGGCGGAGAAGCGTCGTCTTGCCGCAGCCGGAGGGGCCGACGAAGACGGCGAACTCCTGCTCCTCGATATCGAGGTCGACGCCGTGGAGAACCTCCGTTTCGCCGAAACTCTTGGCCACAGATCTGATTTCGACGTAGGCCATGGGTCTCGCTGCTCGCGAAGCGGGCCGGTCCGATCAGCGGGTGGCCGGCACCCCGACGTGTCTTCCAGAACCCCGGAATTCGGTCCCGCGTTCCGCTCGGACGGTATCCAGAGCGGCCACGAGGGTCAACACGACGCAGTCCCGGGCGGCGGTGGCGCGAGAAAGCGCGCTGCCCTTTCACCGGGGCCATCGCGCGCGTAGGTTCGGGCCGGGCTGTTCCCGCTCTTTCGGCAGGCGCCCGGCACTCAAGCGGAGGCGTGATCCCATGACTCCCATCGCGTCGATCGACGTCATTCCGCTCGCCAATCCCGACGCCAATCCCGAGGACCTGGACGGCACGACCGAGACCGTCGTCGTCCGCCTGACCGACGAGAAGGGCCTGAGCGGGATCGGCGAATGCGACGCGCCCGCCCACGCCGTCAAGGCCTTCCTGGAGATGCCGACCCAGCACCTGTGGAGCCGCAACGCCGCCGAGGTGCTGATCGGCGCCGATCCGGTGGAGACGGTGGCGCTTTGGGAGAAGCTCTACGAGGGCACGATCTTTCCCGGCCGGCGGGGGCTTGGCATCCATGCGCTGTCCGCGGTCGACATCGCGCTTCACGATCTTGCCGGCAAGCAGCTCGGCCTGCCCGCCTACAAGCTCCTGGGCGGCGCGCGGCGCGACGATCTGCGGCCCTACTGCACGATCTTCCCCGGCATGCCGCACGATCGCTCGATCGGGGAGCTGATGGCGATCATCGAGCAGCAGTTCGACACCGCCCTCGCCACCGGGTTCGATGCGGTCAAGATGGAGGTCCTCTTCGGCGACCTGGTCAGCGACGCTGAATTGGTCGAGCAAATCAAAGTCGGCCGGCGCATGCTGGGCGACGGAATCACCATGGCGCTCGACTTCGGCTACCGCTGGAGGAGCTGGGCCGACGCGCGCTGGGTGCTCGACCGGGTCGCCGATTGCGACATCTACTTCGCCGAGGCGCCGCTGCAGCACGACGACCTGCTGGGCCACGCGCGGCTTGCCGCGAACAGCCCGATCCGGATCGGCGGTGCCGAGTTCGGCGCAACGCGCTTCGAGGCGCGCGAATGGCTCGAGGTCGGCAAGGTGCACGTCATCCAGTCGGCCATCGATCGCGCCGGCGGCCTGACCGAGCTCAGGCGCATCTGCGAGCTCGCGGAGCTCCACGGCGCCGACGTGATTCCGCACGGCTGGAAGACCGGGATCACCTCCGCCTGCGGCCGTCACCTGCAGGCCGCGTGCCCGCAGACGCCGCTCTTCGAATACATATCGCCGGTCGTCTTCGACTCGCCGCTGCGCCGCGATCTGGTGGGTCCGGAGCCGAAGATCGAGAAGGGCCGCATGCCCTTGCCCACGGGTCCCGGCCTCGGCATCGAGCTCAACGAAGACGCAGTCGCCTTCTATCGCACCGACCGTTGACGGGAAGGCGCCGCGGCGCTTCCGGCGAACACCCCGGACGATCGTCCGGTGCACAGGCCGCGGCGGGCGCGGCAGGATCGCGCCATGACGCACGACACACACGCGAGACGGCGGGCGGCATGAAGGGGCGTTCGTCGGTCGAGAAGCTGCCGCCCGCGCTGCGCGCCGCCGTCGACGCCGCGATCGAGGACGGCGCCACCATCGACGAGATCACCGCAAGCATCCGCGCGGGCGGCGGCGCCTGCTCGCGCGCGACCGTCGCGCGCTACGTCAGGCGGGTGCGCGCGCAGACCCGCCGGCAGCACGAGATCGAGGGCGCGGCCGAGGCGTGGGCGCGCGCGCTCGGCGAGCGTGCCGAGGGCCACGCCGACCTGCTCGCCATCGAGACCCTGCGGACACTGGCGCTATTCTGCGTTGCCGACCTCGGCGAGCGCGCGGAGCCGGTGACGGCGGAGGATGTCGGCCGTCTCGCCCTCGCCCTGCGCCGTCTCGACGAGAGCGAGACCATTCGCGCCCAGAGGGAGCAGGCGGCGGCCAAGGCGGCAGCCGGCCGCGCCGACCGGGCCGCGCGCGAGGCCGGTGTCTCGCCCGAGACCGTGGCCGCCATCCGCCGGGCCGTCGAGGGGGAGGATGGCAGCGAGCGCGCCGCGCCGACGACGGTGCCTGTCTCACCGAATCTCATTTTGTCTCGCAAAATCTCACTTTCTTCTCTCGCGCGGAGCGCCGGATGTTCGGCCCGTGCGCGGTCTCCGCAGGCTGCCTGACGGGGGGCGGGAGCCGGCTGCGACTGGCCTGCCGGCGGGGAAGGCGCGTGTTGTCGGAATCGCGGGTCTGCGATAGGGTGCGGTGGCGGCTTTGGGTGCGGAGTCGACGGTCCCGCCCCGAGCACCCCCATGAGTGAGCGAGGGCCTAAGGTGGGCGACAACGGCAGCATGCAGGTCATCCTGGCGGAGCCCCGGGGTTTCTGCGCGGGCGTCGAGCGGGCGATCGAGATCGTCGAGCGTGCGCTCGAGGTCTTCGGCCCGCCGGTCTACGTCCGCCACGAGATCGTGCACAACAAGCGGGTGGTGGACGACCTGCGCAAGAAGGGCGCGGTCTTCGTCGAGGAGATCGACGAGGTGCCCGAAGGCGCGGTCACCATCTTCAGCGCCCATGGCGTCTCCGAGAAGGTGGAGAGCGAGGCCGCGGGCCGGAACCTGCCGGTGATCGATGCGACTTGCCCGCTGGTGGCCAAGGTGCACATTGAGGCCAGGCGCTACGAGCGCGAGGGCCGCGAGATCATCCTCATCGGCCACGACGGGCATCCCGAGGTCGAGGGCACCAGCGGCCGCGTGAAGAACGGGGTGCATATCGTCGCGACCCCGGCCGACGTCGCGAAGCTCGAGGTGGCCAATCCCGACAAGGTGGCCTACGTCACCCAGACCACGCTCAGCGTCGACGACACCCGCGACGTGATCGAGGCGCTGACCTCGCGCTTCCCGAGCATCTCCGGCCCCGACGTGAAGGACATCTGCTACGCGACCCAGAACCGGCAGGCCTCTGTGCGCAAGCTTGCGGAAGACGTGGAGCTGATCCTCGTGGTAGGCGCGCGCAACAGCTCCAACTCCAACCGCCTGCGCGAGATCGGCGAGGAGATGGGCGTGCCGACCCACCTGATCGACGACGCCCGCGACCTCGACCCGACCTGGTTCGACGGCGTGCGGCGCGTGGGCGTGACCGCCGGCGCATCGGCGCCCGAAGAACTGGTGCAGGACCTGGTCGCCCGGCTGCGGGAGATCAACACGGTCGAGCTGCAGATCCAGGACGGCATCAAGGAGCGGGTGCGCTTCAAGCTGCCGGCCGAGCTGGTCGAGGCGAGCGGCAACGGCAAGGCGCAGGAGCCTGCTGCCGGTGCGGCGCCCGCCG
>Ga0209543_1000754_pt1 | contig 36836 bp, 21 predicted proteins | sample MesohylFT_FD_187296 | JGI IMG/M metagenome (GOLD analysis project Ga0209543, IMG submission 187296) | Host-associated microbial community of the marine sponge Aplysina aerophoba from Gulf of Piran - sponge mesohyl, lysed by freeze-thaw... | ecosystem: Host-associated > Porifera > Sponge >...
GCCGTAGCGCCAGGCGAAGTCCTGGAAGGGGGGAAGCGATGAGCTAGAAACCCTTCATCGCGAGCCAGCGGGTTCGACTCCCGCCCGGCAAAGGCACAGCCTGCCAGCCGGAAGCGCGTGTTGCATGGCGTGCGGCAACGCATGTCGTGAAGCGTACACAGCGGGTGGCGAAGCGACGCCATTGAGCCTCGAAATAGCATTGTCGACGCCCTCATTCTCGGCAAAGTGGGGGCAGCACCGGAAGCGCCGCGAACGGCGAGGCGCCAAGGGTCGACCGGGGTCGGAGACCGCCGCAAAGCCACGGGATGGTTCGCCAGGAAACCTGGGAGGCCCTGACCTGTCCGTAGGGAGGATGCCGGAAAAGGGGTAAACCGGCTGACCAAGGACGCCCCGGCCCGACGACCGCGCCTGCCGGTCGACGGGAGCGCAGAAAGCGGACACGAACACGCGGGCACTCTGCGGTACCGACCGGCGAAACAATAAGCCCGAGGGATGCAGGTCAGGGAGTCGTAGCGCCTTCATAGTACCGACGACGGCGGGGAACCCGGTCCACGGGGACCCGTCCGAGGAAAGGGAGGCGTCACATGCGCAGACCCACTGACGGGAAACGATGGAGGAAACGCTGGGTTCCACCAACACGTCGACGAAACGGCAGTGGATAGCCGAACAGGCGAGGGAGCACCCGGAGCGGGTCTTCACATCGCTGCACCACCTGATCGACATCGACTGGATGCTGGAGGCGTATCGCCGGACGCGGAAGGATGGTGCGACGGGGATCGACGGCGTAACGGCGGCCGATTACGAGAAGGACCTGCGGGCCAATCTTGAGGACCTGCTGGAACGGATCAAGTCGGGCCGCTACTTCGCGCCGCCGGTTCGCCGCCACTACATCCCGAAGGCGGACGGCGGGAAGCGCCCGCTCGGCATTCCGACCTTCGAGGACAAGGTGGCGCAGCGGGCGATCGTGATGATCCTCGAGCCGATTTACGAGACGGACTTTCTGCCATGCTCGTATGGCTTCCGCCCCGGGCGCTCGGCCCATGATGCCCTCGACGCCCTGCGCAACGGCATCATGGAGCAGAGGCTGAGATGGGTGATCGACGCGGATCTGGCCAGATATTTTGACTCGATTCCGCATACCCACCTTCGCTCGTTCCTCGACCTGCGGATCAAGGACGGTGTGATCCGGCGAATGCTGGACAAGTGGCTGAAAGCCGGGGTTCTCGACCAAGGAGTGTTGCAACGGTCCGAGACCGGAACTCCTCAGGGCGGGGTTGTCAGCCCTTTGTTATCGAACGTGTTCCTGCACCATGTGCTGGACAAATGGTTCGAAGCGGAGGTGCGGCCCCGCCTGCGAGGCCGGTGCCAACTGGTGCGGTACGCCGACGACGCCGTTATGACCTTTGCGGATGAGCAGGACGGCAGGCGAGTGCTCGCCGTCCTGGGTAGGCGTCTTGGGCGCTTCGGGCTCACGCTCCATGAGACCAAGACGCGGTATGTGGACTTCCGACCGAGGCTCGGTCGGGGCCATGATCGGGACGCGACATTCGACTTCCTCGGCTTCAACCACGTCTGGACGCGGTCGAGGAAGGGCAATCCTGTCGTGCGCCAGTTCACGGCTCGCGACCGCTTCGCACGCGCGGTCAAATCGGTCCATCGCTGGTGCAAGACGCACCGGCATGAACCGCTCGCGACCCAGCATGAGCATCTTGCTCGTGTGATCCGGGGCCACTGCAACTACTACGGCCGCATCGGGAACAGCGCGCGCCTGTCATGGTTCCGCTTCCGGGTAGCCCATTGCTGGCGATGGTCTCTCAGCCGTCGAAGCAGCAAAGGCTACGTCAACTGGGACCGGATGAACGTTCTCCTGCGCCGGTTCCCCCTGCCCCTTGCTCGGATCAGGAGCCGGGACACATCGACCGCCTGAGCGAACCTGCCATGTGAGGAACCGAGTGCGTCAATCGCGCACGCTCGGGTCTGCGAGGGGAGGGGCTCGGTAACGACCCCTCCTACTCGGCCGTTCCTCGCATCGGCAATCCTGTTCTTCCTCTCAATACCTCTCCCGCCGGCCATGGCCTCCGCTGACGAGCGGATCAGGATTGCTACGTTCAATATCCGGTTCCTGTCTACCAACGTTACCAATGACCGGCTCTTGAAGTTGAAGAATGTCTTGAGCATGCTCGATGCTGACGTCATTGGTCTGCAAGAAATTGACGACAGAGAGGCGCTCAGTTTACTCTTCTCATCGGAAGAATGGCACATGTTGGCGATCACTTAAAAGTGCGCCTATTCGATCATCTACTGCGGGATGATGTGTTTGGGCGGGCTGGTGTTGGCCGTTCCGAGGGGTTGGTCTGTGTTTGAGCGACGGGTTTCGACGGTGCTGGCGGGCTCTGCTTAATCGAGGGGGCGGTCGTCGAATCCGATCGGTTCGCCAGCGCGGTCGCGCATGAGCATGTCGTTCCAGTTTCCGCTCTCGATAGCGGGGCGCAGGCGGACCGTCCTGTTGTCCTTTCGGGCGATCCGGTTGGCGGCGTCATCGCCCTGCGGGGTTGCGTCGTAGGCACAGAAGATGCGGGCGGGGTTCCAGGCGCCGATCCAGCCGGGCAGGCTGTCTGTGGCGCCTGTGGAGACCACGGCGCACGCCGGGTGCCGGGCCGGGACGAGCTGGAGGGAGAGGATCGACAGGGCGTCGAGGGCGTTGCCGGCGAGGATGACGGAGTGCGGCCAGTCGAGGTCCCAGGACAGCCAGAAGCCGCCGCGGCCGCCCGGGCCCGGGGCGGCGGAGATACTCTCGACGCCGGTTGTCATTCCGGCGGCGTTACGGCGGACGAAAGCGGGGTTGCCGCGGCTGTCGGCGTGGATCAGGCCGAGATCGCGGCACAGCGCGACGAGCGCATCGCCGATGCCGCACTTCCCGACGAGATAGCGCTGCGCGGCGAGCCAGCGGCGGTCCGGGCACGGGGTCGGAGGGCGGCGGTTGCGGGGCGGCAATCGGGCGAGGAAGTCGATCGCCTCCGGCAAGGAACAGCGCTGGGCATGGAGGGCCAGATCGATGGCCCCGCTCCCGCCATCGCCGTGCAGATGATCGTAGAACATGAAGCCGTTGACGCTGACCGCGGAGCGGCCGCGTCTCCAGCGTGCGGCATCGGCGGGGTCGCGGCGGTAGCCGAGCGAGCGAAGGACATCTTCGAGAGGATAGCCGCGCAGCGCTTCGGCGCGCACCCGGCGTTGCCATGGGCCGGGACGATGCACGGCTAGGCCGCGGGCGGCTCCCCGCCATCGGCCGCGGCGGTGCGCTGGCGAGGTTTTGCGCCACGCCGTTTGCGGCGCTCGGCCGAGCGCTGCTTCTGGCGTTCCTCGGCCTCCTTTCGGCGGTAGGACTCGCCGTCGATGGCGAGGATCTCGGCGTTGTGGACGAGGCGGTCGACCAGAGCGACCACGCAGGCAGCGTTGGGGAAGGCCTCGCCCCACTCGGAGAACGGCCGGTTGGTGGTGATTATGGTGGAGTTCTGCCGGCTCCGGCTTGAGACGATATTGAACAGCAGATCGGCATGGCGGTTGCTGTAGGAGAGGTATCCGACCTCGTCGATTACCAGCAGGTGCTGGCGGGCGTAGAAGCGCAGCTTGCTCTGGAGCCGGGTGTCGGAGTCGATGGCGGCGAGCTCGCCCAGCATGCTGGCGGCGGTGGCGAAGCGCACGGTATGGCCCTCGAGGATGGCGCGGTGGGCGAGGTTGGCGGCGATGGTCGATTTGCCGACGCCGTTGGGACCGACCAGGACGACGTTGGCGGCGTCATCGAGGAAGTCGAGGCTCATGAGGTCCTCGACGGCCATCCGGTCGCAGCGGCGGGGCCACTCCCAGTCGAAGTCGGCGAGCGGCTTGAAGCGTCCGATCCGGGCTGCGGAGAGCCGGCGCTTGAGGCTGCGGGCGCGCCGCTCCTCCTCTTCCCAGGCGATCAGGGGAGCCAGCCAGTCGCGCTCTGCGACCTCGCCCCAGTGGGCGAGGAGGCCGTGCAGGGCGAGCGCGCGGGCGCGGTCCTTGAGGGTGTCGGTCATTCTTCGCTGTCCTCCTCGGGGTCTTCGGCGAGCCCGTCGTATTCGCCGAGGTCGTGATCGCGCACCGCGATGTCGCGCAGCTTGGGATCGTCGGGCAGGTCGACCGGGATGGGCGGCGGCTCGTTGCGCTGCTCGCGCCGCCGGGTCAGGCTGAGCCGCACCGCGTTGGGGTGGGGGACGCCGCGCTTCAGGGCCTCCGCGATGGCCGCCTCGAGCTCGGCGGCGCCGTACTCGTCGAGGAGGCGCAGGAGCGCGGCGACGGTAGTGCCGATATTGTCGCCGCGCTTGGCGGCGTCGGCGAGCAGGCGCTCGCTGGCGGGGGCGGCCCGGAACAGCCGGTCCTGGCCGCGCAGGCGCCGCGCCTGGCGCTTGCGCTTGGCCAGGCCGGCGATGTGCGCCTCGATCTCGATACAGTCGTCCTGGTCGAAGCTGCGCGGATGGGTGGCGATGACGTCCGCGCCGTCGAGGATGCGCACCTCGTCGAGCGTCGCGACCACGGTGAGGGTGCGCTTCACATGGGTGTGCGGCACGGAATAATCGTTGAGATCGAAGCGGGCATAGGGGGTCTTGCCGATCCTGACCTCTTCCCTGTCGTGAGCCGGGAAGGGATCGCCGGGCAGCGCCAGCAGCGCGCCGCGCTCGCGCTCGAAGGCCTCGCGCACGGTGATCGAGCGGTCCTCGACCCAGCGGCGGTCGGCGGCGATGCCGTCGCACCAGGCCAGCGCCTGGGCGTTGAGATCGTCGATATCGCGCCACTTCCGGGCGGCGAAGAAGCTGTCGCGGACGTAGCGTATGGCCCGTTCCACGCGGCCCTTCTCGTTGCCGCGCGCGAGCGCCACCGGCCTGGGGTGGAACAGGTAGTGGCCGGCGAACTGAAGGAACTGGCCGTTGAACCGGACGATGTCCCCGCGGCGCTCGGCCACCACGCTGCTCAGATTGTCGTACCAGAGCTCGCGGGGCACGCCCTGCCACGCCTCGAAGGCGGCGATATGGCCGCGCAGGAAGTTGCCCATCCCGGCGTCGAGATGGAAGCGCAGGAAGATGCGGCGCGAGTAGCTGAGCACCATCACGAAGCCCATCAGCCGGCGCTCCGCGCGGCCGATCCTGACCTTGCCGAAGTGGGCCCAGTCGACCTGGGCCTGCTCGCCGGGCAGGGTCTTCAGCCGCAGATAAGCCTCGGGCACGGGTCGCGGCCGCTCGCGGGCGACCATGCGGCGGAAGTGGCTCTGGCTCCCCCGGTAGCCGCGCTCGTACGCCATCTGGTAGAGCCGGCTGGCGGTCAGCCTGGGATAGTCCGTCAGGGTCCGGCGGATGAAGGGCAGGAAGGGATCGATCTTCGAGCGCCTTCGCCGCCTCTCCTGCCGCGGCACCCCGTCATCGGCGAGAACCCGGTCGACGGTCGCGCGATGGACGCCGAGCTGCTTCGCGATCGTGCCGATCTTCCACTTCTCGGCGTAATGCAGGCGCAGGATCTCCGCGCGGGTCTTCTCGTCGATCGCCATCTCACCCTCCGCGTCGTGCCGGGCGCAGTCCCGGATAGACCGCCTGCCCGCAGAACCGGCCGCAGCGGTCGCAGCGGAACACCCTGGCGGGCCGCCCGGGGCCGAAGGGCTGCGTTCCGCGACGCCCCGCCGGCCGGACCGCCACAACAGGACGCCGCCGAACGCGGGTCAAAGGGTGATGCGTCACTTTCCGCGCGGAGCCGCGAATCTCCGGCGCCCGGCCGCGGCGACGTTCGCGGTAGCGCCGCTGGCGCTCGGCATGCTTGTGACGGCCGCGCCGGCTGTTCTGGTAGCGCCAGCCGGCAAGGCGCTGCGAACCCCGCCGCGCCGTCTCGCCGCAGCCCCGCGAGCAGTAGATGTTCCCGCGGTCGCAGCGCCGGCACAGAACCACTTGGCGGTGACAGCGGGCGCAGGCGAACAGGCGGGCGGTGTTCTTCATCGCGGCGGCCGATGAGAACGGGGTGGACCCGCGCCCAAACCCGCACGATACTGCGCATATGGGCCGTGCCTGGCATGGCTCGGGGGGTGCGGTGCCGGTCGTTGCCAGCAAGCAAACGGGGCCGGCGCCGCATCGTTCTCACCCGGCCGAGGCTACTCCCGACGCCCGTCCTGTCAGGATCGCCGACAGCCCGATCATCGCCATCGGACCCGTCCCGCCCCCCGCTGTGGATAACTAGCCCGCCGCCGCCAGACTCGTTGCCGGTCGCTGCGGCGGGCTAGTTACCCACAGCTCCGCCGAGGAAAGCCGCCAACCGCCAACCAGGCGGGTACAGCCTCACCGCGCTCAAATCCCCAAATGATCAAATAAGCGCGGTTCTAAATGATCATCGACAGCACATCATCATCGATGATGACAGTAACGATGATCAAGATGTCGCTGCCGTGGCGCGGAAGCGATTCCGGCTGCCTGGATTTTCTCAAAGCCTCAACGCTTCAGATAAAGACTTTCTTTTTCCTGATTCAATAGTCAACTCAGCCTTTCCAGATAGGCGTGATGTTCTCCGCGTTGACATCGAACTGCCCGACGGAACTGATCAATTCACTTTGCTAGTGCATCATGCCAAGTCAAGATTTGGCGGTCGCGCCAAAACCAACGCGCGGCGCGTGGACGCTTCCAAGAGAATTATCGATTACTTGAGAGTGAATGCTGGCGACGAAAATATCGTACTTGTTTGTGACTGTAACGACACTCCGGACGACCAATCGGTTAACATACTGGAAACGGGCGATCCCGAAGCAAAAGCGGAAATGGAAGACAGGCGCGGCCCCTTTCTATTCAACCTGACTGAACCGGTCTTTGCCGAAGGACATGTCAGCTACGGCCGCAACTCCACGCACATCGTGGGCCAGCGCATTAACACCCTCGATATGGATGCGCGTCGTCGTAACTACAGTAAGCGCGCTTCCGACATGGCCACAGGGGATCAGTTGTTCGACCAAATCCTGGTTTCACCCAAGATAATGCCGGCCTACCAAGCCGACTCGGTTGGCGTCTTTGACCGCAAGGTCGCTGTACGCGGGAACAGAAACAACCGTGCATCGGATCACCTCCCGGTTTACGCCGACTTCGTGTTTTCCTCTAGCACATCGAGGGAACAACCATCCTCGAACGAGGTCCCAAACACACCTTAACCGGCCCAGTCCGCAGAGGATGCCGCGTTTTGTGTCCTCGCTAGCGGTCCCTAGTTTTGCCTCAGGGCCTGTTCAACGCGATACTTCGCAAGGAGCTTGCCGATTCACGTCGTTCATGGGCACAATATCCTTAATTTATTCGCCGAAATTCTCCGCTGACAGGCTGAAAGCGCTGAGCACGCCGCACACCCTGGGCGTCGACGCCGTCCAGCCTCACGAATTCCCGATCTCCCTTCCATCGATCCAGATCGCCAGAATGCCCCTATCCGTCGTGGGCAGCACCGCGATGTAAGGATCCCCTCCCGTATGTTTCGCAAGGACAAGGTCCGCCTGCAGCCCAGGCTGTATCGCACCAAACCAGTCCTCTAGACCATGAGCGGACGAATTGAGGGGTGGGCCAGGGTCTGACCAACTGTCCGCAATACCAAACGTTCATCGACATTAGAGCCTCGTTCGGCTCGCAATGGGACCGTCAAGCCTGGTCCAGTCCTTGCCGGACGGATGGCCGCGCTGGCCGCACTGGGTTTGGTGGGCGTGATGTTTCAGCCGTCATCAAGGATCTCCTTCAAGGTCTTCTCCGAAGGAGCTTCCTCCTGCGTCACTGAGAACTCCGGCGAAACGAACAAAGGATTACCAGGCGACCACAGTTCCACGCTTTCCACATGCTCCTCGAAATACTCCGGATCCGTGGTGATCCTCAGCGGCTCGCTCATGCCCGGGGTCAGCAGCCCGTACTCCCGATGGCCCATCGGCTGAACCTCCACCCCAGGTGGCATGAGGTCGCTCGACCCGATAATCCGGTCCAGGTCCTCCATCGTGACGATGGACGGCGGCCGCGTCGGCATGGCGAGATCAGTTTCAATCACTGCGTCGATATCGAATCCCGCACTCCGGCGTTCCTGAGCCTCGCGCTCGATCGCGTCCACGACATTGGCGCGCTCGCGAGCGTCGCGGCTTTCTCCGGCGAGCACGGTTTGCGAGATCGTGCGGGGCAACCGAGCGAGAATGGGCTGCAAACGCCCGACCACGGCCTCGAACAGGCCGATGCGTTTTCTGAGCGCCCGATACACATCGGTCTCGACCGTGCCCTCGTAGTGTAGATTGATGACGCGGATCGTCTCATTTCGTTGGCCCAGCCGATCGATGCGCCCGATGCGCTGCTCTACTCGCATCGGGTTCCAGGGCATGTCGTAGTTCACGAGCGCGCCGCAGAACTGGAAGTTCAGTCCTTCGGCGGCGGCATCGGTGCACAGCAGAATTTCGGCCTCACCGTCGCGGAACCGCCTCTTCGCGTCGTCCCGGCCGATCCGACGCCAGACTCCATTGGCACCAGCCACTTCGCCGCCGCGGCCGGAGAAACAGAGCAGCTTCCACTCGGCATCCTTCAGAAGTTCATCGCGCAGAAAATCCATGGTGTCGGTGTACTGTGTGAAGACCATCGCCTGACGCAATCCATCCCTGGTCAACTCGCGAAGCACTTCCTTGAGGCTACCGAGCTTGCTGTCGGGCGGCAGATGACCGATGGCGGCGAGCAGGCTGTCGATTTCCGCCTTCAGCTCGTTGGCAAGGGCCTCGCGTTCCAGCCTCGCCGCCTCGTCGGCATCTGCGATTTCGTCCGCCGCTTCGTCGTCCGGCACGTCCTCCTCCAGGCTCGACAACTGTGCCGTCCCGCCGGTGGCGATGGCGTCACGCCGTTTTCGCAGGGTCTCCCGGAGCGCCACGAAACTGCTCGCAATCCGGCGACGGTAGACCGTCATCACGAATCCCACGGCCGTGCGCTCCTTGCCGCTCGCCCGGCTGTAAGTGGTAGCTATGTACTCCTCGACCGCCTCGTAGATCGCCTGCTCGTCCGCGGTCATCTCCAGAAAGCGGTCCTCGACTCTGCGCTCGGCAATCGGCGTCGACATCATCCCTGCCCGGAAATACCGACGTAGAAGTTCGCGCGTGTTCCGCGACACCAGCCGGCGAACCGGGGTACTCGCCCGCATGATCTGGATTGCGGCGCGCCGCTCCGAGGTCTCCAGTTGGCGGCGAGGAATGCTAGCCGCGTCGCGCAGAGCACGGAGAACCTTGTTGACCTTCAGGCGGGACAATTTCGTGAGCCGCTGCGCATCCGCCGCCTCGACGTCGCCATACGCGCGTTCGGAAGCCCGGAATAGCGACGCCATCCGGTCCAGAGCCGTCGCCGAAGGGCTCGGCTGCTCCAAATCGTCGAAGAAATCGAGAAATGCCTTCGCAGTCCATTCGGGCGGCAAGCCGAGCAGGTTAAGCAGATCCCAAACCTCGACGGGATGGACTTGCATCGGGGTCGCGGTCAGCAGCACGAGTCCGCGGCTGCGCTCCTTCAGCCCCTGCATCAGCCGGAGCAGGGCGTTCGGGCCGCCTTCCTTTTGGCTTCCCGCGCCGCGCCGCCTGGCATGATGCGCCTCGTCGAGCACCAGCAGGTCCCAAGGTTCGGCCGTCTCCAGGAGCGCTGTCGCCCGGTCCGTCCGACGCATCAACTGGCTCGATGCGATCACGGCGGGCTCGCGGAACCACTCCTCCCTGCCGATCTTGCGCTCGTGCCGTCCGCGCAGCGCCGGCGATGGATACCACGTCAGATTTCCGCCATCGTAGACGGGCCAATTGAGGTTGAACTTCTCCCGGAGTTCGATCTGCCATTGTCCCATCACGGCCTTTGGCGCGAGGATCAAGATCCTCTTGGCGCGCCCGGCGAGCCACGCCTGTCGCAACAGCAGGCCCGCCTGAATCGTCTTGCCGAGGCCAACCTCGTCCGCGATCAAGAGACGGGGCGGCCAATCCTGGTATAGGCGCTCCAGGGCTCTTACCTGATGCGGCCAGGGTGTAACGGAGGCGGTTGCCTCGCCGACGCGCGCACCGCCATTCGGTCGGGAAGGCGCTTGCCCGATGAAGGACCACACACGACTCCTCAACAGTTCGCCCGCAGGCGCCGCGGGTTGGTCTGCATCGGGCTCGGGCTTCCGGGGCCAAATGCGATCTTTCTCGAATTCCTGCTCGTTCTCAAGACGCGCCGGTAAGTCCGTCTTGGGCATGAAGCGCATCAGATCCTCACGCACGGCGCCGGGGACATCCAGCACAATTACGCGCCGGGCCTTGCCGGCCCAGACCCGCGCGAAGTTCGTCTCTTCTTCATCGACCCGTCCGGGTTCCGGTCCCCAACTCGTATAGACGCTGATACTCTCCCAGTTGTGTCGCCAGCCAGCACCGGTCTCATTAAGGCTGCCGGTCCAGGCGATCTTGTCGCCGCCACGGTCCTCGATGATGCCACTCTTCTCGTGAAAAATGCCGTCCGCGGGGATCGGCTTGCCGTCCGCGTTGCAGGGCACGGCCACCTTCACGTCGAGAATGCCGCGTCCCACCATCCAGGCCAGCAACTCAAGCGCGTCCGCGGAACCCGTGTCGGGAGGCGCGAGGGGGAGCTTCGCCAAGCGCCGTTCAACGAGATTGCGGAGCTGCTCCCCCTTCTCGATCGCCTCGATCTCGGGCGGGTCCAGGGTGCAGCCCACGACGAGCCGCATCCGGCCACCATTGTGGACCAGACCCTCGATACCACGAGCCGCGAGCGCCAGGGCGTTAGCATTGAAGTAGCCGGTCAGCCGGTCGTAGCGCGCGGCGTTCTCCAGCGCGGGAACGTAGAACAGCCGAACGAGATCGCCGTCATCGGAGGTGTACTTGAGGCGCCATGTTCGATCGATCAGCATGGTCAGCCATCATAATCCCGCCAGAGCTTGAGCTGTTCCGGCTCGTCGACCCGGTCCCTGTAGGCAAGGCGGCTCAGCTTGTAGAGGGCCTCGAAGTCGCTGCCGGACGCCGCCGTCTCACCTTCGAGTTCGATGCCCGTGAAGGCCTTGGAGACCGGCAGCACTTCGAGCACCGCCTCGAGCGCGGCAAAGAAACGCGCGTCCCGATCCACCAGCGCACCTGCGAGCAGTTCTTGGGCGGCGGCGAGTGATTGCATGCGGCCCAAATTCGCGGCGTGGTGTACCGCGTCGATCATCCCGCGCGAACCTTCGGCCGGCCCCAACGTCCCCTTGGCCGCCCGGTGCGCGCTGTCCCAGAGGATGATGTCGCTACCCTTCTTGCCGGCAAGCTTGCCAATGACGTCGGCATCGAGATCAGCGCCGACCGCCCGGGCCAGCCGCAGGGCCTCGTCGTACGAGAACACCGGCGCTCGGAAGGCGTCCCAGGCAAGCACGAAGAAGGCCGTCGAAGGATCTAGATCGGCATCGGCCTTCAGATGGGTCAGCTTCTCCAGGCGCCAGCGCTTCACTTCGCGCCGCGCGGCGTCGAGCGCATCTTCAGGCGTGGCCGCATAGGGATCCCACTCGTCCTCGAAGAGCACCTGTTGCCGCCGCCTTCGACGTTCCTCCGGCATCTCGCGCGGCGTGCCGCGCTTGAGCGGCCAATGGCGCGAGAATTCTTCCAGCGCCGGACCGAACGAAGCCAAGTAGAGATCGACGCCGGCGATACCCGCCTCCTGAAACTCCTCGATCCGCTGGCGCACAGCCTTCGCCACCTGCGGTTCCACATCTTCCCAGTAGACATCCCGGTCACCGTCATCTTGGGCTCCGCGCGGGCGGCAGGCCAGGAAGACCGTGCTGTTGGCCGCCGCCTTGTTCCGGATATGGAGGCTCCCTGCGGCTTCCGTATTGATCGGCCACGATGCGGTAATCGCGAAGCCCGCTTCCATGAGTCCCTTGGTGAGCGCATCCCACGCGCCGGTCGCCTTGTGCGTGAACATGAGCGTCATGATGCCCTCGGGCTTCAGCACGCGGCGGCACTCGGCGAAGATCGACGCCATGCGTTCCTGATAGTCGCGGCCCGCAAGCTCCTTCGCGCCCTTCTCGCTCCGAAAGCGCGCTACGTTCGCGACGGCCTCGTTGTCCTTGTCGGTCAGGTTGCGCCGGAACAGCACGGGAAAGACGTGACCGGCGGTGCGCTTAAGCCAGACGTAGAAGAAGTCCGACAGCTCAGCGTACATGACATTGTCGTAGTAGGGCGGGTCCATGACGACCGCGTCAATGCTGGCGTCCTCGATATGGTCAAGGCTGTCGCCGGACTTGCACGAAATGGTGATCGACGGCGGCGCGTACTCCGGCGCCTCTGTGTCCACGAAGAGATCGTCGTTGTCGTCGACCGCACCGGGACGCACGAGCGCGACCAGTTCATCAGTGCATTTGGCGGTCTTTTCGATGGCCCATTCGTAGCCGACTCCGGCGATTAAGGGAGCCATCTCGGCGTAGGACCAGACGAACGCGAAGTCGTGCCGGTCGAAGATGGACCGTACTCGACTGGTTGATTGGTCCCAGCGACCTGACCGGTTATTGTAGTTGAGCAGGGTATCCAGCGTCAGCGCCAAGTACCCGTACGCCGCTCGCCGCACTTCGGTCAGCTCACCATTGGCGCGGTCGACATCGAGCATCTCCCGGAAAATCTCGACGCTGGTGCCGTGGCAGAGAAGCTGGCGTGGCGAGAATAGGTCGAGCCAGCTTAACATTCCGTAGCGGTGGGGTTCCGACGTCTTGTTGCCGTTGGGGATGCGTTCGCTCGGCACCATGTCGAGCGCCTCCCACTCCGGGAGTTTCTCGGCGAGCCGCGCCGCGATCTCCGCGCCGTTATCGTCCTCAGGAACCGGTGCACGGTAGCCCCGGACCCACCGTTCTTTACCACGCTTGCCGGATTTCAGTACCTTTCCCGGCACGCGCCTTTTGTACACGACCGCGTAGAGCTGCTCGCCCATGTCTCCGGCCTGGGCCTGACGCTTGATTTCGTCGCCGTCGATTACACGGTCGCAGTCTGAAAACGGACACGCGCCGTCTCCACGGGACACCGTGCCCGGCGACTGCTCGCGCGCGTTCTCCACGATCTCGAACGAACAGGTCCGGCCTTCCGACCCCAAGCCGGAGCCGAGATTGGGATTCAATCGCACTCCGGTGCCGTCCGGCGACAGACGCCAGTTCGGAGACAGCGGTACAAGACCGGCGCAGTAGGGACAGTTGATCGTGCGCGCCCACAGGTAACCGTCCGGCCGGGTGTCCTCATTCGGCTCCACCGGAAAAACGCCCGCAAGACGCTGACGGACGTGAGCCGTGAACTCCGCGCCAACCTCCTCAACGAGCGTCTTGACCCTAGGCCCGTACTTGCTAGGCCATTCGAGCGTCGCCCGCTCGATCAACGCCGCAACGGGGTTCAGGTCGTTGGCAAATGTTTCCAGTCCGAGGCGAATGCCTTCGAAAGGCACGCTCCCGCCCCCCGCAGTGGGATCGAGGAGAGTCGTGCCTGTCTCTATACTCTTCGCGAGCCAAGTCTTGTCAGCGTCGTCTGGCGTATGACCGAATGCCCGTGGATACCCGTAGGCCGCAGCTCCCAGTCGCTCTCCTTTTCGGGTTGCGACGGCAATCCGTTTCTTCGCCTCGGCCGGATCTCCATGGATCCCCAGCACATGAAGGAACCTTTCGCGATCCGCATCCGCCGGGAGCAGGGAAGCCAGAGCGGCGGCACGCGACGCGACCAACGGGCGGCGAGCCCACCAGACATGCAAGCGGTTGGGGGCGGGGAAGGGCGTCATCGGGGTTCGTTCGCGCGTGCTCTCGATGCCGAGTTCAGAGATCGGAAGCCAGCGCTCGATCAGCCGCGTATCTGCCATGCGTTCAAATCCAGTCCCGAGGGAGTTCCGAAAGAATACTTTCGGCGTACACACCAAAATAGCTTCGACTTGTTGTGAAGAATCGATGCAATCGATTGTCCGCGTCCGGAAGAAGCTCTCCTTTGGCAGCCGCCTCCATCAGTTCGGGAGCGTCAATCTCGGGGCCCCAGTTGTCGCTAAGCGCGTCCCAGTGGTTCTCGCGCGTTCGCCGCAACCGCTGGGTGTTCAATCCGAGTATTTCGATGGTCTTCTCTATCCTGCCAACGGGAATGCCACAGCTGTTGCACGAAGCGGCGTCGGCCTGAATTCGGCCATCGAAGCTCACCCGCGTCAGCGACGGAAGATCGGGCAGTGTCCTCGGATCGACGAAGTCGGCGTCCACCAGGTCTTCTTTGGCTTCTCCGCAGCTGCGATTGCGCTTGACCGGATCAAGCCGCCGCGTTTCGTCGTCGGTCACCAATGTACCCCCCTTGCAGCACGCAATCATGTTTCCTGCGTCAAGAGCGTGCGCAGCGCCCCGAAGGGGGTCGCTCTGAGGAATTACATGCTCGACCTGTCTGTCGCGTTCCTGAATGTCGATTTCGCAGTAACCGCAGATCCCGTGCTGCAAGTTCACGAGCTCCTCAACAAGCTCCCGGTACGCTGCTCCGCCTGCATGGTCACGGAATCTCACCCAGTTCTTGTCTTCATCACTTGGTTGAGCAAGATAATCGGCCAGACCGGGCGTCAGATTGGCCAACGATGCAATTCGCTTCACTCCGACTTTCCCGCCGTCTGCATTACGCGACGCCGCCGTATTTCAATATCGGCTCGGTCGAGCGCCGGGTCGCGCGGAGAAAGCTCTTCAAGTTCCCGTCGCAACGTCTTTGCTTCTTCCGACTCACCTTGACCACCGCTCACAAGGCGCGTGTACTCATCCAAGGTCTGTACAAAGCTGTTGGCCCTTGGCCGTTCGTCAACTCCCATTACTGTGGAAAGAACATCTCCGGCCTTCGCTCCAAATGTCGCATCCGCCGCCTGCCGAGCGCATATTCGATTGTCTTCCCGGTGAAGTTCCACGATGTGATGCGGCCGCACAGTCGTCAGGATCTGAGGACTATGCGTGCTGACAATGAACTGAGTATTGGGGAAAGTTCGCATCAAATCCCCGAGAATTCGCTGTTGCCAGGATGGGTGCAGGTGCAATTCGATCTCATCGATTAGCCCAATCGCCTCTGATTCAAGAGGATTTGGGCAATGAGGATTCCCTTGCGCCATTCGCCAGGCCAGGTCCGCAGCAAGCGCAAGCACCGCCTGATAGCCTCCGCTCAGCTGGTCGAGCGTCCGTTTAGCAGCGGTTTCCCCATTCAGCCGTTCAGACACCACAAATCGAAGCGGGCGAAGTTCAACGTGCGGTTCGGTAACGCCCTCGATCATCGAAGAGATCGCCGTACGGACCACAGAAAGCTCCTTCAATCGATAGTCGTGGTCGCGCCGCTCCCGCTGTTCTCTCAACTCTTCGTTCTCCTTCGAGTAGAACCATTCGAACAATTCCCGGAAACTGGTTCTCGCGGAGAGTGCGCCAGCCAGCGCTGCATAGCGAGACGACGTACCCTTCGGCAGGCCGCGTTGCCTGGTCAGGTTCGGAACCGCTCTCTCCGTGTCGTAGAAGGCCAGAATCGGCAGGTCGATAGGACTTCCCCAAGCTCGTAGAGCATTCCGCTCCAACCATTTTTTCAGATCCCTAAGGGGATGAGTGGGGCGTTCTCCGAGAGAGTCCGTGCTGGGCGACCATGCTGGCGATCGGGTCAACCCGGATGTGCGTTCCCAACTGAATTCTTCCGTACTGGTCAGCAACACCCTCGCGCCGCGCCCATCGCGGCGGTCCTTTTTCGACAAACCGATGCCAGACACGTCCGGCAGCAGCATCGGCACCGCGCCGAGACCGACCGCGATGGCGCTTAGAACACTTGTCTTGCCGTGGGCATTGTTGCCATGAAGGACCGTCAACTGCGGATCGAACTGAAGACACAGTTCGTCGATCGCTCGATAATTTTCGATTTGCACCGATTTCAACTTCACGAGCGAGTTCCCCTCGACTGCGGCTCCGTCAGGAGCGTTCGCAACGCCGTCAACACACGGCGCGGGTTCTTACGATGCATCGCCATTCCCAGCCAGTAGGCCGCCTCCTCGCGTCCCATCGCCTCGATGCCCTCGGCCACCGCCCGCATGTTGTCGCGGCTCCGCATCGGAGCCAGTGCGCGGAACAGGAGGCCGAGCACCAGTGCCAGATCCTCGGTCAGTGCATAACCCCGGTTCATCGCGTCGGACCGCTTTCCAAGCTTGATCCCGGACTTCGACAGCCTTCTCAGCACGCGGTGCTCCACCAGTTCGAGATTGCGGCCCCGAAGCCCCGCGACACGCAACGCACATGTCACATGCGGAGAGGCGGCAGCGGGCAACTGCCAGATCTCGTACGCCGTCTCGACTGGTCCATGACGCCTTACCCGCAACTCAAAGCGCGGCGCCGAGTTCGGCGTCTCGATCTGCGAAATCCGTTGCAGCCGCGCCATCTAAGCCTTGACCTCCGCCGTTGCCGAAACATAGGCCGCGCCGCTCGCGAACCGGCTGAGCCGCTCAGTCAGCTTCTCCGCCGCGTCGCCTTCCATCGATAGCCCGCTCTCGAAGGTCAGCCCAAAGCCCGCCTCCAGATTGCGGGAAGTGGCGTCGCGCAATTGCGGCTCGAGGAATTCGCGGACCGGCTGTGCATCGGACACTGGCCCACGGAACTCCAGTTCGAACGAGCCGCCGTCGCGGGTCTCGTAACCGCCGGCGATTGTTACGGTCCTCTCCGCGCCGGACACAGCGCCGATCGCGCCCAGAAGCCGGAATGCGTCTCCGGCCTCGAACATGCGGATGGTCAGCATCGCGATGGCCTCGACATCATTCGCGCGAGCTTGCTCCCAGATTTGGACAAGCGCTTCCCGCAACACGCCTTCGGCGGTGAATGAACCCGACGCCGCCTCGACGGGACCGGCTCCAACTGGCGATGCGTCCGTTGTCGCGCCCGTCCCTTCCTCCGCCGACGTGTCGGTGCCGCCTCCCACCGTGTCGTCAGGTGGCGGCTTCGGCGGCTCATCGGGCTTCCGCGGCCACAGGCCCACGTTCTTCGCGAAGCCCATGGTGAAGATCACGGACTGCTCGTCGATCTCGATCCCGGCGGCCGGATCACCCGGACCGTACAGCAGCTCTCCGCGCTGGTATACATACTCGCCCTGTTCGATGCCGCGCCTGACGCCTCGAACGAATATGTCGTCACCAACCAGGAGCGGTAGCGCCGGGTCACGTCGAAACTCGTCACGCAGCGATAACGTCGAGATTTGCCCCTTCTTGAGTGGCGTCCGGTCGCGGACATAAGCGGGCGAGTCCGGTTCGTCTTCGGACAGGCGTAGCTTGTTCAGATCGCGCAAAGTCCGAACAACCTGCTGTTGCCCCGCGCCCGGCCGGTCGGAGGTGGAATGGGTGTCGATCGCCGAGTGCGCCAGATCGACATCGCTCGTGCCGACACGGTTGCGCGACGGGTAGAACACGTGCCGATAGCATTGTTGTATGGCGATCGCGAGCTCCTGCTCGGACCGGGCCTCCATTTCGCGCACCTGGGCCTGTTGGTGCTCCGCCAGGTCGACGAGCCGCTCCGGCTTCTTCATCTCAGCCAGCGCCAAGCGGCGGTAGGCCTTGCGGCGCATGTCTTCCTTGCGCGCCTCGTCAGAAACGACAAAGATCAGATTGTTCCGAAGCGCCCGCAGGGCAGAGCCCTCCGAACCCTTGCTCTTGTATATGCGCTTGATCAACTCCGGTACGCTCTCGACCGAACCGCCGATGGTTGCCGCCTCATAGCCCAGGACAACCAGTTTCGGGCGACCGTCCGCCACTTCGTCGGGCACGTCGAAAGGGCCGCCGGGAAACGGCACCGCTTCAAGCGTTTTGCCGTCGAAAATCTGCCGAATCCGGTCGTTCAACTCCGCGCGCGCTTCCGCAGCGTCGATATGATCTTCGGTCCGCCGAATGAACTGCCGCAGGTTGGCCTCGGCGAGAAAGCGCATCGGAGCGCCGGGGCGGTCATCGAGATAGGCGGATTCGGCGATGAACTTCTTGCGCGCGTCATCGATGAAGCTGATGTCCATTGCCGGCCCCAGCACCGAATAGCGCAGCCGCTCTGGCGAAATACCCTTCAGCGGATCGTTGAACGCGAGCGTGTGCATGAAGATGGTGCGGGCGACGTAGCCCGCGTAAGGCGCAAGCCCGCCGTGATGCGCGGCGTCGATCTCCTCGGCCAGTGCCGTCTTCTCGCCCGTTCCGGCGGAGACGTCGTTGGAAATGGCCGGTGCATAGGCCGACTGCGCGAGGCGCGTTACGATTTCCTGCCGGATCGGCTCGTGCCCCGGGTCCAAGTGGTGGAGATGAACGGCTGTCGCATCGGCCGGCTTCTCCATCCACAGATGAGAAACCGTTCGAGCCAGCAACCGCAACATGCCGCGCACCCGCTGGAAGTTGCCAAGCGTTGCCGTCTTGCTGGTCAGGGTATCGAGGACCTCCGGGTGAAGCGGATAGCTCGAACGGAACAGATCCCAGGCCTCCGGGCGGGTTGCCGATTCCGGCAAATCTTCGCGATGGGCAGTCCACTGCGTCCGATAGGCCTCCGAAACTGCCTCCGCGGCCGTCTCGTCGATGGTCTCGAACAGTCGGCGGCGGAGCACCTGAACCGTCTCGTCCTCTTCCGTGGGATTCAACAGGGTCGCCTTGCGCGCCGACACGCTCTCCGCTTCGGCCATCTGATCCGCGATGAACTGGTTTTCGTCGCTGTAGGCGTCGCTCGCCCGTCCGTCCCTGCCGATCGCCAGTGTGTATACGAGAACCGCATCGGGCGTGCCCTCCACGGCCTTGAACAGCGACGTTAGAAAGGCCGTCAACTGGTGGCGCGCGTTCCCGGCGTTGCCGACCTTGCGCAGGTAAACGGAAAGCTCGTCGAGCAGAATCAACGCGGGTTCGCCACCGAACAGTTCGCGCAACGTCTCTGCTCCCGGCGCCACGCGATCCTCATCGCTCTTGCGCACCCGCTCGTATCCGTCCTGGCCGGCAAGTGCCGAAGCGATCTCGCCCCAAGGGGTGAAGGCGAGGTGCCCTGCCTCCATCCGGCGGCCATTGGCCGGGTCGGCGTTTTCGCCGTCGAAAGCGGCAATGCGCACGCGCCTCTGCGGCAGAAGCGCCGGGTCCAGGAACTCTCCAATACCCGGCAAGTCGACCCCGCTTCGGGCCGCGTGGCAGAGTGCAATCAAGCCGTGCGACTTGCCGCCGCCGTAAGACGTATCGAGGCGGAAAATCGACGCGACCTCACCGCCCGCGCCGCTCAACCGGCCGCACACGTTGGCGAGCAGGTTCTTGAGGCCCCTTGTCGGGTAGGTGTTTGCGAAGAAGCGTGACGGATCGAGATAGTCGTCGGATCCCTTGCCAACGATCACCTGCGCCAAGTCGGCCGCGAAGTCGGCCTCTGCCACCGCCCCTGCCAGAACGTCCGGACGCGGCCGGCATGTATCGAAAATCGTCGGGACCGTCATCGCCCGCTCACCACCTTCTTGTTTCCCTCACCCAGTCCGACCGCGTTCGCCTCGGTCCATCGATCGATCTCGGCCTTCCTGAACCGCCACGAGCCGCCGACCTTGAACCCGGGCATCTCTCTGTTGGCGACCAGACGGTATATTGTACGGTCTTTCACCTTCAGGTAGTCGGCCACTTCCCGCACCGTCATGACATCGGTGGCGATCATCGTCGTTGCGGCCTTGTGCATGTCCTTGAAATCTCGCCCGGGAAAATACAACAAAATATGCAAGGTAGTCCACCGAGTTCCGATCTCGTCGAGAGCGCGAGCAGCCATCTGCCCCCAATCACGCGTACCGGCCGGAAACCCGGACACACTACGCGCCGGTCCGGTCGTCAGCGGATGTCACCGTACGAGACCCTCCGCGATGCTGGCTGTGACGCGCGTGGCCGAGGCCTTCAGCGACCCCCGCGTCACATGCACATACAGCGCGCCGCCATGGACCTGGCCATGTCCGAGCACGTTCGCGATCTGAGACGTCTCCCGTCCAACACCGGGGCACGGCTGGCGTAGCTAGCAGCTACATCCTACTCCATCGGCGCAGTAAATCTGCCCGAGATCGCATGGGTCTCATGCCCATGGGTCGAGCGCTTCAGGTAGTTCGAGAGTTCGAATTCCGCTTCCTCACAATGGCCTTTGAAATCCACAAGCCATTCACCGGCCAACCGTTGGAGCATATGCTTGTCCCTGCGCAGGCACAGATTCTCGATCGGGTGAGATGCCAACTCCGTGGCCGCCTGCAAAGCAGCGTAGGCGTTGTCGCCGAGCCTGTCCGCGTATCTGGTATACAGGGAATCGATGTAGCCATCTAGCCGGAACCAATCGCGTTGAAAGGCATTGAACGGAATGTTTTGTTCTTCCCGTGCGTTTAGTGGCATTCTGATGGCCAAGACGGCTTGTACGAGTTCCTTGCCGTATTTTCGGTCGAACTTGTAGCGACGCAAGACGTCGAAGGCAGCCGTGAATTCTTGCTTCATCTTTTGGACGCGCTCGTGGTCCACTACGAAGTCTATTTCCGTCTGAATGTTGTCGCGGGTGTGTGCAAAGGAAAAAGAAATGATATCTCCCGCTGCGGTCAGGCCATTCTCGCAGACTTTCCTGTAACAGCCGATTGAAAATCTTAGGGCGCGTTGCCCGTTGTAGCTGTTGGTGACGCGGATATATGGACCGTAGGTATCCGGAACCTCCTCTCGGGTCCCTGCCATGACATAGCCGAAGTCGAGATTTCCAGTCGTGTGCCTGAGATCGATGTGGCAGTAGATTCGAGACTGTGGGGCGTCGGCAGCGAATATCTCCCATTCGTCCTCAACCGTGTCCGGGAACACCGCTCTCGCACACTTCCGTGCATAAGTACATGCCTCATGATTTGTAACCAACCTGTAATCCCTACCCACTACGCCAAGTACTTCGTTGCTCCTGACATTAACCACTGCCAGTCTGTTGGAAATGAGGATTTCCGATTCCGAGCCACTGTCAGTTGGTCTCGTGTAGACTGGGTGCGTAGCGACGGGGAAAAACAGCTCTTCAGGAGTAGTGATGCGGGGCATATTTGGTCTCTCTCTGCGTCCTACTTTGTAAAGTGTATTTGGTCTCCGAGCGCGTCAGAAATTGCGCCGTCTTCAGCTTATTGATCGACACCTTGTGCTATCGGGTCCCTGGTGCTCTTCGACGTCTTGTTTCAACCAACGCTTCCCACGCTGACCTTCTGAATAATTCACGCGCGCGCAAGGAAACATGTGCCTCCCGGAACGAGGATGTTAGCGAGAAAGGGTATGCAGGACAATCGACCTACAAGAGACTCGCTGCCATCCCGGCCGCTCATCGTGCATGCCATCGACCCTATTGGCGGAGCAGGGCGCGGTGAGCAAGATCCCCAAGGCTTGGGCAGGGTGGGGGAGGTCACGTTGCCGTCCGGTCCCAGCCGGGCTACATGCGCATACTGCGAACCTGGTAGCGCCCCTTACGCCGGCGCCGGGCGGCCTTGCGCGACTCTCTCCGCGCGATCTGGCGGTTGTACTGCTCGCGCAGCTTCTCCGGGTCGTCGAGGAGGCGTTCGATCCGCTCCACCCTCCGGTGGGAGTCGTCGCCCTTGCGCTCGGGCACCAGGGCTTCCGCCATGTGCCGGTCGTCGTCGGCCAGCACCTCGCGCACCTTGGAGAGCGCGGACCCGAGGCCCTCGCCCCGGTGCTTCAGGCCGTCCAGGTGGATGCCGTAGACCTTCCGGTCGGTGAGCACGATCTCGGCCTTGGCCACCGCCCGATTGACGCTGTCCCGCCACGCGTCGTAGCGCTTGGTGTCGGGAGCGGGCCACGCGTCCCCGGTAGACACGTAATCCAGCATGTCGTCGCGGCGCTCCAGCCGGGACAGGACGGCGTCGCGGTGCTCCTCGACGTGCCTGCGGATCGTCTCCGGAGTGTCGAGCAGACCGATGACACGGTCGATCTCCGAGTGGGCTTCCTCGGCCAGGTACGGATCGTCGCGGATGGCGGAGTTCATCTCCCTGCGCAGCGTACCGTAGCCATCGGTATAGATAACGTGGACGCCCTCCTTCTCGGCACGGGCCACCTGCCGGTCCCAGCGCTCCCTGAGGCTCTCCCAGCGTGCGAGCGAGGCGCGCGTCCCGGCTTTGATCGCGGCCTGCCTCTCGCTCTCCGCCAGGCCCCCGTCCCAGTCGTGGACGCGCCGCAGCCGCCAGAGCGCCCGCCGCGCCAGCGTGTCGTCGTCCCCGGATTGGGGCCGCGAAGGTTCGGCTCCAATGTCCGGGGCAGTTACCGGCACGAACCTGAGGCGGGCCAACGCCCGGGTCAGCTGGCCCCGCAGGTACGCTTCCCGCCGGGCCTCTGCCAGCTCCTCGTCGTCCTTCCTGATCGCCTCGCCAAGGCCGGAGAGCGCCATCTCCGCGAGCCCGCGGCTGGCGGGCATGTTGTCGAGGTGAGGACCGCAGATGCGGTCGGCGAGGATGGCCTTGCCCTCCCGCAGGAGGCGGTTAGCTGTCTCTCTCCACTTGCCGTAGCCGGGCGCCTGCGTGACCGCCAATCCGGTCTCGTCCGAAGACTCCTCAAGTGCGTTGCGCCGGTGCCTGTGCCGCTCGGCGGCGTCGACGAAGTCCTCCACCCGCTTGCGCCCCGTGAGGTGGCGCTCGTGACTCTCCAGCAACGGGACCAGAGACTCCCGCCTGTCGGCCGGGACGTCCGGGTTCTCGGTGAGCTCCCGGATGCGCGGGATCAATTCCGAGTAGCCCTTCGTGTAGAACGCGATCGTGCCCGAATGCCGAGCACGGTCGATCAGCGCGTTCCACTCCCTGATCACCGGCTCCCAGGCGGATCGCCAGTCCGGCGTCGGCGGCTCCGGGGCAGGCGGCGCCAGATCCTCGCGCGCGTCCCACGCCGCCTCGGCATGTTCCTCGTCGGTCGGAGGCGGGACGGAATCGAGCCAGTCGGGCGGAACGAGGGACGCCGCCTCGACCGCCTCCACGTGCGCGGGCCGCACGTCCTCGCGTGTCTCCGCCGGGAACACTTGCCGTTCGGTCTCCCGCCTGGCGCGATGCGTCTGGCGCATGGTCGCGGCGCGGCGGTGACGGCGGGCGCGCTCGTGCAGCGCCTCGAATTCTTCGATGTCGCCGCGCCCGATGCGTGCGCGCTCGGCCAGAAGCGAGGCGAAGGCCCCGGGGCGCGCCCGGAAGGGCTCGGCCTGCCTGAGCAGCGCCGCGTGGCGGTCCAGGGTCTCGCGATAGGGATCGCTCAACGCCACCGTGTCGCCGTCCGCGCGCGTCCTCTCGCGCAGCTCGTCCCACGCCGCCACCACCTCCTGCCGGCCGGCGGCGAAGGCGTCAACCGCCGCGCCATGGCGCCACGCGAAGGCGGTGCGCTGCACGTCGCGCGCAATGCGTGACAGCGCGTTGTCGTTCGCGGCGGCGCGGACGCCATCCGTATCTCCGCGGCCGCCGCCGGCGCGGCCCCGGCGGGCTCCCTCGGCAAGGTCCTCCCAGTCTCCGTCCCCCACGTAGTCGAGCGCCGCCTCCTTGGGCGCCGACCGCGACCAGCGCTCGGCGAGATGCGCCCTGATCTCGCCGTCCGTCACCGGCGCATCACGGTCGCTGTCCGCCCTGCGGTCGGCCACGTCGAGAGCCAGCGGGGCGCGGTTGAGATAGACGTCGATCGCCTCGCGGTGGCGCGTCCCCGCCGGGTAGATGGTCTCCCGCGCCGGACGGTCGTCGGCCAGCAGGAAGGTGCGGTCCACGGTCAGCCCCTGGGCGGCGGCGATGGTCAGCGCATAGCCGTGGTCGAGGCGGACGTTGCCGTACCAGTCGCGGATCTCGTCGTGGCGGAATTGTACTTCTCGCCCGTCGTCGGTCCGCGCCGAAATCTGCACCGGGGGTTCGTGCCCCGGTTTTCCCGGTTCCGGGCCCTCCGGCCCCCGACCCTCCGCCTCCGTCCCGGCCCCATGCCGTTCGACCCGCAAATCCTCCACCGTGACCACGGTGCCGTTGAATAGACGCTTCTCCCAGCGGGTGGCGCCGATGCGAAGCCGGTCGCCGACCGCGATCTCCAGCGGAGACGCCTTCCGGTCGTCCTCGGCGCCCCGACTCACCATCACGGTGACGCGCTTGACGTCTTCCACGTTCTGCCGGGCGAACCGCTTCTCGCGCATCAGGTGCGACAGCACCCGAACCTCCGCGCGGGTGCGCGCCAGCACCACGGCGGTCTTGTCGGGGTACTGCTTGGCGTAGCGGTCCCACTCATCCACCAGCGCGGTCAGCGTCCGCTCCTCGTTGTGGGCGAGATGGAACCTGCCCCGCTCGTGCCAGGCCATGATCGCCGTTTCCGCGTCCCCGTCTCTGAGCGCCTCCGACACCTTGACCTGCCAGGGGGTGAATACGGGCTTCTCTTTCATCGCCTCGTAGTCGGCGAGAATGCGCACACTCTCATCGTCCGCCATCAGGCCGCCGCGGAAGCGCGCCGCGGACGGAGACTCGCCGTGCACATGGACCAGGATGTCCTCGAGGTCCGGCTTCTGGCGCCGGATGCGGTCGACGCGCACGCTCCCCACCGCGTCACGGATCAGCCGCAGCCCCGGCCCCGCCTCCACTGGCTGCTGCTGGCGGGTGTCGCCCGCGAACACCACTTTCGCCCCGTGCCGCTCGGCCAGCTTCAGCACATGATGCGCCTGCCGCGTCGACAGCATCCCCGCCTCGTCCACCACGATGGTGGTGTTCTCGTCGATCTCGATGCTGTTCTTCGCAGCGAGCTTCAGCAGCTTGTCGACGCAGAAGGGACGCGCGTCGAGGTCGTTGCCCAGCGCCACCGCCGTCCGCCACGCCACGGCGGTGGCGATCACCGTCCCCCCGTGCTCGCGGTGGAGGTCGGCGATGGGCCGTAGCGTCGTGGTCTTGCCCGAGCCGGCCGCGCCTTCCACGATCGCGACGCGTCCCTGCCCTCCGGCAACGGCACGGATCGCCGCCGTCTGCTCCTCGCTCAGCGCATGACCCTGTTCCTTGAGCGATGCGATCTTCTCCTCGATGGCCTGGGCGGGGAGCGCATGGCCGGCCTCCGCCGCCATGCCGGTGGCCATCTCTCGGAGCGCCTGCTCCATCTCGAGCGTGCGCCCCGTGGTGTAGAGCCTGGTGTGCGCCATGTCCGCCCGGCCCTCGGCCGAGCGGGGGATGCGCGTCAGGCGCACCACTTCCGGGTGCCGCAGCACGCGCTCGATGGCGGTGGCCACCGCGTCCCGGCCCATCAGCCCGGCGGTGGCGTTGCCCACGCGCTCCACGATGTCCGGAAGCCGGAACACCGCCTCCTCGCGCGTGAGCTTCTCGGGCAGGGCTTCGAGAGCTTCCGTCAGTTCACGCAGCTGCTCCTGCGTGATGTCCTCGGCCTCGCCCATGAGAGAGGCGATCAGCGCCTCGCGCTCGCAGAAGCCCTCGGCCTCGCCCCGCCAGCGCCGGTGCCTGATCTCGGGATCGTTGTCGGGCGACTTCCCGGCCCGCGTGATCTTGTTCGCCGCCGCCGCCCGCGCCGCGTTGCCCTCGACCTTGAAGCCCATGTCGTTGGCGGCGTCGACGATCGCCGCGCGCCGCTTCGACCAATGCGCTGCCAGGTCCTCCGGCACACCCACGATCCGGGTGAACTCCCCGTCCCGGCTGTACCGCTCGATCGGCAAGCCCAGGTCCCGGTGCAGGTTCCAGGCGAGCGCATTTCGGTAGACCGCGCCCGCCGCCTTGGCCCAGCCGTAGACCGGGTGCTGGTGCATGGCCCGCCACTTGGCGTCCTCTTGCGTCCGGGCGGCATTGAAGATCACGCAGTGGGTGTGGAGTTGCGGGTCGTTGTCCCGGCTGGTGCCGTGCTGGAACATCGCCGCCATGAGGTCGGCGGAGAGAACGTGGATATTCCCCTCGCGATCGCGGATACGGGTGAAGCCGCAATGGCGGAAGACCGTCTCCTCCAGCGCCACCCGCGCTGCGTCGTTATGGGCCTGCTCGATCTGACCACGAAGATCGGGATCGGCGATGGCCCAGAGCGCGGACACGCTCTTGTCGGCCGAGAAGGTCATATCGAGGCCGGGCGAGCGCTTCTCGCTGCCGGCGTTCCGGGTCAGCCTGCCCGAGCCGTCAGGTGCGAAGCCGTGATAGAGCCGGTGGAAGTGGCCGGAATCCACCTTGCCGCCGTCCTCCAGGCCGAACAGGCCCTTCGGGTTGAACCACACCCCGTCGGGCTCCTCGCCTGCCGTGTAGTACTCGTTGGGATGGCGGAACGAGCGCTGGCTCTCCAGGTAGTAGGCGGCCGATGCCGCCTGGGCGAGAGTCGCTACCACGGCGAGCCTCGCAGAAAAGCCGGCGCGATGGCCGCGTCCCCGCCCGGCGCCGGCTTCCGGCCAGGGACCGCCACGGCGTCGATGACTAGCGGACCAGAATTCCCTATTAGCGTCAAAGTGTTACCAAAATCGACGGGGCAGGCCGTCATAGATCTGTCTATACAACGGGCGATACATGCCGACACCGCGCACTTTAGTGCAGAGGTGTGAGGGATCCGCTTTTCTCGTAAATCACTTGTCGGCGGCATGGTTCGCATATATCACGGCCGATGTGGCAGGCACAAGGGATTGTGCCGGTTCTTCCAGGAATCCCAACATATATGGATTGGCGCATTGACATGGCAGGCGGGCCGGTCGATCATGTGCTGGCTGCCGATGGAGCTACAGGACGTGGGGATTCGCATCATGGTCGCGAGGCGCTTCAACGAATCCGATATCGACTTCGAGGCCATCGATGCCGATCTGGCCAAGCTGGCGCCGCCGAAGCTGTCGCTGAAGGACGTGCTGGACCGCTTGCGCGAGCGGATGCTGGAGCAACGGACCAAGGGCGTCACGGTGGCGCAGATGCACGAGGTGCTGAAGTCGCGGGGCATCGAAATCGGTGAGCGGAGCCTGAAGACGTTCCTCGACAAGGGAGAGCTGCCGGGCCGGAAGGCGAGGACGGCGGCGCAGGCGGCGATGGCGGAGCCGGGCCGGGATCCGTTCTGAGACCGATGCCGGAAGCACGGATGGCGGCGGACACGTAAAGGCGCCGTCCCGTGTGAAGGCAACACCCGGTGACGGGGCAAGGGAAGCAGATGCATCGTCCTGTGCACGGCTGACATTGCCCCTCACGATTGAGATGAGACGCGGAAGAGCGCGACATGCTCTGTCTGGTGACCAAGTCCAAACTGCGCGTCGTGCGGGAGCTCACGGAGAAAGAGGCCGACGCGGTGAAGGATCCGCTGCGTGACGGCGCGGTGGAGTCGGCATTGGCCGTTCTCAGAGAGGGGAGGGAGAACGATCTGTGGCTCCGGTGCGACTGCCGGATCGACATCGACGACGATCCCCTCGTTGCACCGTGCCGCATGCCGGAGGGCGCCGGGTACTCGTGGCGCGTCCTGCAGGGCAAGAACCGTCCGCGGCACCTCGCCAATTGCGTCTTCTACCGGGAGAGCCGCGAGGAGCGCGCCGAGAAGGATTGGCGCCGGGCGGCGCGGGTACGGCCGGAGGGGTATTTCGCCGCGCTGCAAGCCCGCAAGAACGGCAATTCGGCGGAGCTGGATACCAGCGGGGACGGCACGGCGCTGACCGATCCCCTCCAGGCGCCGGAAGAGGACGGGGACAGGAAACCGGGTCGGCGGCGGATGCCCGCGTTGCCGGGGCTCCTGTGCCGGTTGCTGGAGCCGGCCGGTCTCACGCGGGTGCGGGCGAATGAGTCCCCACCGGGTATGCGTGGGTGGATGGATGCCATGCGTGCCGCGGCGAAGACAATGGAGGTGGCGCCCGGACACCCGTTGAACGAACTCCTGTTCCCGTGGCGCAGCGGTTGGGACCGGCGGCGCGTTCATGCGCGGGTCCGGGAGGCCGCGCGGGAGTTCCCGAAGGGCCACGTGCCGCAGGGCTTCGTGTGCATTCCGGTACGCCACGTGGGAGAGAGGTCCCTGCCGGCGACCAGCAAGTACGGCGAGCTCGAAGTGGTCTCGCGGATCAGGCGGCCGACCATCGGCGGGCGCGCCGTGTCGGGCCCCTACCTGTTCTTTGGGGTGGTGGCGCTGACCACCAGGCGGCGCGGCTACGAGTGCCTGCGGGGTTGGGCGCAGCCGATCGTGTCGGTCCACCGCCCCATGCCGGTCGACTCGGACTTCGAGCGCCAGGCCTTCGGGACGCTCGAGACGACGCTGTGGATATTGAGCAAGGAATTCCCGGATACCGAGTTCACGATGGAGAAGCCGGTGTTCGAAATAGACACGGAGGAGGGACCGTGTCTGCCGGACTTCCTCATCCGCGCTCGCCGGAAGGGCGAGGTGCGAACCTGGGTAGTGGAGGTGATGGGCTTTGAGCGGTCGGACTATCTCGCCGGCAAGGAGGTCACGCACGAGCGCATGGAGGAGCTGGGTCCGGTTCTCCTCATGAACGGGATGCGGTTCGAGCGAGACTTGACCGACGAGGGCCGCAAGGTGACGGAACGGATCCGGTCTGCATTAGCTGGTCCAATACCTGCCGCAGGGAACAGAGCGAACAGGCAAAGTGGTTGAGATGGCGCTTACCAGGTGTCCGGCCGTGGTGTCGCGGTCCGGACAGATCGCCTCGCGACCGTCGCCGGTGGGGCCCTGCGCTTGAGGTAGGCGAAGAAGTGCTTCCACTCGGCGGGACTCTCTCTGACGGCGAGACAGAGCTTGTCGATGTCCATCTTGCCCTCCGCCCCAATGCCGAGCACCGGCAGGGCCGGGCAGTGTAGTGCGTCCGCAACGGTCCTGCGCGCCGGCAAAAGCCAATGGGACGAGCCGAGACCGGACGAGTCCCTATAGCCGATCTGGACGTCTAACAATATTCTGCGCCCGATCCCTACCGGGGAACAGTGGCGAACGATCGACACAAGGACGGTACCGCGCCATGGCGATCTATCGGGTTTCGGGAAGCGATGCGTCGCCGGTCGAAGAGACCACGTTCCACGCCGAGGGGATTCTCGAACGCCGGGACCTGCAAGGCATATTCAAGAGATCGATCGGGATCCTCGTTCCGGATGCCCTGGTCCTGGCGGAAGAATATGGCGATTGGGAAGACAGCCGCCGGCGCGTGGACCTTCTGTGTCTCGATCGAGGCGCGCGCCTCCTGGTGGTGGAGCTGAAGCGCACCGAAGACGGCGGTCACATGGAGCTGCAGGCCGTGCGGTATGCCTCCATGGTATCGCACATGACGTTTGCTCAGGCGGTCCGCGCCCACCAGGCGTTTCTCGACGAAAACCGGATCGAGGGGGACGCTAAGCAGTGCATACTCGAGCATCTCGGCTGGGAAGAACCGCAAGAGGATGAATTCGCGTCCGAGGTCGCAATAGTCCTGGCGTCTGCGGAATTCTCGAAGGAGCTGACGACTGCGGTGATGTGGCTGTCCGATCACGATATCGACATTCGGTGCATCAAGCTCAAGCCCTACAAGTTCGGGGAAGAGGTTCTCATGGACGTCGTGCAGATCTTTCCCCTTCCGGAAGCGGCGGACTACCAGGTCCGTGTGAGGGAAAAGGAGCGTGAGGGGCGCCGCTCGCGAATCCAGAACCGGGATCTCACGCGGTATCGGCTCACCATTGCCGACCGAATTCATGAACGGCTTCCGAAGCGTCGCCTCGCGTTCCTGGTGATCCGGGAGGCGGTGAGCAGGGGAGCGGAACCCCTGGACGTTTATCCCGGCGGCGGCTGGTTAATCGTTTCGGGGCACCAGGACGAAGAACGTCTTCTGACGATGCAACGCGACGAGGCGAGTTCGAAATCGGAGAGCGTACGGTTCTTCACGAGAGACGACGAGCTTTTCCGAGCCGGAGGAAAGACATATGCGGTGACGAAGATGTGGGGACAGCAGACATTGGCGGAAGTCGATCGGATTGTCGGCCAGTTCAACCTGGACGACGTCTCATACGAGGCCATTGATTGAAACGGCATGCGAGGGCTGCATCCCGCAAAGGCGGAGCGACGGGAACTGTAGACGCCGAGCGGCGAGGTGGGAACCGCGGTGCATGGACACCGTTCGGATTGAGACCTGCGCCTAGCCAGATGCGACTGGATCACGCCCGCGAGACGCGGCCTTCCCCGCATGGCTATGGCATCCAGCCTGGCGCGGAGAGCGCGTTCGCTTGCGACCCGGTGGTGGTCGACGTGGCCCTGATGGCGGACGTCACGCTTATGCGTGCGAGCGGCCGCGGCGATTATCCGCAGGATGCCGCGCCTCAGCCGAGTACATGTCCGTCGGAAGTTTAGGTTAGCGGATCGGCGGCGGGTCCGCGGCACGCCCCGAAATATCAGAAAGCCACGTTTGCGCCGATGATCAATACATCGGACCGGGCGGAACGGTCGCTATGGGTCTGGTCGGGCACGACTTCTCCTCGATCATCCCTGACACTTCCGCCGCTCAAGAAGTTCAAGGGCGTATAGCCCTCAACGTGAATGTACTCGGCGAACAGCTTCGCATTCGGCCGGACGAACCATGCGGCACCGAGGACGAACTGGTCCTGCCGTTCCCATGGCGCGCTGTCCGGTCCGGCCACCAAACGGCTGAATTCCGCCGAAAAATCCACCGGACCCGCGCCCGTGCCGTGCCTGTACCTGGCGCCGATGTCGAAGCTCGTCACCTTGCTGGCCGCGAATTGCGGCATGGCGGGGTTGAAGGTGCCGGGCCACACCCCGGTGGTTCGGGCAAATTCACCCTTGAGCGTCAGATCGTCGTAGACGAGCCTGCCGTAGACATCGAAGGCAGGGTTGTTCTGCTCGCAAGCGCCGAAGTGGACGATGGGGAAGTCTTGGCAGTAGGCCGTGCCATGTTGATAGGAGCCGCCGAGAAGAAGCGTGCCGGCCGAGCCCAGCCCGAAGCCGTAGTTCGCGTCGGCGGCGAAATTGTTCAGCCTGCCAGGAACGGCGGTTCCCTTCACGGGAGTGTTGGCGGCGCGAAACTGCGCCCCTCCCTGGATGGCCATAACAGACAGGTTCAGGCCCTCGTTCGCGTAGCCCACTGTCACGCCATTGGCCAGCCCCCCGAAGACATGCCATACGGTCGAGGCGCTGAACGGGTTGACGGTGTCGGTCAGGCCGAACGGTACCGCCATCTTGCCGAGGCTGGCGTAGAAGGGGGACTTTTCGAGATCGCCGAACAACACATAGGCTCGCCGCATCTCAAGCTGGTTACGATCGATATCGGTATTCGTGCCATGCCCAAAGCTTTGTTCCGGATGGAACAGCATCACCGCGTGGCCGGTTAGCCAGTCCCCGATCGTTCCGGTGAACCCAAGCTGCGCCGAATGGATCGTTGCTTCCGACACCGAATCCCCGACCTGGTTCTTGGCAGTCGGGTGGCGCATCAGATACCCGAACTTGTCGTCCCGGTTGCTGCGCTGGTAGTTCGCGATCGCCGTCACCGCCCCGTGCACGTGCAAGCTGTCCGGCGCGATGGTGCCGTCGTTCCGGCGTTCGAGAATCAGGCGCTGCTTGCGATTGATTTCGGTAGTGGGGTCGAGGACGCCGTAGCCGAATTTCGAATCCGTCCGCACAAATGGAGCGGCGTTCGTCTTCGCGGCATGATCGGCCCGAGATAGCGACGCCGGGGGCGGTTTTGTGCGTTTCGCTTTGAGCGCCTCGATCTCCTTGCGCAGTTGGCGGTTTGCCGCATCCAGCGTGTCGAGCCGTTCGAGAACGAGATCAGCGGACCGGGCCGCGGGTTCGCTCGCCGCGCCCGCTGGACCGGATGCCGCGCCAGCGGCCCTGGCGGGGGCGCGGGCGACGAAGCACTGCGCCCCGCGAGCGGCGATCGCGCCGCACGCGGTGGCGGCTTCCACGCGGTGAGCGAAGGAACCGGCGAGCACCACCCGGTACAGCCCGTCGCCCTTCGAGCTGTCGATGACCAGCACGCCGGCCCGGGCCAGGTCGCCGAGCGTCTGCGCCAACGCGGACCTCGCCTTCGCCGCACGGGTCCCGTTCCTGAACGCCCCGAGCTGCACCTGCCAGCCCGCCGGCGGGGGCAACCTGGATGCGGGTGTCGGGGCGGGGCGGCCGTGCAGGGCGTCGGTTGAGCCGCCGACGCGAGCGAGACTGCCGACTCGCGTCCGCCAGACTCGCTCTCCGCGGCGGTCACGGCCGTTGGGGGAGTCGCTGCGGTTCACATCCATAGGGGGCGGACCCGGTGTCACGGTCATTTTCTCGGCCGACCCTGAATACGCGAGCCCCGGGGGCATGGCGGCGGAGACCGAGAGGAGGACCATGCACGCAACAAGCGCGCCCCAGAGCCCGAAGCGGGGCGGGCGGGCCGCACAGAGAACGCGGAAGGGGTTCTGAGGAACCGCCGGTGCGGGCATTGACGATGCAGGCCGGCGGTCGGCTCCGCAAGCCCTGCCAGGCGCAGTCATGGCGCTCTGGCACCCTTCATTTTTCGCGCGAGAGTCGGCGGCAAGTTCAAAATGGCCCACCGGGCGGGTTCCATCGCCGGGGACATCCGCGGGACGGCGACCGACGCCGTCCCCGACCCGAACCCGAACACGCGGTCGATCAATCCGGAATCCCCTCTGTCTGACGGGACGACCGGGCGATGTGCGCGGGTCCCCGGACTGGCTCCCGCGAGCCTCGCAAATCGGATCGCCGCACCTCTGTTGCTCGACGCCCAACCTTGACCCCACTGTGTGGTGTAAAATCAACGAGTTGGCACGCTGATCGACGTCCAACCTACGCGCCGATCAACACCAACGGTCATTTAGCACCGCGACTGTGAGTAAATTGTGCGCAAAGTGGCTAAAACAGTGGAGATTTCAGAAATGCCGCAGAAAATGTCTGGGTCGTCTTTTCACGATATCCACACTTACATTATCGAGAATAACACGAGAACATCACTCATAGAACGCATGAAGATGCAATAATCGCGGTGGCTCGGCGAACCGCGTCGTGCCGTCAGGGTCGGGAGAATTCAATGCGTTTTTTGAGAGCGTCGTCAGCGGCGGTTGCCGCGTGCCTTGCGATGGGCTGGGCCAGCGGATCCGTTGCCATGGATTCGTCTGCTTCGTCGAGCCCCGGGGCGGCCGGGGAACGCTCCTCGGAGCGTCTGTCTCACGCCTCGGACGATCCGCTGGGCTTTGCGGTTTCGGATACCCTGCGGGCCACGAACGGCCTCCTCTATTTCGGACAGTACACGTCCTGGTATTCCGAAGACCTGCTCGGAAGATATCCGGTCCGCGTGCGGTTTGGCAGCGAGTTCGATTTCTTCGGGGATGTCGAGCACGGCGTCGAGCTCTCGTATGACCGGTTCCACTCCGGTCCGTTCGACATCCGGGGACGTTACTCCTACCAGGGAAGCGCAGGTGGAATTTCCCAGATCGAGCGTCACGACGGCTCTTTTGACGCTGACCGCGATGTGGGGACGTTCTCGGGGAGCATGGCGCTGACAGCGGATTTCGATTCTTCGTTCTCCGCGCGCTTGAGCGGCCGATACACGCCGGTTGAGGGACTGGTAAGCCCATTCCGGTTTGACGGTGTCAGTGTTTGGGGCGGCGGCAACATCACGGGCAATCTGGATTTCGGTTCCGGCGGATTCCTCGACAGCGACCTCGATGTGCGTTTCGGCGATGGGCTCGATCACGTCCTTGGCGTATTTGCGGGCGAGCAGCCGCGCGGGCTCGACGCGATCGTATTCTCGGGAGCGTTCGCTGCGCAGACGGGACATGCGCCTGCGCCGCCGGGGCCGCCGGAGCCTTCCGTTCTGAGTACGCCCGAGATTGCCGCCACCCTGGATTGCAGCGCAGCCAATTTGTGCCGCGGCGATAACGTGGACGCCGACGACGTACGCCGCGCGTGGAACGATCCGGACTCGGTTGAATCGGAGTTGAAGCTGCGGGATGTCGCGGATCGCGACGGACGGGAGGTCGAAGGGCTCGCGAAACGGCTGGGCCGATACACGCCTCCACTCCAGAGCATGGCCCGGGGGAACACGAAGCTCTATCGAGGTGCAGACGGGTTCCAGTACCATTTCGGGCAGTCCGGCGGCGCCGGCAGCCTCGATATCGAGCTCGATTTCTCGGGGGCGGGGGATGGGCTCTCGGCTGAGGCGAAGGCGTCGATGCGACGCGCCGCGAAGCTGTGGAGCTGGACGCTGGCCGACGACGGACGGGCTTGGTACTGGTCGCCGAGCCGGGACGGCCAGATCTCATTGGACGACAGCGTCGTTTCCGTCGAGCGGCCCGCGGGCCGGGAGACCGGCGTGGTGATCGCAGTTGCCGAGCCCACGCGCACGCTCTCGGCGGGTCGGGAGTCGACGATCGGCGCCGCCGGCCCGGAATCGGCTTACTCCACTGCGACCAGCTTCCGGACCAAGACAGGCGTGCTGTGGCTGAGTTCCCGACTGACCGATCTGGTCGGAACCGGAACCCCGGGTGCGACGGCCGGGATCATCTCGGTCACCGCGCATGAGATCGGGCATGTGCTGGGTCATGCGGACGGGATTCCGGCATTCGACCGGCATGTCTATGGCAATCGCTTCCGCGGCCCGAACGCGATGGATGCCAATTTCGGCAGCCCGGTCGAGTTGCAGGATGACGGCGCGCATGTCGACAGCTGCTTCTCGATCATGGGGTACTGCCACGAGCTTGGGCTGGAGAAGGTCGTAGCCGTGTATCGGCCCAACAGGGTCGATGTCGCCCTGCTCACCGACCTCGGCTATGAGCGTTTTGACGCGATTCCTTCGACGGACCGGATCGACGACTCGGAGGACTTCGAGGGATATTCGTGGAGCGTCTGGGGCGAGTGGGCGGCGTGGGGAGTTTCCGCCTGGCGCACGCTTGCCTTCGACGTCGCGGGCGAGCTGGAAGTGACCGACGAGCTCACAGCACAAGCGGATTACTTCGGCCTCGTGACGCATGAGCCGCTCACCGCACGGCGCGACGGGAGTGCCGTGAACACGGATCTTCGCTGGGAAGGCTCCACGCTCGGTGTGGATGTAAGCGACAACCGGATGCTGCCGGTGACCGGGGATGCGGCGCTCGACGTAACCCTGACAGCCGCCGCCATATCGGGGACGGCGACGCTGGATCGACTCGTGCGCCATGAGAATGGTGCGACGCAAGCCTTCCGGGAACCGTCGCTGTCGTACCCCCTGGAGATCGACGCGGAGGCGAACACGTTCGTTGCGGCCCGGCGGAACGCCTACGATCTTCGCGGCGGCTTCTACGGGCCAGTGCACGACGAAATGGCAGGCATCGTGAACGACGAGAAAGCCGAGCTGCTGGCGAGTTTCGGCGGGCGAAGCGTCGATCCCTCGACCGCGAGCAGGCCGCAGGGACGGACGGTACCTACGCCCGGGGCGGAGCCGGTCCTTGGACGGACGGGCGCCGCTCGCGTGACGGGGACGACGACCTATGCGGTGACCAATGTCGTTGGGCGATTCCCGGGCCGGTTTGCTGGCACGCGCAGCTCGCGCTCCTTCGAAGAGTGGGGATTGTGGGCGAAGCGAGGTGAGGAGACATTGTTCAAGGCGATTATCGAGGACGACGACTCCCTGTTCGCGTTGGACGATTACGCGATCATGGTTGCGGGCACGCCCACCGGCAGTAACCCGGTGAGCGGTCCCGCCGTGTGGACAGGCACGGTTCTGGCGTACGATGCTCATCCAGACACCTATGGCACGCCGGTTGCCGGCGAGGCTCGCCTTGAGGCTGACTTGTCGGCTGAAACAATTGACGTTGCGTTTTCGAACTTCACCGAGGGCCATGCCGACATGTCGTGGCGCGACCTGAGCCTGCGCAGCGGCGCATTCTCACGCCGGAGCGGCGATAGCACGATTTCGGGAGCGTTCTATGGTGCCGGGCACGAAGGCGTCGCGGGCGAGTTCAGCCGTGACCGTCTCGACGGCGTGTTCGGCGCGCTGCGCCAGTGAAACCCGGAGATGTGTCCGTGGTGCTGAGCGAGAACATCTGGCTGATCCTGTGGGTCGGGGCCTTGCTCCTGGTGACATGGAAGGCGGTCGACGGATGAGCTTTCGACGGATGGTTGGCAGTCTGGTTATCGCGATCGCGATACCTTGGGCTGCCGCAGCGAAAGGGATCGAGCCTGGTCCTGCTCACGGGGTGTGTGCTGCCTTCGCAGCGGCGCTGACAACTCACCGGGCGTCCATCGCGGCCGGGGAGGCGTTGGAAGGAGAGCCGCCCTGGTCCTTCAACACAGAGGACACGTCCCCCGAGGCGCGCGCGTGATACTCGAAGAAGGCAGCCTTCCGCGAAGACATTCTGCGGACACACAAGAGACTCACCGAATCGCGCCGGAAGCTCGTAGCGTTGATCCAAGACGAGGCCACCCGAGAGGTCTTGAAGCAGATGCGCCAGGTCGCATCCAAGACCGGCAAGGCCGCCGCCACGATCGGGCGATGGAAACACAATGACGACACAGGGAGGCATAGTTTGGCCGAAACTCGGTCGGAGCCTGCTTCGCCTCGCCCGATCCTCTGGCGATGCCTGTCACGAACTGCTCGAGACCGTCTGCCGAGTGGGGTTGGTGGCGGAATGAACACCTCGCGCACACCGTATCTCCTGCGCGGGGTAGAGCGCCGTCCGGTAGCCATGGGCCGGGCGGCGCTCGCCCGAGCCGCCCGAGCCATCGGAGCCGCCAGAGCCGGACGAGGCGCCGCCCGAGCTCGACAAGGGGAGCCTGGAGCCAAGGCCGGGGCCGAGGTGAACGGGGGAATGAAGTGATCATGGCTGACATTCATCGCACCGCGGTTGTCGACGCGGGGGCGACGATAGGAGAGGGGGTCGTGGTCGGCCCCTGGTGCACCGTCGGTCCGGATGTCGTGCTCGAGGACGGCGTTCGCCTTATCTC
>Ga0209543_1000763_pt1 | contig 36527 bp, 28 predicted proteins | sample MesohylFT_FD_187296 | JGI IMG/M metagenome (GOLD analysis project Ga0209543, IMG submission 187296) | Host-associated microbial community of the marine sponge Aplysina aerophoba from Gulf of Piran - sponge mesohyl, lysed by freeze-thaw... | ecosystem: Host-associated > Porifera > Sponge >...
TGGCGTACTGGAAGGTGATCTCCTTGATCTCGTCGAGCATTCTGACCGCCAGATCGCTCCCGTGACGGATGTAGCAGTAGCCGACGAGGTCCTGAAGACCCCGCTTCTGCAGCAGGCCATTGATGAAGGGCAACTCGTTGGGAAGGTGCTCGTTCAGGATCACGCGACCGACCGTGGTCTCGACCACCCCTCCGTCAAGCTCCTGGACCTCGGCATGCACGATGTCCTGGTTGTCGTGCTGGACGTCCAGGTCGACGTAGCTGCCGCTCAGCCGCAACCGAATGGGCGTCTGCGTCTCGACCGCACCGGCCTCGAGAGCGAAGAACACCTCGTCGGCGCTGGCGAAGGTTCGACCCTCGCCTCGGGCGCCGGGGCGCGGCATGGTCAGGTAGTAGCCGCCCAGCACGAGATCCTGGCTGGGCACCGCCAGCGGCCGACCATGCGCGGGGCTGAGGATGTTGTTCGAGGCCTGCATCAACACGTGGCTCTCGATCTGGGCCTTGGGGGAGAGCGGAACGTGAACCGCCATCTGGTCGCCATCGAAGTCCGCGTTGAAAGCGGCGCAAACCAGGGGATGAATCTGGATCGCCTTGCCCTCGATCAGCACCGGCTGAAACGCCTGGATGCCGAGCCGGTGAAGGGTGGGCGCCCGGTTCAACAGCACCGGATGGTCGCGGATGACCTCGTCCAGCGCATCCCAGACGACTTCCTCCTCGCGCTCGACCATCTCCTTGGCCGCCTTGATCGTGCCGACGTACTCACGCTCCTCGAGCCAACTGTAGATGAACGGCTTGAACAGTTCGAGGGCCATCTTCTTCGGCAAGCCGCATTCGTTCAGCTTGAGATCGGGACCGACCACGATCACCGAACGCCCCGAATAGTCGACCCGCTTGCCGAGCAGGTTCTGACGGAACCGGCCCTGCTTCCCCTTCAGGGTGTCGGAGAGCGACTTGAGCGGTCGGTTGTTCGAACCCTTCAGCACCCGGCCGCGCCGGCCGTTGTCGAACAGGGCGTCCACCGCCTCCTGGAGCATGCGCTTCTCGTTGCGGACGATGACCTCGGGCGCCCTCAACTCGAGCAACTTCTTGAGCCGGTTGTTCCGGTTGATGACCCGGCGGTAGAGATCGTTCAGGTCGCTGGTCGCAAACCGCCCGCCGTCGAGCGGAACCAGCGGCCGCAGTTCCGGCGGAATCACCGGGATGACATCCAGGATCATCCACTCCGGCCGGTGGCCGCTGCGCCGGAACGCATTGACGACCTTGAGCCGCTTCGCCGCCTTCAGGCGCCGGATCTGGCTGGTGTCGGTGCGCATGACGATCCGGAGTTCCTCCGCCAGCTCGTCGATGTCGATCCTGGCCAGCAGTTCCTTGATCGCCTCGGCGCCCATCCGCGCATCGAAGCCGTCCGGGCCGAACTCGTCCCGCAGTTCCCGGTAGCGCTCCTCGGAGACCAGCTCATTCTCTTCGAGTTCCGCGTCGCCGGGATCGATGACGACGTAGCTCTCGAAGTAGAGGATCCGCTCCAGGTTGCGCAGACTCAGGTCGAGCAGGTGACCGATCCGGCTGGGCAGACCCTTGAAGAACCAGACGTGGCTGGCCGGACTGGCCAGCTCGATGTGGCCCATACGCTCGCGCCGCACCCGGGATCGCGTGACCTCGACGCCGCACTTGTCGCACACGACGCCGCGGTGCTTCATCCGCTTGTACTTGCCGCACAGACATTCCCAGTCCGTCATCGGCCCGAAGATCTTGGCGCAGAACAGGCCGTCCCGCTCCGGCTTGAACGTCCGGTAGTTGATCGTCTCGGCCTTGGTTACTTCGCCGTAACTCCAGGAACGGATCTTCTCCGGCGAGGCCAGCGCGATCTTGATCGCGTTGAAGTCCTTGACCGACTGCGTCTTCTCGAAACTCGAAAGTGGTTGCACCAGGCGACCTCCCCTAGACCTTCATCAACTCGACATCCAGACACAGACTCTGCAACTCGCGCACCAGCACGTTGAACGACTCCGGCAATCCCGGATCCTCGGGCACGTCGCTCTTGACCAGTGCTTCGTAGGCGCGGCTTCGACCTTCGACATCGTCGCTCTTGACGGTCAACAGCTCCTGCAGCGTGTAGGCGGCGCCATACGCCTGCAGGGCCCACACCTCCATCTCGCCGAAGCGCTGGCCGCCGAACTGGGCCTTGCCGCCCAGGGGCTGCTGCGTGATCAGCGAGTAGGGGCCGATCGACCGCGCGTGGATCTTGTCGTCGACCAGGTGGGACAGCTTCAACATGTAGATGTAGCCCACCGTGACCTTCTGTTCGAAGGCGTCGCCGGTGACCCCGTCGAAGAGGCTGGTCTTGCCCGAGGTCGGCAGTCCCGCCTCGGTCAACAGCTCCTTGAGCCGCGACTCCCGAATGCCGTCGAAGACCGGGGTCGCGAACTTGATCCCGAGTGACCGCCCAGCCCACCCCAGGTGAGTCTCCAGAATCTGACCGACGTTCATCCGGCTCGGCACACCGAGCGGATTCAACACGATCTCGACCGGCGTGCCGTCCGGCAGATACGGCATGTCCTCTTCGGGCAGGATGCGCGAAATCACGCCCTTGTTGCCGTGGCGACCGGCCATCTTGTCGCCCACCTGCAGCTTGCGCTTCATGGCCACGAAGACCTTGACCATCTTGATCACGCCCGGAGGCAGTTCGTCGCCCTTCTGCAGGAGCTTGATCTTCTCCTCGTTGACCCGGTGCATGACCTCGATGTGGGAGTCGGTGCGGTCGTAGATCGCAGCCACTTCCTTCAACAGATCCGTCTGCTTCAGCGGCAGAGCCAGGATCTCCTGCCGGTTCAACTGCTCGAGATGCCGGTACCGAACGGCCTCCTTTGCCTTGAGGAGCCGCTTGCCCTCCCGGTCCTTCACCGCCGCGGTCGGTTTCAGGCCGACCAGGAGGTCGGCGATCTTCTTGTTCCGCTCTTCGTGCATGATCCGCGCCTGATCGCGAATGTTCTTCTCGAGCCGACCAACTTCCTGCTCCTCGATCTCGAGCGCCCGTTCGTCCTTGTCGACGCCCTTGCGGGAGAAGATCTTCACTTCGACGACGGTGCCGTCGATGCCCGGAGGCGCCTTCAGACTGGCGTCGCGAACGTCGCCGGCCTTCTCGCCGAAGATCGCCCGCAGCAGCTTCTCCTCCGGCGTGAGCTGGGTCTCGCCCTTCGGCGTGACCTTGCCCACCAGGATGTCGCCGGCCTTGACCGACGCGCCGATCCGGATGATGCCGCTCTCGTCGAGATCGGCGAGCGCCGCCTCGGCGACGTTCGGGATGTCCCGGGTGATCTCCTCGGGCCCCAGCTTGGTATCCCGGGCCTCGATCTCGAACTCCTCGATGTGGATCGACGTGTATGCGTCGTCCCGGACGAGGCGTTCAGAGACCAGAATCGCATCCTCGAAGTTGTAACCCCGCCAGGGCATGAAGGCAACGAGCACATTCCGGCCCAGCGCCAGTTCGCCCTCTTCCGTCGAGGCGCCGTCGGCCAGGACGTCTCCGCGCGCCACACGCTGGCCTTCGCGGACGATCGGCTTCTGGTGGACGCAGGTGTTCTGGTTCGAGCGTCGGAACTTCGTCAACTGGTAGATGTCGGCTCCGAACTCACGCGGCTCGCCGGTCTCCGGGTCCGCGCCCTCGACCCGGACGATCACCCGGTCGGCATCGACCGAATCCACGACCCCCGCGCGCTGGCACAGAACCACCGCACCCGAGTTGCGGGCCACGATTCCCTCGAGACCGGTACCGACGATCGGCGAGTCCGACCGCAGGAGCGGCACTGCCTGCCGCTGCATGTTCGATCCCATCAGCGCCCGGTTCGCGTCGTCGTTCTCGAGGAACGGAATGAGCGCCGCTGCCACACTGACGAGCTGTTTCGGGCTGATGTCCATGTAGTCGACCCGTTCCCGATCGACCGTGACGAAGTCCCCGCGAGCGCGAGCTACCGGACGTTCGTTCTCGAGGAACCCCCGCTCGTCGATCTTCGCGTTGGCCTGGGCGATGATGTACTTCTCTTCCTCCCAGGCGGTCAGGTAGAAGGCGTGCGGCTCGGCCTGCGCCTGGCGCTTCTTGTTCCGTTTGAGGCGACTGTTCTCGGCCGCCAGATCGTCGCCGGCGACGATCTGGCCGAGGCCGAAGGTGCCGTCACCCGGCTTGATCACCTTGAAGTGGTCGATGACCCGGCCGCCTTCCACCCTCTTGTACGGGCTCTGGATGAAGCCGTAGTCATTGATCCGCGCATAGGTCGCGAGTGACGAGATCAGTCCGATGTTCGGCCCTTCCGGGGTCTCGATCGGACAGATCCGGCCATAGTGCGAAGCGTGAACGTCGCGCACTTCGAAACCCGCGCGCTCACGGGACAGCCCGCCCGGACCGAGCGCGGACAACCGCCGCTTGTGCGTCACCTCCGACAGCGGGTTCGTCTGGTCCATGAACTGCGAGAGCTGCGACGACCCGAAGAACTCCTTGATCGCCGCGATCACGGGCTTCGAGTTGATCAGGTCGTGCGGCATCGCCGAATCGATGTCCTGGTGAACGGACATCTTCTCCTTGATCGCCCTCTCCATGCGGACCAGGCCGATCCGGAACTGGTTCTCCAGCAGTTCGCCCACCGCGCGCACGCGGCGGTTGCCGAGGTTGTCGATGTCGTCGATCCGGCCGACGTCCTTCTGCAACTGCAAGAGGTACTCGATGACCCGGTAGAAGTCCTCGGCCGAGAGGGTCTTCCGGTCGACCGGCACCTGGGTCTCGAGCTTGATGTTGAACTTGAACCGGCCGACCCGCGAGAAGTCGTACCGCTTCGAGTCGAAGAACATGCCGTAGAAGAGCGAGCGGGCACTCTCGTGCGTCGGCGGGTCGCCGGGGCGCATCCGACGATAGATCTCGATCTGCGCCTCCTTCGTGTCCCTGGTCGTGTCCTTCGCCAGCGTGTTCGAGATCGTTGCTCCACAGAGCTCCCAGTCCGGGAAGAAGACCTCCAGTTCGCTGTGGCTGCGTTCGCCAAGCCGCTCGTCGAGATCCTCGGGGATCGGCTCGTTGGCCTCCAGCAGCACTTCGCCGGTGTCCTCGTCGATCACGTCGGCGATCAGGAAGGCGCGCTCCAACTCCTGCGGACCAACCTCCGCCTCGATGTTGTCGCCGGCGTCGAGGCGCTCGATCGCCGTCTCGTCCAGAGTCAGGCCGGCGAAGACGCTGTACCGGTGGCGGATGCCGCGGCTCGAGCGGTCACGCAGTCGTTCGCGCTCGAGCACTTCCGGACCGATGCCCAGGCGGTAGACGCCGCCGCCCGAGAGCGTCAGCGGCATCGCGGTGTAGAACTGACGGAGAATCTGCTCGTTCGTTTCCAGGCCCAGGGCGCGCAGGAACACGGTGCCGTAGAACTTCCGCTTGCGATCGATCCGGACCGACAGGATGTCCTTCTGGTCGTACTCGAACTCGACCCAGGAACCCCGATACGGGATGATCTTCGCCAGGTAGACCCTCTTGTCACGCGTGAAGAAGACACCCGGACTGCGGTGGAGCTGGCTGACGATCACCCGCTCCGTTCCGTTGATGATGAACGTGCCGGTGTCCGTCATCAGCGGGATCTCGCCGAAGTAGACCTCCTCTTCCTTCGCATCCCGCATCATCCGCGTTCCCGTCTCCGGGTCCTTGTCGTAGACGAAGAGACGGAACGTGACCTTCAGCGGCACGGCGTAGGTCATGCCGCGCTCGCGGCACTCGGCCATCGAGTACTTGAGCTGCAGCTCGACCGGTCCGCCGCACGTATCGCACTTGGTCACCCGGTTCGCATTGACGGCGCCGCAGCTCGGGCAGCCCACGCTGTCCTCGAGCGGGTGATCCGTCATGATCTTCTCGCCGCAGTTGGTGCACGCCATGCGCAGGTACTCGAGCCCCTTCAACTCGCCGCAACGGCAATGCCAGTCGCCGATCGAGTAACTGACGAAATCGAGCGAGCAGGTCTCCCGGAAATCCCAGAACGGGAAGATGCCGGTGAAGACGGCCTGCAGGCCGTGGTTCACCCGCTCGTCCGGGAGCAGGTTCATCTGAAGGAACCGGTCGTACGAACGGCGCTGCACACCGATCAGGTTCGGGATCGCCAGGGTCGTCTCGATGGTCGAGAAGTCCATCCGACCGTTGCCGTTGCCGTGACCGTTCAGCGCTTTTTCTTGATCCGTCATGCTTCGATGTCTCCTACTTCAGGTCCTCTGGGCTCAGGCGCGAGCAAGGCAGGTGCTGCAACCGAGGGGCGACGAGCGCAATACCCCCGGAGTGGATCCGCCTCGCTTCGGCGAGCGGACAGGGAACGGTAGGGCTGGAGCGACGGGGCAACCACACGAATGCCACCCCGGCGCCGAGTGCCGGGTCGAGGTTGGCCGACGTGATTCTACGCCGACCCGGGAGAAGATCGCCAGCCGGAATGGCTACTTGACCTCGGCCTGCCCGCCGGCCTCCTCGATTTTCGACTTGACCTCGTCGGCCTCGTCCTTCGAGACACCTTCCTTGACGGCGACCGGCGCCGATTCGACCAGGTCCTTGGCTTCCTTCAAACCGAGGCTCGTGACTTCGCGCACGACCTTGATGACGGCGATCTTCTTGTCGCCGAACGAGCTCAACTGCACATCGAACTCGGTCTGCTCTTCGGCCTCTTCGGCCTCGCCGCCGCCACCGGCCGCGGCCACCGGGACCGCCGCCGCCGCCGCCGACACACCGTAATGATCTTCGAGCTCCTTGACCAGCGTGTTCAGCTCGAGCACGGTCATCTCGTCGATCTGCTTGATCAGCTCCGCTGCTGCTACTGCCATTTCCTTGGATCCCCTTCCTGTTCAGCGGCGCCGGTCGGGCGCCGCGGTTCCAAACATCGTTAACGAGGGCTACGGTCAGCCCTCTTCCTTCTGGCTTGCAATCTCGTTCAGGGTGCGCAGGAACTGCGGCGTCACGTCGCCCAGACCCCGCACCAACCGTGCAATCGGCGACTGGAGCAGGAACAGGAGCTTCGCCACCAGAGCCTCCCGACTCGGCATGTTGGCGATCTCCTGTATCGCGTCGGCGGAAACCGCCTGGCCGTCCACCAGGCCGGCCTTGAATTCGATCACCGGCACGTCCTTCGCGAACTCGGTCAGCGTCCTCGCCAACCCGACCGGATCGTTCTCGCTGTACGCGATCGCGGTCGGCCCGGCCAGGTGCTCCGAGAGAGAGCCAAGGCTGCTGTCTTCGAAAGCGAGCTTGGCGATCCGGTTCTTCACCACCGAGTAGCTGCCGCCGGCGGTTCGCACCCGGCGCCGCAGGTCGTCGACCTGCCCCACCGTGATGCCGGAGAATCCAACCAGGAACGCATGTGGCACTCCGGCCATGTCGCTCTGGTAGTTGGCCAGCAACTCGGCCTTCGTCTCCCGTGTCAATGCCATTCCGACTCTCCTCCAGACAGTCTCAGTCGCTTACGACGCTTCCACGGCAGCGGCTTCAGCCGCGTCGACCCGAACGCCCGGGCCCATCGTGGAACTCAGGTTCACCGAGCGGACATACGTACCCTTGGACGCGCTGGGCCGCGCACGGACCACTTCGGCCAACAGCACCGCGGCGTTTTCCTTCAAGCGCTCCGTGTCGAACGAAACCTTGCCCAGGGGCGCATGGATGATTCCGGCCTTGTCCACCCGGAAGTTGACCTTGCCCGCCTTGATGTCCCCGATGGCTTTCGCCACGTCGACGGTGACGGTCCCGGTCTTCGGGTTGGGCATCAGACCGCGGGGGCCCAGCACGCGACCCAGCCGCCCCACGACACGCATCATGTCCGGTGTCGCGACGACGGCATCGAAGTCCAGCCAGCCGCCCTGAATCTTCTTTGCCAGCTCCTCGCCGCCGACTTCGTCGGCGCCGGCAGCCTCGGCCTCCTGGAGTTTCTCACCGGAGGCGAACACCAGCACCCGAACGGTGCGTCCGGTGCCGTGCGGCAGCACGACCGTGCCGCGCACCATCTGATCCGCGTGCTTGGGGTCCACACCCAGGCGAATCGCGATCTCCACCGTCTCGTCAAAGCCGGCGAAGCTGCCGTTCTTGACGTGCTCCAGAGCCTCGTCGAGTCCGTGCTGGCGGTTGCCTATCGCCGCCTTCGCCTCTCTGTACTTCCTGCCTTCCTTGGCCACGCTCGTTCTCCTTGCCCAGTGTTCCCTTGACGCCTCGACGCCGATCAGGCGTCGACCTCCAGCCCCATCGACCGGGCAGTGCCGGCGATGATCCTGCATGCGCCATCCAGGTCGACCGCGTTCAGGTCGGGCATCTTCGTTCGGGCGATCTCCTCGACCTGGGCGCGGGTCACCCTGCCCACCTTGTCCCGGTTGGGCTCGGCCGATCCCTTGTCCAGGGCGGCCGCCTTGAGCAGCAGCACCGCGGCCGGCGGCGTCTTCGTGATGAACGAGTACGTGCGGTCCGCGTAGACCGTGATCACGACCGGGATGATCAACCCCCCGTCGCCCTGCGTCTTGGCATTGAACGCCTTGCAGAAGTCCATGATGTTCAGGCCGGCCTGACCCAGGGCAGGACCGACCGGAGGCGCCGGCGTCGCCCCGCCAGCGGGGATCTGGAGCTTGATCTGCCCCGTTACTCTCTTGCCCGTCGTTCTCTTCGCCATCGCTCCCTACCTGCTTTCAACCTCGACCGAACTCGCCGTTCATCCGCTCAGTTCATGCGCCCTCAGGTCTTCTGGACCTGAAGGAACTCCAGCTCGACCGGCGTCTGGCGGCCGAAGATCGTGACCATCACCTTCAACGTGCTCCGATCCAGGTTGATCTCTTCCACGGTGCCGGTGAAGTTGTTGAAGGGTCCATCCACGATCTTGACCAGCTCGCCCTTCTCGAACAGGTACTTCGGCTTCGGCTTCTCCTTCGCCGTGACGACCTTCTCGATGATCGCGTCGACCTCGGCCTGATCGAGCGGCGTCGGTTCCTTGCCGGTGCCGACGAAGCCGGTCACCTTAGGCGTGTTCTTGACCACGTGCCATGCCTGATCCGAGATCTTCAGCCGCCCGTCGCCGCGCTGCTCGCACTCGATTTCCACCAGGATGTAGCCGGGGAAGAACTTGCGCTGCGTCTCCCGTTTCTTGCCGCCCTTCAGTTCGACGATCGTCTCGGTCGGGATGCGGACCTCACCGAACGCGTGGCCGAGACCGTGGGCCTCGGCGCGCTGCCGCAGCGTCTCCCGGACGCGCTCCTCGTAACCCGAGTACGTATGGACGATGTACCACTGCCGCGGCGCCGCGGAGGATTCCTCACCGGATTCCTCACCGCCGTCCGCCGCAACCTCGACGTCATCCATGGCTGCCGTTTCGACCTCGCTCATCAGGTGCTCCCCGCTCTCGCTCCGATCTCCGGACTCACTCGAAGATGCCGTTGAGGCCGTTGTAGAGACGCAGGATCACGACGTCGGCAATCCACAGGAAGATGGCGAAGATGACGCTCGTGATCAGCACGACGATCGTCGTACCCACGACCTCCTCCCGCGAGGGGAACGTGACCTTCTTCATCTCGGTGCGCACCTCTCCCAGGAACGCTCCAAGCCTGCCGATTGCCGCCATATCTCACCCTGCCCCTTCCGGTCTCCGTCAAACTCGCCCTATCTCCGCGAAACCCGTTCTCCATCCCAGTCCGCAGCGTTCTTCGCGCTATCTCGATTTCTGCAACGCGTCCCCGGAATCGCCCCAAGAACGTCTGGCAGGCCAGGAGGGTCTCGAACCCCCAACCTTCGGTTTTGGAGACCGATGCTCTACCAATTGAGCTACTGGCCTGAGTCCTCAAGTCCAGTCACGAATCCAACTTCAACTTGTTCTACTCGGTTCTACTCGGTTCTACTCGACTTCTACTCGACGATGTCGGTGACGGTGCCGGCGCCGACCGTGCGGCCGCCCTCACGAATGGCGAAGCGCACGCCCTTCTCCATCGCGATCGGAGCGATCAGCTCCACGTCCAGCGTCACGTTGTCCCCGGGCATCACCATCTCCGTGCCCGAAGGCAGGTTCGCCACGCCCGTCACGTCCGTCGTGCGGAAGTAGAACTGAGGACGGTAACCGTCGAAGAACGGCGTGTGACGCCCGCCCTCGTCCTTGTTCAGCACGTACACCTCGCCCTTGAACTTCGTGTGGGGAGTGATCGACTTCGGCTTCGCCAGAACCTGACCGCGCTCCACCTCGTCCTTCTTCGTCCCACGAAGCAACACGCCGATGTTGTCCCCGGCCTCGCCCGAGTCCAGGAGCTTCCGGAACATCTCGACGCCCGTGACCACCGTCGAAGCCGTGTCCCGAATCCCCACGATCTCCACCGTCTCGCCAACCTTCACCCGACCGCGCTCCACGCGGCCAGTCACCACCGTGCCGCGACCCGAAATCGTGAAAATGTCCTCGATCGGCATCAGGAAATCCTGGTCCACCGCCCGCTCCGGTGTCGGCACGTAGGAGTCCACAGCCTCCAGAAGCTCCACGATCTTCGATCCCCACTCGCTCTCCGGATCGCCGCTCTCGAGCGCCTCCAGTGCCGAACCGCGAATGATCGGAATCTCGTCCCCGGGGAACTCGAACGAACTCAGCAAGTCCTGAAGCTCAAGCTCCACCAGGTCCAGAAGCTCCTCGTCGTCCACCATGTCGCACTTGTTCATGAACACGACGATGTACGGCACACCGACCTGACGAGCCAGCAGCACGTGCTCACGCGTCTGGGGCATCGGACCGTCGGCTGCCGAGACGACCAGGATCGCGCCGTCCATCTGCGCAGCGCCCGTGATCATGTTCTTCACGTAGTCCGCGTGCCCCGGGCAGTCCACGTGGGCGTAGTGACGGTTCGGCGTCTCGTACTCCACGTGAGCCGTCGCGATCGTGATCCCGCGCTCACGCTCTTCCGGAGCCTTGTCGATCTCGTCGAACGGCACGAACTCCGCGCCACCCGCCTTCGCCAGAATGTTCGTGATCGCTGCCGTCAACGTCGTCTTGCCGTGATCCACGTGACCGATCGTCCCCACGTTCACGTGCGGCTTCGTACGCTCGAACTTCTCCTTCGCCATGACGCTCGTTGCCTCTCCCGCTCTCGCGGCTCAACTATCCGTGTACTCGTAATCGTGTACTTGCTGCTTTGATGCCCGTCTGGAGCCCACGACCGGATTTGAACCGGTGACCCCTTCCTTACCAAGGAAGTGCTCTACCCCTGAGCCACGTGGGCAGCCGTCTCAGGATTCCCCATCTTCAAGTCTCTGAACCGTGTGGCGGGACACCCAAAATCTCCCCTCCCGAACTTCCCGGAATCTCCCAGAAGGCACCCCTCGACACGCAATGGGACTCCGCCCCACGGAGTCAAGCTCCGCGGTGCATGGCGGGGAAGGGGCGGAGTCTAGCCGCTTCTACCGCGGCCGTAAACCCCCCCGGCAACATCCGTGCACGTTGCCGATCGGGGCTCAGACCCGGGGACGCTACGACGCCTGGTGGCGTACGACTTCGCCGTCGACGAGGAAGACGACATCCTCGGCGATGTTCGTCGCCAGGTCCGCCATGCGCTCGAGATAGCGGGAGATCGACAGGAACTGGATGCTGACGCCCACAGAAGCCTGCTCCTTCTCGATCATCCTCCGAACCACGCCGTACATCGCCTCGTGGCTGCGGTCGACGACCTCGTCCTCCGCGATGACCGAACGGGCGAGTTCCGTGTCGCCCCCCACCACCGCATCGAGAGCCGCTCGGAGCATCTTCGGGATGCGCTCGGCCATGATCCAGATCTCTTCCGGGACATCGACCGGCTCAGCTACCGCGAGACTCTCCGCGCGCTCGGCGAGGTTGCGGGCCAGATCGCCGGCCCGTTCGAGATCGTTGTTCACCTTCAGGTAGGTCACGACCATCCGGAGGTCCGAGGCAACCGGCGAGTGCAGGGACAGGATCTTGAGGCACTCCTCTTCGACCTCGATCTCGCGGGCGTCGATCACGCGATCCTGGCGCTGGACCTCGTGGGCCAGGTCGACGCTCCGCTCCCGAAGCGCCTTGAGCGACCTGGCGATCATCTCCTCGACCATCGCCGCTACTTCCAGTAGCGACCGCGTCACCTGGTCAAGGTCTCGTTGTAGATGAATCCTCAAATCGCCAATCCTAGTCGGCCCGGGAACCGGAACCCCGGCGAATGTCGCGCAGCCATGTGAAGAGCGCGTGAAGCCCGCATCAGCCGGCGGAGGGCAACCAGAAACGGAATGTCGAGCCCCGTCCCCGTTCGCTTTCCACCTCGACTCCGCCACCGTGCCGTCTGGCGACGTTCTTGACGATCGCGAGGCCGAGGCCGGTGCCGCCGAGCTCCCTGGAGCGGGCCCGGTCGACACGGTAGAAGCGTTCGAAAATCCGGTCCAGATGTTCGCCGGCGATGCCCGGCCCCTCGTCTTCGACCTCGAGCACCGCCCGCCCGTTCTCCGTCTGCAGGCGAACGAACACGCGACCACCTGACGACGAGTACTTGACCGCGTTGTCGACCAGGTTCGACAACGCCTGCCGGATCGCTTCCTCTTCGCCCAGGACCTCGACCGCCGCCTGCGGGAACTCGGCTACCAGTTCGAGACCGCGCTCCTCGCCCGCCGGACCGAGCAGATTCAACACTTCGCCGGCCGGCGACCGCAGATCGAGGACCGTCGCCGGCGGCTCGGCCGCGGACTCGATCCGCGACAGGGTGAGCAGATCGGAAACCAGCGCGCCCAGACGGTTGCTCTGCCGGCGGATCTTCCGCAGGAAGCGGCCACGCGTCGGACCATCGATCGGATCGGCCTCAAGCAGGGTTTCCACGTAGCCGTGAATCGCGGTAAGCGGCGTCTTCAGCTCGTGCGAGACATTCGAAACGAAGTCCCGCCGCACGCTCTCCAGCCGCTCCAACTCCGTGATGTCGTGGATCACGGCCACCGCCCCTTCGACCGTTTCGTCGTCCCGGCGGGACGAGAGCAGGGGTGACGCGTTCAGCTCGAACCTGTTGGGGCCGTCGACCTGGCCGGCAAAGCGCGCCAGGGTGAACGTGCGACTCACCTGCCTCCGCTTCTCCATCGCCTCGATCAGAGCGCCCGAGATCTCCGGCTGGCGCGACAGTTCGTAGATCGGACGTCCGACGGCCGACTCCGGCGCCGGGTGTCTGAACCACTTCGCGGCCACCGCGTTCAGGTGCAGCACGTGCCGGTCGAGGTCGATCGCCACCACACCCTCGACCATGCCGCCCAGCACCGCCGTCAACTGATTGCGCTCCGCCCTGAGCTGTTCGACCTGTTCCACGAAACGCGCTTCGTTCTCCTCGAGACAAGCCTCGAGGCGGGCGAACTCGTCACCGCGGCCGGCCTGGCAAGCGGGCGCGGGCGAGCCCAGCGCCGCGGCTCTTGCCAGCAGACTCCGTGCCCGCCCCGCCAACCGGCCGGCGGCGAGACCGGCACCCGCAGCGGCCAGAAGCGCCACCGCCCCGACGACGACCGCGCCCATCCGGCCCGAGGCAAGCGCGCCGCCAAGCAACAGACCCGAAGCCAGCAGCGCGACCCCGCCCAGGAAGAGACGCCAGAAGAGAGTTGAGCCAATCATGGGAAGCCCCGGACGGCCGGGAACCGGCCGAGCCGAGTATCCACAACCTACACGTCCCGGCCCTCGTCGTCGCGGAAGCTGTAGCCGATGCCGCGCACCGTTTCGATCAGGTCGCGATGCGATCCGAGTTTCTTGCGCACGGCGCGGACATGAACGTCGATGTTCCGGTCGATGACTATTGCCCGGTCGCCGATCGCCCGATCCAGGAGTTGGCCACGGGTGAAGACGCGGCCCGGATGCGAAGCCAGGAAGTGCACGAGGCGGAACTCGGTGGGCGTGAACTCCAGCCGCCGGCCGTCGACCGCGATCCGGTGCCTGATCGGGTCGACCATGAGCGGCCCACGGACGACTCTCCGATCCGGATCGCTTTCGCGCATCGGCCCCCGGCGCAGGACCGCCCGGACACGGGCGATCAGTTCGCGAGGGCTGAAGGGCTTGTGGATGTAGTCGTCGGCGCCGACGCCCAGACCCAGAACGACATCACTCTCCTCGCCGCGAGCCGTGACCATGATCACAGGCAGGTCGCGCGTCGATTCCACAGCGCGAAGGCGCCGGCAGACATCCAGACCGTCCAGGCCGGGCAGCAACAGGTCGAGCAGCACGAGGTCCGGCTTCTCGCGACCGATCACGGTAAGACCCACTCGGCCGCTGGTGGCCGTCACGACCTCGAAGCCCTCCCGCCGCAGGTTGTACTCGATCAGCTCGAGGATGTCGGGTTCGTCCTCGATGACGACGACCTTCGTGGCGCTCATTAGACGTCCGGAACCTCCAACACGGTGGACCCGGCCCAAGGCTAGCCAGACTTTAGTGAACGGGCGATAAAGCCGAACCCCGAACGCGGCCTGAAATCGGCTTCTCGAACCCCGGCTATCTTCAAGATCTTCACCGTCCCTTTACGCCTTCCTACGAACGTAACCGCGCGAGCGGCCGCCGGGCCGGCTGCTCCCGGCTAGACCACCGAGACCCATACCGACCCGGCGAGGAGTGCGAATGTCCCGTTCCCCGGCTCTTGCCGCGCTGTTTCTGGTCAGCGTGGCCACGACGATGCAGGCCGAAGAGGGCGCCTTCGACATCTCCGTCGGCGGGCGAGTCCACGTCGAGGCCAGCGCCTCGTCGCCCGACCCGGCTCTGGAAGAACGGTTCGGGTTCGAGGACGGCGTCGACTGGCGACGCGTCCGCCTGGTGCTGAACGGCGAGTTTCTCGACCGGTTCACGTTCAAGATCGAGCACGACATCGCGAGCGGCGACATCGTGCCCACGGATGTCTTCGTCGAGGCAACGCCGAACGACGGCGCGGCCACCTTCCGCGCCGGGCACTTCAAGGAGCCCTTCAGCCTTTCGATCCAGCAATCCTCGAACTACCACGCCTTCGTCGCTCGCCCTGCGGCGGTCACCGCCCTGGCGCCGGGCCGCAACCTCGGCTTCATGGTTCACGACCGGCTTCCCGGCGACCGCGTCGCCTGGGCCGTCGGCGCCTTCCGCGACAGCGACGGCTACGACATGCGGCCCGGTTCGGACTGGAGCCTGACCGGCCGTCTCACCGGTCTCGCCCGGGACGGAGACGAAGGAAGCGATCCGCTGCTCCATCTCGGTGTGGCCGTCTCGCACCGCCAGCCCACCGCCGACGCGGCCCGTCTGCGCGGCCGCACCGGCGTCCGGCTGGCGCCTCGCCAGGTCGACACCGGGTGGCTGCCGGCCGACGGCCTGCGCCTGCTGGGCGTCGAGTTTCTGTTCGCGCGGAGTTTCTTCTGGCTGCAGGGCGAGCTGCTGTCGGCCCAGGTCGACCTCCTGCCGGCTGGTTCCCCGGAAGGCCGGAGCGCCCGCTTCGACGCCCAGTACGTCGAAGCGGGCTGGTTCCTCACCGGCGAGAGGAAGCCCTACAGTCGCAGTGGCCGCTCGTTCACCCGGCTGAGGCCGACAACTCCCGTGCCCGAAGGCAGGGGCGCGTGGGAACTCGCCGCGCGCTGGGACCACATCGATCTCAGCGGCGGTTCCGTTGCCGGCGGCAGCCAGCAGAGTCTCTCCCTGGCCCTCAACTGGTACCTCCGCAGCAACCTTCGGATGCTGGCGAACTACGTTTCGACCGACCCGGAAGGAGCCGGATCGGTCGAGCATTTCGGCTTGTTGCTGCACTTCGACTTCTAGGACGCCGCACCGCCAGCGGCTAGAACGAGTAGCCCAATCCGACGCTGATCGCCCTGCCCGGATCGTAGAGGCGGAACGTCTCTCCGCCCTGGCTCCAGTTGCGCTCTTCGTTCAGGGCGTTCACGACGGCCAGCTTGAGGTCCAGGCCGCCGACGATGCCCTGGCGCCACACGAGGTCCACACTGCTCCGCGCCTCCTCGATCACGTCGGGCAGCCCGAACACGCCGCCCAGGTGGACCTTCTCGTCCACCATGCTGTAGAGGACGCGAAGCGTCGTGTCGTAGCTGTCCGGCGCCCACTCGAGCCCGAGATTGACCAGGTTCTCGGGCTGACCGGTCAACGGCCGGACGGGATTCGTCAGCACCGTGGTGCCCGCGTCGATCTGGATCTCGGAGTCGATGAACGTGTAGTTGAAGATGGCCGTCCAGTCCTCGGCGGCAGAACCGACGAAGCCGAGGTTGCGGCGGAACTCGAGCTCCAGGCCCAGGTTGCGGGCGCCCTCCACGTTGCGAAAGGTCTCCGTCGGCTCGACGGCCGAGATGACGACGCTCTCGATCGGGTCCGTGAAGTCCTTGTAGAAGACGCTCGCCGCGACCACGTCGCCCGCCGACGGGAACCACTCCCAGCGGGCGTCGAAGCTGTCGATCAGGGCGCGCTCGACATCGGGGTTGCCCACCACCACAAAACCGCCGACGATGTGCTTGAAGCGGAACGGCGCGACCTCACGGAACTCCGGTCGGTTGACTGTCCGCGAAACGCTGAAGCGCAGGTTCTGCGTGGCGCCCAGGCTTCGGATGACACTCAGTGAACCGGCGATGTCGCCATGGGACTTGTTCGTCACCGTCTCGGCGCCGCCGAGCGCGGTCCGGTCGATCGTGCGGACGTTCTGGTCCGACTCCTCCAGCCGCAGACCGCCGACGATCCTCCAGTCCTGCCAGCCGTAGTCGACCTGCGCGTAGGCTGCGTCAACGCCCCAGTCGGCGCTGTAGCTGTCCGTCGCGTTCGTCACTTCGGTCAACTGGAAGCCGAAGAAGTCGATGTTCGCCGGCGAGTAGATCTGCTCCGGCGTGCCAGTGAGATCGATGCCCTCCGTGTCCCTGGGGAACATGCGGAGACGCCGGCCGCCGAAGGCCCGGTCGTTGGTCCAACGGCGCACACCGACCTTGAAACTGCCGAAGCGGTCGCCGCGGGCGAAGAACGTCTCCCAATCGGCGCGGTAGTCGTCGATCTCGTCCTCGAGGTCGTTGAAGTACATGAAGCCGCTCTGCCCGTTGTTCGTCAGGCGGAAGCCGTCATCGAACAGTTCGTAGATCGTCTGCCGCAGATCCTCGTGCGTTCGGGCCGTCGAGGACGAGCCGCGCCAGGTCAGCGTGCTGCCGTTCGAGCCGACGCCCGAGACGTAGTGGTCGCCGCCGATCTGCAGGTTGGACACCTGCTGGTCCTCATACTGGAGCCGGTGATCCTCGATGTCGTTGTTGATGTCCGAAAAGAACCCCTCCTGGAAGCGTGCCTCGGACATGCTGAGGTTCGTCTGCAGCGACCGGATCTCGATCTGGCCGCCATCGCCCGCCCGGAGCGAGAAGTTGCCCATCCAGGAACTCTTCACCTGCTCCACGCCGTAGTCGAAGTCGTAAGCGTGAAGCGGCACGATCGCGCCGCCCTGGCCGACCGAGTAGAACGTTCGCTGCTCAGCACGCGACTCGAAACTGTTGTCCCAGTTTCCGGCCAGCATGACCCCGAAGCCGCCGAAGGTGTTGCCGAAGGCGATCTTCCCGCCGCGGCCGAGCGGGGCGTCGTCGCTGCCGGTCGGAGTCCAGCGGCCGGCGATCCGCTCGCCCATCCGTTCGAGATCGCCGCTGCCGAAGCCGATGCCCAGGAAACGGCTCTGGCGCACGACCGCCCGATCCGGGAAGTCGGCCGGCAGCGGCTGGCCGCCGGCGCCGGAGGAACTGAGGCCCATCGGGGCCTGGAGAAGCGGGTCGCCCGTGGTCTCCGAGTTGTGACCGCTCGAGAGGCCGACGGAGAGCACCTGGCGCGCCGGGAAGCTCCGGGTCACGAGTTCAATCGCCCCGGCGGCGAAGTCGCCCGGCTGCTCCGGCGAGTACGACTTCCTGACCGTGATGTTGTCCAGCAGGTCGGCGTCGAACAGGTCGAGCGGCACGACCTTGCGCTCGAACTCCGTCGAGGGGATGCGCGAGCCGTCCAGGGTCGTGTTGCCGTAGCGGTCGCCGAGACCGCGGACATAGGCGAACTTGCTGTCCTGAAGCGAGATGCCGGTCACCCGGCGCAGGGCGTCGGCGGCGTCGGAACCACTGTTCTTCGAGATCTCCTCCGAGCCGATGTTGTCGATGATCTCGGCCGACGCCTTGCGTTCGGCAAGAAGAGCCGCGGCCGAAGCATCGACCGCCGCCGCCTCGACCGTGATCGTGTCCGCCAGCGCCACTTCCTGGCCGACGCCCTGGCCGGCCGGCATGAGCACCGCGCTGAACTGCGCCAGACCGTCCGCCTCGACCACCACATCGAGGATGCGCTGGGATTCGTAGCCCTCCGCCGACACGACGACCGAATGCGTGCCGGCCGGCAACGCCAGTTGGAACGCGCCGTCGACCGACGTCGTTGCGGACGCCAAGCCGCCCTCGACCGTAACCGTGGCGCCGCGCACCGGCGTGCCGCTGCGGCCATCGAGGATCATGCCGGTGGCGGAGCCGTCCTGGGCGACCGCCGCGCCTGCGGCAAGGAAACAGACCGCGAGTATCGCGACCGCAACGTGGTGGAGCCGTCGCGTGGTGGATCCCGCGTCCCCGCGGGTGCCCGTGTTGTGCATGGTGAAACCTGCTCCTGTGTGCTCTGTGAAGTTGTGCTCTGTGAAGTTCATAGCCCTTAGTTGTCCGAGAAGGTGGTCCAGCCGTCGTCGACCCACGGGTCTTCCGGCGAGACGCCGCCAATGTGGGTCACGGCATCGAAAAAGCCGTCTCCCGAGGAGGCGGCGACGGCCGCGGGTATCGGCGCGCCGCCCGAGCGGGCCGGTGAACCCGCCAGGGGCGCCAGGTCCGGCTGCACACGGCTCCGCGAGTTCGGTATCAGCGGATTGGAGGCCAGAATGTTCGTCGCCTTGAGATCGACGTTCGCGAAGCCGTCCCGGTTGTTGAAGAAGATGCTGTTGTCGATCGTCAGCAGGTTCCCCACCAGGCTCTCGGTCACCGCGCCGTCGATGTCCACCGCGTAGTCCTTGGCGTTCATGACGATCGCGTTGCGCAACGTGATCGCCGTGCCGCGACGCAGCAGAATCCCCGGATCGCCCGAGTCGCGCCACATCGAGATGGTCAGGTTGTAGATCGTCGGATGGGAGCGCGGCTCGAGGTTGTTGTTCGAGCTGGCGTTGTCCGCCTCGATCCCCTTGTCGTGGTCGTCGAAACGCTGCAGAACGACCGCGTGCTGCATCCGGCCCCGCCAGCCAAACGTCCAGTCGATGCTGTCGTCCTGGGAGTCGGTGATCAGCACGTACTTCGCATCCACCGTGCCGCCGAAGAACTCGATGCCGTCGTCCGCGTTGTGGTGGACCTGAATGTGGTCGACCTGTGTACCGCTGCCGACGCCCTGCAGAGCGATGCCGTTCAGCTCGTTCTGATCGGTGAACCGAATGCCGGCGAACTCGACCCGCACGTACGAGAGCCGGCCGCTCGATTCCGCCGCGTTGCTGCCGCCAAACAGGCCCGAGTCGCCCTCGCCCTCGCGGGGACATACGTTGCAGGGAGCGTTGCCACTGATCACGAGGCCACCCCAGTCGCCCGGTTCCCGCTCGCCGACATCGAACTCCGAAGTCATGACGATCGGCATCCGGGCCGTGCCGGCGGCCATGATCTTCGAGCCGGGCTTGACCACCAGAACGCCCTGGTTGACGTTGCCCCCGAAAACGAACGTGCCGGGCTCGATCGTCAGAGTCGCCCCGCCGTCGATGAAGGTCGGGCCGTTCAGGTAGTACGCATTGTTCGCGGTCCAGGTCTCGTTCGACGTGATGGTGCCAACCTTGTGGATCACGGCGTCCAGGTGGCTGTACATCGCGTTGCCCCGCGCGATGACCTTGTCTCCGACCGCGTCCCGGATCTCCAGCACGAACTGGTAGAGACCGGTTGCCCGCGGCACGGACGCCGGCAGTCCACCGAGTGCGCCGCCGCTGCCGAACAGCCGGAAGGTGTTCGACGACGCTCCGAACCGGCTCCCCAGTCCGGTGAGATCGATCGCCTGCGCCGCGCCGGCGGAACCGAACACGTCGATCTCCTCGGAGCCGAACGAGTTCGTTCCCTGGTTGTACCAGGTCCTGGCCTGGGTCGCCCGGTCCTCCCAGTACAGGTAGACCGTCGCCGGGGTCGTATACCCCCTGGCGTCCAGTGTCAGGTCGAGGTCCGGCTCGGTCAGCTCGAGCGCGGAGGTGAAGGCGTAGAAGTTGGTCTCCAGCAGGATGGCCGGGCGATTCGGGATGCCCGGTTCAACCGGCGGAAAGAAGGCCGCGACCGGCAGAGCCGAAGCCGCCATCAACAGGAAACCCGCCCGGAAAGCAACGTTCCGGCAGGCAGACGAGACAAGCCGATGCAGAATCACGTAATCCTCCTCCATTGGTTCTGGAGGAGGATTGTTCGGCTCTGTTGTGAAGAGACGCCGCGAAAACCGTCAAGAGACGGTGAAAAGAAGGGTCACCAAACCGTGAAGAGCACGTCCAGGGCCGCGATGATGTCGTCGCGACGGTCGGCCAGAGACCCGACTCACGAACCGAGGAGGAACGGGGAAGCCCGCAGACCGCCGCTCGACCTACTCGCCCAGGTGCTCGGCCAGGAACGCCGCGTAGCGCTCCGACGCCTCGATCCGGTTCACGCGGTTGCGGAAGCCGTGGCCCTCGTCCGGAAACAGGATGTACTCCACCGGAACGTCGTTCGCCCGCACCGCCTCGACGAGTTCGTCGCTCTCGACCTGGAGCACCCGGGGGTCGTTCGCGCCCTGGACGACGAGCAGCGGCTTGACGACGTTCGAGGCATGGAACAGCGGCGAGATGCGCTCGAGGCGCTCGCGCTCGGTCGCCGGGTCGCCCAATTCGCCGAGCAGGGCCACCTTCTGTGCCTGCCACCACGGGGGCGTGCTCTCGAGCGTCCGAATCCAGTTCGTCACGCCGAAGATGTTGATGCCGACGTCGAACACCTCGGGCTCGAACGCCAGCGCCGCGGCCACCATGTAGCCGCCGTAGCTGCCGCCGATGATGCCGACCCGGGAACCATCCACCCAATCCTGGGACTCGAGCCACGTGCGGGCCCAGACGCAGTCCTGCAGGTCGACCTCGCCGTGCTTCTTGTCATCCATGTGGAAGAAGGTCTTGCCGTAGCCGGACGAACCGCGGTTGTTCACCCCCAGGACGACGTAGCCCTGGTTCACCAGGTGCTGGATATCGGCGCGGTAGCTGCGCCGGGTCTGGCCGCCCGGCCCGCCGTGCACCCAGACCATCGCCGGCGCCGGGTTCGCGGCCGAGGCCCCGTGCGGCCGCCACAGGATCGCCGGGATCTCGAGTCCGTCGAAGCTCGGGTACCGAATCACCTCAGGTGTCACAAGGTCCTCGGGGTCGATTTCGGGGTTCAGGCTCTGCGTCAGGCGAAGCGCTTCGCCGCCCTGCTCCAGGTCGTAGACGTAGAGGTCCGAGGGCGACCGGTCGCTGCTCAGGTAGAAGGCCATCAGCCGGTCGCTCGCCGAGAAACGGACCGCGCCGATGTCGCCGGCCGGCAGGTCGGGAAGGGCGACCGGGGCGCCGGTCTCGGTATCCAGGACCTCGACCGAGGTCGAAGCGTCCTCGTTGATCGCCGACACCCGGTACCGGCCGGTCTCGGAGAAGGACACGCCGAAGACGTCCCAGTCGGCGGCAAGCACGAGCTCGCGAGCGCCGCCGGCGAGGTCGTAGGACCACACCTGGTTGAACTCTCCGTGCTCGTTCGTCCCGTAGTAGAGCTGCGCGCTGTCCGGCGTGAAGCCGCCGGAGGAGTGCTCGACCTCGCCTTCGTGCTCGGTCACGTGCACCAGGTGACCCGCCATCAGGTCGTAGGCGTAAACGTCGCTGTCGTAGTTGCTGGCCAGCTTGTCGAGGGCCAGCCAGCGGCCGTCGTCACTCACGTCACCGAGGTTGAAGGTGCCGTCGTTCTCGAAGACGAGCTCACGTTCGAAGTCCCAGGTTCCCGGCGGCGGCACGCTGTAGCGGTAGAGGTCCATGGCGAACGGCGTGCGCTCGTTCGTCCGCACGAAGAACGCCTCGCCGTCATTCCCCCAGCCGGCAAAGGAGGCGCGCACGTTCGCTCCCGGCGTCAGGTCGACGCCGCCTTCGGGAACGTCCCCGGCGCCGTCCGACCCCACGTACAGATGGTTCAACTCGTTGCCGCCCTGGTCGCCGGCGTACAGGAACCGGTCGTCGTCCGGAAAGTAACTCTGCGCGAACACCGGGCCCGCGCTGTCGGTCAGTTGCCTCGGTTCGCCACCGGCGACCGGCACGCTGTAGACGGCCCAGACGCCGGTCGTGTCGCTGGAGATCAGCAGACGGCTCTCGTCGGCCGAGAACGAGGCGCCGCTGTACGAGGTCGTGTTGTGGAAGGCGGCCGCGCTGTACACCGTCGGCTGCAGCGGGGCCGGTGCGTCGCTGCCAGCGCAGGCGAGGCAGACGAGGCCAACGAGCGTTGCCGGAAGGACCCGGAGCAGCCGGCGCCGCCCATGGTCCCGGCCAAGCGGAGAACAGGTAAGAAACGTCATGTCGAGTCTCCTCGGGGGGCGGGTGTGTTGGAGAAGCCGGCGGCTCAGGGCGGCGCGTCATGCAGCCAACCGGCCTGCTCGAGAATCGAAACCGCGGCCAGATCGACCAGCTTCTCGCCGGCGCCGACCTCGACGATCGTAGCTTCCCTGCCGCCGTAGCCGCCCTGCGCCGCCGCGGCGATGGTCGGGAAGTAGGCGAGTTCGCCGTTCGTGTAGCCGGCAAAGAAAACGTGGGACACCTGAGTCGCGGCCCGCAGGCGGAGCTGGTGCTCGACGAAGAACTCGCCGGGGAACGTGGCGAGGGCGAACTGGCCTTCGCCGCGGTCGCCAACAACCAGAGTGTTCACCTCGGCCTCCCGTTCGCGCGGGAAGCGTGCTCTGTACCTCTGGAGGGACGCCTCGAGCCCGTGGCGCCGGAAGCCCTCCTCGACCACCGGAGAGTCGAGGTCCCAGCGCGGGTCGAGCGTGACCAGGTGGCGCTTCACGGACAGGCTGGCCGGATCGTGGAATGCCTCCGCCGCGGCCAGATCGGCGCGAACGCGGAGGACCTCCTGCCCCAGCCGCTCTCCCGCCATCCGTACCTGCTCGAAAGCGCCTTCCGCGGGCGGCGTCTTGTCCCAGAACGGGTTGATGTCGCCGGCGGCGCCCTGCAGGAACATCGGCACGCCGCCTCCCCTCTCCGCGACCAGAGCGGCCATCGCGCCCGGATAGTCGGCCGAGACGAGCATGTTCCCGGGCCCCAGGATGACCGGGTGAACGGCGAAGTTGACGACCGTGGCGATCGCTTCGCCGTCCGCGCCGTCGACCGCCAGCACGCCGACGGCCTCGTCGAGCGGCGCGGTCGGCAGCCGCTCGCGGTTGCGCCAGAACATCTCGACGCTGCCGTCCGGGAGCACCCGGCGCCGGTTGTGCCCCTCGCTCGCCCGGCCCCAGCCCACCGCGACGCGGGCAGGGCGGAGAGCGGCATGGGCCTCCAGGACGACGCCGGCGATCTTCCGCTCCAGCTCCTCGACCCATGGGCGCTCGGCGCTCGGGAAGTCTGCCTCGAACAGCGGCGCGGAGTGGGTGTGGGAAGCGTTCAGCAGCACATGGTCGAAGCCGGCGGCGTCGCGGACCGCCTGCCGCACGGGCAGGGTGTTCTCCTTGCGGATCGAACCGAGATCGAGCGTCACGAGCGCGGCCGTCTCACCGCCCGCTTCGAGGACGAGCGCCCGCGCGTAGAGCGGATCGTGAACTCCCTCCGACCGGTTCGTGCCGCGGGCGCCGTAGCCGTAGAGCAGCGAGCCGGCCGGCGGCGTGATCTCGACCGCGGCGGCGCCGGCGCGCAACTGGGCGGTAGTCGGCGACGGACTCACGCAGCCTAGGCCGATAACGAGGACGAGCGCCGCGACCAGCGCCCCACTACGGTCGCCGCTCCGCGGCGCGCTCGTTCGCAGAAGCCGGCGGGGACGCCGGCGCACCCAGTTTCCGCGACACAAGCCCTTAGTTCTCGCCACCGTTGATCGTGCCCCAGGGCACCCGGCCCTGCGGATCGCGCAGGATGCGCCGCGCGACGACCATGCGGTGAACCTCGTCCGGGCCGTCGTAGAGCCGCGCGTAGCGCGCCTCGCGGTACATCTTCTCGAGCGGCGTATCGCCGGTCACGCCGAGCGCTCCGTGGACCTGGATCGCCCGATCGATCACGTTGTGGAGCATCCGCGCCCCCCAGAACTTGATCAGCGAGATCTCGACCCGGGCGCGATCGCCACGGTCCATCGCCTCGGCGGCGTCCAGGGTCATCAGCCGGGCGGCCTGGATCTCCGCCGCCGACTCGGCGATGTAGCGCTGGATCTCGCCCTTCTCCGAGAGGTAGGAGCCGTGCGCCCAGCGCGACTTGGCACGGTCGCACATCAGCTCGAAGGCCCGCTGGGCCTGCCCCAGCCACCTCATGCAGTGGAAGATGCGGCCCGGGCCGAGACGCTTCTGGGCGATGACGAACCCTTCGCCGCGGCCTCCGAGGAGGTTGTCCTTCGGCACCCGGACGTCGTTGTAGCGCACCTCGCAGTGCTGGCCGGCGGTCGTGCCCATCGTCGGCACCGCGCGCACGATCTCGTAGCCGGGCGTGTCCGTCGGCACGATGATCGACGAGAATTTCCGGTGGCCCTGGGCCTCCGGCTCGGTCAGCGCGAAGCAGGTCGTGAACGCGGCCCGGCTGGCGCCGCTGGTGAACCACTTGTGGCCATTGATCACCCAGTCGTCCCCGTCGAGCACCGCCCGGGTCTGCATCAGGGTCGGGTCGGAGCCGGCGACCTCCGGTTCCGTGAGGCCGACCGATGGGTAGATGTCGCCCGCAACCAGGGGTTTGAGCCACCGCTCCCGCTGCTCGTCGCTGGCGTACAGGTGGAGCATGATCGAGTCCTGCATCGACGCCGAGCCGACGGCGATCTGGCCGTAGTGCGAGCGGCCGATGATCTCGTTCAGGTAGACGAAGGGCATGAGCGGGAGCCCGCCCCCGCCGATCTCCGCCGGGTGGCCCAGGGCCCACAGGCCCCGCTGCTTGGCCAGCGCCTTGAGCTCGGCCAACCGGCCGCGCGTGCGGTCCTCTCCCGACTCCGACTCCAGGTCCGGCTCGGCCGGAATCACCTCGCCGTCGATGAACGCGCGCATCTGCTCGCGGAGTTCGACCACCTCGTCCGTCAGACCGTATCTGCCCATCAGCGCCTCCGCTTCCCTTCAGTGTTCTGAAACAGCCGCCGATGATGCCACAGGGTCACCCCGCGAGCGCTTGCCGCCGCCGCCGTTGCGCTACCCGTACCGGCCCTCGATGTAGGCGGCCGTCTGGCTGTTCGCCGGGTTGAGGAACATCGACGCCGTGTCGCTGTGCTCGATCATCTCGCCGAGCAGCATGAACACGCATTCCTCGCTCGCGCGGCGTGCCTGCGCCATGTTGTGGGTGACGATCAGGATCGTGTAGTCGCCGCGCAGCTTCCAGATCAGCTCCTCGACAGCCTCCGTGCCGGCAGGGTCGAGCGCCGAGCAGGGTTCGTCCATCAGCAACAGCTTCGGCTTGACCGGCAGCAGGCGGGCGATGCAGAGCTTCTGTTGCTGCTCGAGCGAGAGCTCCGTGCCGCAGCGGTCGAGCGAGTCCTTCAGCTCGTCCCAGAGGAGCACTTCGCGCAGTGCCTCCTCGACGATCCGGTCGGACTCGCCTCTCGTCGGCTGGCGTTCGTTCGGGCGGTGAACCCGGGTCCCGAACAGGACATTGTCCCGAACCGACAGGGGTAGCGGGTTCGGGCGCTGGAAGACCATGCCCACCTGCTTGCGAAGCTGAGCCAGTTCGACCGTGGAGTCGAGCACATTGAGTCCCCAGAGCCGGATGCTGCCGGTCGTGCGCACGTAGCCGAGACGCTCGTTGATCCGGTTGACCGACCGGAGCAGCGTCGTCTTGCCGCAGCCCGAAGGGCCGATCAGGGACGTGATCGCACCGGCCCGCACCCGCAGGTCGACGTCGAACAAGGCCTGGAAGTCGCCATACCAGAGGCTCAGCTTCTCGATCAGGATGGCCGCCGGCGGATCGGCGGCCGCAAGTGCCGCTTCCGTCGCCGGAGTGGCCGGTGTCGAACCGCTGCCGGAGGTCATCCGAACTTCCCTTCGACGTAGGCGGTGGTCCGCGGGTCCTGAGCGGCACCCTCGAACATCGCCTCCGTCTCGGTCACCTCGACCAGCTCGCCGGTCAGGAAGAAGGCGGTCTGCGAAGCCAGCCGCCGCGCCTGCTGGACGAGGTTCGTGACCAGGACGATCGTCATCTCGGACTTGAGTTCCGAGAGCACTTCCTCGATCCGCATCGTGGTTACCGGATCGACCGCGATCGAGAACTCGTCGAGGAGCAGGATCGACGGATCCTGGGACAGGGCGCGGGCGATCGTCAGGCGCTGCTGCTGCCCGCCGGAGAGCAGGCTGCCCAGGGAATCGAGCCTGTCCTTCACCTCGTCCCAGAGCGCGGCCCGGCGGAGACAGCGTTCCACGATCACGTCCAGATCGGCCTTGTTCCGGGTGCCTCGCAGCCGCGACGACAACGCGACGTTCTCGTAGATGGTCATCGGCAGACCCACCGGCAGCGGGAACACGACGCCGATGCGCTGCCGCAGGGCATACGGATTACGCCAACTGCGGACGTCCCGGCCCTCGACCCGCACGCTGCCCGACACCTCCATGCCCGCCGTCAGCAGATCCATCCGGTTGATGGCACGCAGAAAGGACGTCTTGCCGCTGTTCGCGGGGCCGATGATGCCGAAGATCTCGTACCTCGGCACCTGCAGCGTGACGCCCGAAAGCGCCAGCTTGCCGTGGTAGCCAATCGCAAGATCCTCGACCTCGACCGCGTAGCCGGCGGTTTCGCTCACCTGGACGGGATTGCTCACCATTTCTTGCGGCCCCGCAGGTAAACGCGGAAGGCGATCGAGATCCCGTTCATCGCCAGCACCATGGAGATCAGAACCAGTGCGACGCCGAAGGGCATGTGCTCAGGCACGTCCGGCACCTGGGTCGAAATGACGAACAGGTGCAGCGACATCGCCATCGTCTGGTCGAGCACCCCCTGCGGCAGGAAGGGCAGGAAGAATGCAGCACCCGTGAACATGATCGGCGCGGTCTCGCCCGCGGTTCGCGAAACCTCGAGGATTACCCCGGTGAGGATGCCGCTGATCGAGTTGGGCAGCACCACCTTGCGGATCGTCTGCCAGCGCGTCGCGCCCATGTTCCAGCACGCCTCGCGGAAGGCGAGCGGCACGGTCTGCAGCGACTCCCGGGTGGCGACGATGACCACCGGCAGCGTCATGATCGCCAAGGTCAGGCTCGCGGCCAGGATGCTCGTGCCGAAACGGAAGAAGATGACGAAGGCGCCGAGGCCGAACAGAGCATGCACGATCGACGGCACGCCGGCCAGGTTGATGATCGCCAGGTTGATCGCCCGGGTCAGGCGGTTGTCCGGCGCGTACTCGCTCAGGTAGAGCGCTGCCGCCACGCCGACCGGCACCGAGGCGATCAGGGCAACAACAACCAGCCACACCGTGCCGACGAGGGCCGGCAGAATGCCGCCCGCGGTCATGTTGTTGATCGGCTGGCTGAACAGGAACTCCCACGAGATCGCGGGGCCGCCTCGGACGATGAGAACGCCGAGGATGAGGGCGACCGGCAGGATGAGCATGCAGGTCATCCACAGGAAGAGCAGCCGGAACAGGCCCTCGACCCTCCGGTTGCGGCGGTTCTGCGCGGTCGCTTCAAACATGTGGCGTCCTGCGCATCGCTATGGGTTCGCCGACGCGGCCGGGCGGCGGCCCCGGCGGCGGTGCTTGCGCCTGCCGCCCCTGACGAAGACGTCCGCCGCGAAGTTGATCGCGAAGGTGACCAGGAACAGGAAGATGCCAAGCGTGAACAGGGCCTGGTAGTGGTCTGAACCGGCGGCCGTCTCCCCCAGTTCGGCGGCGATCGTCGCGGTCAGCGCCCGCACCGAGTCGAAGGGACTGGTCGGCAGGTTGATCGAGTGGCCGCTTGCCATGAGGACCGCCATCGTCTCGCCGAATCCCCGGCCGACACCCAGCAAGGTCGCCGCGACGAGTCCGTTGCGCGCGGCCGGAAGGACGACCCTGAAGGTCACCTGCCAGCGGGTCGCTCCCATCGCCTCGGCGGCCTCCCGGTACGTGTCGGGAACCGCCTTCAGGGCGTCCTCGGCGATCGTGGTCATGATCGGCGCTGCCATCAAGCCCAGAATGATCCCGGAGTTCAGGACGTTGAGGCCCACCGGGACGTCGAAGACCTGGATGATCAGGGGGTTCATGATCGAGAGGCCGATGAACCCCCAGACCACGGACGGAATCGCGGCCAGAAGCTCCACTAGCACCTTGAGCGTCTCGCGCACGCGGCCGGTGGCGAACTCGCCGATGTAGATCGCGGCGCCGAGTGAGAAGGGCACCGACACGACCATCGCGAGGCCGGTCACCGAGGCCGTGCCCGCGATCAGGGCCAGTGCGCCGTAGGTCGGATTGTGGCTGGACGTCGGCGTCCAACGAGGCGAGAAGAAGAACTCGCGAAAGTCGAGCCGGTCGAAGACAAAGCCAGCGCCTTCGCGGGTGATGAACACGAAGATGCCGGCGATGAAGACGATCGCCGACAGGCCGCCCGCCAGGACGAGCACCTGCATCGCCCGGTCGACCCACCAGGCAAGATCGCGCCGGTCGGCGGCGTGCGTCATGTCAGCCATGTAAGTCGCCGGAAGAGTGCGGACGCAGCTTCACGGGCTGCTAGGCACCGGTCACGAACAGTTCACGTCGCCCCGCGGCGCGTACCCCTTCTCATAGACGATGCACTGGCCCTCGTCGCTCAACACCCAGTCGAGGTATTCCCGAATGGCGCCCTGAGGCTCGCCCGCCGTGTACATGAAGAGCGGACGCGCGATCGGATATGAAGCGTCAATCGCCGTCTCGACCGAGGGAGACACGCAGTCGCCGTCCTCGCCCTTCTTGACGCAGGGCATCTTCACGTGGTCCGTCGCGTAGGCGAGGCCGCTGTAGCCGATCGCACAGGGCGTGTTCTCGACCAGATCGACCACGTCCTTCGAGCCGTGCATGTCGCGCGAACCGAGCCTGAAGTCGCGCCGCTCGCCCAGCACCGCCTCGCGGAAGTAGACGTAGGTGCCGGAGTTGTTCTGGCGGCTGACGCGGACGATCTCGTCACTGCTGCAGCCGGGCACCTCGACCCCCAACTGGCTCCAGGTGTCAACGTCGCCGCCCTCACCGTAGAGTTCGGCCAACTGCTCCAGCGAAACCTGGTCGAGCGGGTTGTCGGGATGGACGTACACCGCCAGCGCGTCGAAGCCGACGACGAACTCGATCGGCTCGTTGCCGTTGCCGCGCGCCAGCTCGATCTCGGAGTCCTTCATCTTGCGGCTCGAGTTCGCGATGTCGACCGTGCCGTTGATCATTGCCGCGATACCGGTCCCCGACCCGCCCCCCGACACCGCGACGACGGTCTCGGACGCCACGGAGGCGTAGCTCTCGGCCCACGCCTGGGCCACATTGACCAGGGTGTCGGATCCCTTGTTCTGGATCAGGTTGCGCGAACCGCCGCCACCGCAGGCGACGAGCAGGGCGGCGGCAAGCACCAGAGTGAACAAGGCGAACGCGAGTCTTGTCTTCATATGACAGGAATTCCGTACAATTTCGAGGTTCTCCACGCCTGCGGAGCGTAGCCGACGGTTCGTGAACAACCCGTAAAGACCCGCGACTAGAAGTAGGCAGTCAGGGACGACCAGGCCACCACAGGCACCGCTCCGTACTCACTGCCCAGCGATCCGTCTCGAAGGCCGGTCCCCGTGGTCACGATCAAGCCCGCGCCGACGGCTACGTTGTCCGAGACGGACCAGGCGAGGCCGGGTTGAAACAGAGCCGACGAGTCCTCGCGGTTGAAGAGCACCGCGCCGCTCACGGTCAGCAGCGGATGAGCCTGCCAGGCGAGCGAAAGAGCGGCATGGCGTCGTCCGAGAGACACCACCTCGCCGCGCCGGACACGGTCCGCATCGGCAAGCCGCGCGTAATCCGCCGGATCGCCGGCCCCGAAACCGTTCCAGCTCGCTTCGGCGATCAGGGTCAGGGTCGGCGTCAGCAGCCGGTCGACACCCACGGTGGAACGCCAGAAGTCGCCGCAGCCGAACACCGGATGAGCACTCCGGGGGTCGCAGCCGGGACTGGTCCAGGAGACTTCTCCGCGCAGGCCGGTGCCGCAAACGTCGGCCGAGAAGAAGCCCCCGAGGACGAAGTCACGGTGAAAGCCGCCGACCATGTAGCCGAAGTCGAGGCTCGAGGCGCCCTCGCCGAGCTCGCTGTGGAAGCGGCCCAGCGAAGCGAAGCTCAGGTCGTCGGGGGTCCGCGCGCCCTGACTCGCCGCGATGACTTCGACCTCGGAGAAGTCGCCCACCGGCACGGTGAACCGGAGCGCGTCGACGCCGGGCTTGTAGGCACGGTCGATCCGCTGCGGCGCGAACGGGGCGAACAGCTCGAGCACGGGCCAGAAGTAGTTGACGCCCCAGGTGATCGCCTGACGCCCCGCGACCATCCGGAAACCAGGCCGGTCCCAGCGGAGATTGAGCCGGTCGATCTCGGTGGCGCCGGCCACGTCGGCGCCGCCGAAGGAGTCGGACTCCAGATCGAAGAAGCGCCGCGTGGCGCCGGTGGCCACCGAGGTCAGGGAACCGCTGCCGGGCGGCGACACGGCCTGCGCCACGCCGTGCACCTCCAGGCGGAAGCGGTCTCGGGATCCCGCCTGCCAGCGGGAATCGAGCTTGAGACGCAGGATCCCGAGCTCCACGCCGCCGGAACCGCCCAACCCGGCGTCTTCGGCGGCGTCCTCGCCACCCTCCGTCTCGATTTCCTCCAGGACCTGAAAGGCGAAGATCCGCACGTCCCCGCCCACTACGGTCTGCGCCGTCAACGGGGCCGCCGCGGCCGCTACCAGGACCGCAAGCAGGACCGCGGCCACCGCGCCGGCCGGCCCGAGCCGCCCGCTACCGGCGCTCGTCGCTCGCGACGCCGCCATCGACCAGGCGAACCACCCGGCGGGCCCGTTCCATCACCTGTGGATCATGGGTCGAGAACAGAAAGGTCACGCCCTGGTCCCGGTTGAGGGTCTCCATCAGGCCGAGCAGAGTCTCGGCGGTCTCGGAGTCCACGTTCGCGGTCGGCTCGTCGGCGAGCACCACGGCCGGATTGCTGGCAATGGCGCGAGCGATCGCCACCCGCTGCTGCTGCCCGCCCGACAGTTCGGACGGCCGGCGATCCTCCAACCCCTTCAGTCCCACCTGATCGAGGAGGTCCATCACCCGTTCGCGCCGCGTCGCCGCGTCGACGCCCTGGATCCAGAGCACCATCTCGGCGTTCTCGTAGGCCGTGAGCACCGGCATCAGGTTGTATGCCTGGAACACGAAGCCGATCCGGTCGCGGCGGAGCGCGCTGAGTTCCTTCTTGTTCAGGCTGCCCAACTCCTGCCCCTCGAGCGCGATCGAACCCGAGGTCATCGCATCGAGCGCACCGATCAGGTTCAGCGTCGTCGTCTTGCCGGAACCGGAAGGACCGCAGATCGCGGTGAACTCGCCCGCCTCGACGTCCAGGCTCAGACCCCGGAGCGCGTGAATGTCGACGCTGCCCTGGCGATAGACCTTGGTCACGTCGCGAAGCGAGATGATCGGATCGTCGGTCACGTCACACCACCTTGATCGTCTCGACCGGTTGTACCTTGCCCGCGCGCCAGGCCGGGTAGATCCCTGACGCCAGGGTCGCCACGACGGCGAACAGGCCGATCAGCACCGCGTTGCGCGGGAAGATGCCGACCTTGAGAACCGGATCGAGACCCACGCCGGCGACCTCCACCGTGCCGCCGTAAACCGCGGTCAGATCGAGCCCCGTCGACGAAAGGTAGAGATACGGCCCAAGCGTGATCAGGAACGCGCCGACCAGACCGAGCGCCGCCAACCAGACGCTCTCCATCATCACCAGGCGGAACAGCCGGCCCGGGCTCCAGCCGATCGCCAGCATGATGCCGAACTCCCGCAGGCGTTCCATCACGCTGACGAACAGGGTGTTGAAGATCCCGGCCGCGACCAGAACGGCGATCAGGATCTCCATGACAACCGCGCCGCCAACCTTGAGCGCGATGAACGCGGCGAGTTGGGGCTGACTCGTGTTCCAGGGGACGGCGGCCACGGTCTCGCCTAGTTCCCGGTCAAGCCGACCGGCGACTCCGCCGCTCTTGCGCTGATCCTGCAGGAACACGGCGACCATCGTGGACTCGTCGTCGCCGTAGCCGAGGAGGTCTCGTACGGTATCGAGCGGCAGCAGGCAGAACCCGCCGTCCACGGTCGGGGCGTTGGTCCTGAGCGTTCCCCGCAGTCGCGCCAGGCCGCTCACGATCTCCCCGTTCCTGTCCGTCACCGTGTAGACCACCTTGTCGCCGAGCTCCATCCCCAGATTGCTGGCCAGCCGGTGACCGAGGATCACGCCCTGGGCGTCGCCGGGCTCGAGCGCCTCTCCTTCGTCGAGCGCTTCCAGGATCGACAACGTCGTCTCGTCTTCCACCTCCGGATCGAAGGCGATGAAGGCGGCGCTGAAGTTCTCGCCCGCCGTCGCCAGCATCGTCGGCCCTACCACCCGGTCGACCGAGCGCGCGATCCGACCGCCCTCGCCGTCGAGCGCGGCTGCCACCGCTTCGTCGCGAACGACGGTGCGCGTCAGGGTGGGCGTGTCGAGATACTCGGGATGCTGCAGGCTGACGTGCCCGCCCCCGAGGCGGGCGGCCAGATCGATCATGTCCTTCCAGTTGCGGTCCTGCATCGCGGTGAACACGACGGCGAGGAAGACGCCGAAGACGATCGAGCCCATCGTCAGCAGGGTCCGCCGGCGGTTCCGCCACAGGTTGCGCCAGGCGAGGGTGGCGACGTTGGGTCCGCTCATCTTCGTACTCCTTCTTCCCGCACTACCACGCTACTGGTGATGGATCGCCTCGATCGGGCTGATCCGGGCAGCCTTGACCGCCGGGAACAGGACCGCCAGCCCGACGATGAACAGCAGGATCATCACCGGCCCGGCGATCGTCGCCGGACTGACCGCGCCGGTCCAGACCTGATCCATCGAGACGCCCATGATCGCCGTACCGCCCAGTTGGCCGACATCGATCCCCCTCGCCGTGACGAACCAGAGCGCGGGCAGGCTCGCTACGAGGCCGATCACGATGGCCAGCGCCGCCTGCAGCGCGCCCTCGGTCAAAATGAGCGCGAGCACCCGCCGGGGCGAAACGCCGATCGCCTTCAGCACGCCGAACTCCCGGATCCGCTCGAAGACCGCCATCAGCATGGCGTTCAGGATCAGGATCGCGATCACGACGTAGACGACGAAGGCCACCACCTGGACGGCGGCCTGGGCGGAGTCGAGGATGTTCGCGATACCCGGCAGGAGGTCGCGCCAGCTCTTGACCTCGACCCCCGGGACGCTTGACGCCGCGGCCTGTTCCACGACTCCGGCCGCCGCCGCCAGGTCCTGGCCCTCCCCGCTGCGAACGATGACTTGGTGAGCGCCGTCTTGAAGGGTGAAAAAACTCCGGAACTGATCCTCGACGAGGAACACGGTCGCCCGGTCCGTCTCCTCGCTCAGGCTCTCAAGCACCCCGCGGACCAGGAACAGGTCGTTCGCCATGCTGCCGTCGGTCGCCTGGCTGAGCGCCACGAGTTCATCGCCAACGTCGATCGCCAGCGTGCGCGCCAGCCGGTAGCCGAGGACGACGCCCTTGGGATCGGAGCGATCGAGCCACTCGCCCCGGTCGAGCCGCTGATAGACGTCGCTGACCTGGGCGTCGCGCTCCGGTCGCAGGCCCTTGAGCACGGCCCCTGTCGACGCGTCGCCGGAAGCCACCAGAGCGCCGCCGAGCAGGCGGGCGCTCGACCTCAGCCCGGTCTCGTCGAGTGCCTGAAGCAGAGCGTCCGGATCCTCGATCCGCTCCCAGATCGAGGGCCGCTCCAGGTAGCCGTCGGCGTGAATCTGGATCTCGCCCAGCTCGACGTCGAGCAGGGTGCTCTCCATGCTGCCCAGCATCCCCTGCATGAGCGACGTGTAGAGCACCATCGCCCACAGGGCCAGCGTCATCGCGCCGACCGTGACCAGGGTGCGGCGGCCGTTGCGCCACAGGTTGCGCCAGGCCATGCGGAGTACTTTCATAAGGCGCCTGGAATCACCAGCAGTCCCTTCGATCGAGGCTGCGCGACTCCATCTTCATGGAGCGCCTGGAGTCACCGGCAGTCCTCCGGGTCGAGGCGGCGCGACTCCATCTTCATCCCGGCCGCGTCCCGAACACCGCCTTACTCCCGCAACGACTGCAGCGAGAACGTAGCCGGCGGCAGATCGACGTCGAAGGCGTGTTCCTCGTACACGATCTCGGTGAACTCGGAGGCTTCGTCCGTCGGGATCACGCGCATACGCCGCGGCAGCGTCCTGCCGCCCAGCGGACCGAAGTCCTCATAGCGGATCGTACGCACCAGCCGTTCGCGCTCGTCGTAGTACTCCGCCTGGTCGAGCAGCATGTCCCGTGCCCGAAACCGGGCGTCGATCGCGCCCCACACGACGGGAGCATCCGGCAGCGGGACACAGCGCACCACCCAATGGCCCGACTGGTCAGCCGGCCGCTCCCGGTAGGCGCACTCGAAGTCCTCGCTGTAGCGGGACTCGTGGACCAGGTCGTCGTTCGTGAAGTGGCTGCCCATCCAGGCCGCCTGCATCATGGACGCCGGCACCTTGATCGTCCGGTCGACGTTCGGCAGGTAGTTCCAGATGTTCTGCTCGACCTTGAGCGTTGCCGTGCCGCGCTCCTTCGCCGGCGCCTCGATCCGCACCAGCGCCTTCTCGCTCCCCTCCGAGACGACGTGGAGCCGCAGCTCCCGCTGCCAGCGCTCCGTCTTGATCCGCATCGTGATCCGGCTCTCGCTGGACTCGCCCCGCATCGCGTCGTCGGTGGCGCGCATCAGGACCTCGAGCGGCGGGTCGGGCGGCTGCGCCGCCGCACCGGCGGCTAACAAGAGAAAGGCGCCCGCCAAAGCGGCGCCGGTGCGGCCGAGGTTCGTGTTCACGCCAGCGAGGACTATAGCGAAGCGGCGGCTGCCGGACCTCCACGCTGACGCCGCGCAGCCCGCGGGAGGGGTCGCGTATCCGACAGATCGGCCCGAGATCCGTCCAAGTCAGCAGGAGGTTCAAGAAAGTGGAACGCTACGCGGTAACATCGTCCCCCCAGACGGAAAGGCGACGGCTCGAAGCAGCCGGCTTCGACCCAGCTCAGGTGGAGGCGCTACTCCAGATGATCGGTGACACTCAGGAAGCGCTGGCAACGAAGCAGGATGTCGCTGCGGTTCAAGGCGCGCTGACGCAGGACATCGCCGACCTGCGCATCGAACTCAAGCAGGACATCGCCGACCTGCGCACCGAACTCAAGCAGGACATCGCCGACCTGCGCACCGAACTCAAGCAGGACATCGCCGACCTGCGCACCGAACTCAAGCAGGACATCGCCGAGGTCCGCGACGACCTGGGTGACCTCGCGACGACCGTGGCGAACAACACAGCCCGAATCGACGCTCTCGAGAAAACGATGGAGGCCCTGCGCCAGGAGGTCCGGGACCGCTTCGAGAGCTTCCGTCAGGAGATCGCCGGTCAGATGGGCGGTCTGCGGGGCGAGATGGACGGTCTGCGAGGCGAAATGAGGGCGATCAAGTGGATGATCGGCGGAATACTCGCCATGATGGCGCCGATGGCCGGCGGCTTCATCGCGCTTGCTCTGCGCTGAGTGCCGGCCGGCACTCACGCCGTGGCGCTGCGTTCCGCTTCACTCCAAGGGCTGTTCCCGGACGCGCTTTCGCCCCACGGCGACGCTACTCGATGTAGCCAAGGGCCCGGAGCCGGCGGCGGGTTTCCTCGTCCAGCTCGACTTCCGGAGCCGGCGCCGCGCCCTTTCCCGAGAGTTCCACCTGCTCCCGCAGCAGCCGCGCCAGCCGACCCGCCAGAATGGCCCGCTCGGCGGCCAGGTTCTGCCGCTCTTCCGGGTCGTCCACCCAGTCGAACAGTTGCCGGGCCGGTGCATGACCGGGCCGGCGCAGCTCGATCAGCTTGTAGCGGCCACGGATCAGGGATGCCGCCGGACGCCGGAACGTGTCCATCGTCGAAAGCAGCAGCCGGTCAGCGAGCTCTTGCGGGGCGCCGTCCGCTCCGCCGTGGAGCAGCGGTACGAGACTGTCGCCCTCCATCCCCGGTCCCGGTTCACCGCCCGCGATCTCGATCAGCGTCGGCAGGAGGTCCGCCTGCTGGACCGGCAGCCCTACGTGGCGACCCTCGGTCTGCCCCGGCAGGTGGATGAGAAACGGGATGTCCAGCACCTCGCGGTGAAGGTCCCAGGCGTGGCCGAAGACGCCCCGCTCCTCGAACGCTTCACCGTGGTCCGCGATGACGGCGACGAGGGGGTC